>Ga0101944_10002523_pt1 | contig 29242 bp, 43 predicted proteins | sample DewCreD2012metaG_FD_75245 | JGI IMG/M metagenome (GOLD analysis project Ga0101944, IMG submission 75245) | Hot spring sediment bacterial and archeal communities from British Columbia, Canada, to study Microbial Dark Matter (Phase II) - Dewar... ... | reverse complement strand
CCAGAACAAGGTACTCATACTGGTTTGCCAGCAAACTTAAGACCTTTTTCACCTGATCGGCATTCAAGAGTTCAGCCTCATAGGGGCGGCGCGGGGCAGCCAGCACATTCAAACCCGATTCGTGCTTCAATAAAACCTGATACACAACCTCATAATCCATTTCGGCTGCAGGAATTTTGGACAATTCTGCCCAACTATGACGCAGGGGTAAATCGGTCATCAGAGCGCAGATCCCGTTTTCCAACGCCAAGTCCACCAGTGCAACCGGTTTTTTCCATAACTGGGCTAACCCAATGGCGGTATTGACGGCAATGGAGGAAACACCACTGCCGCCGCGCAATGAGTAGATAGCCAGTACCTCTCCCTGAACTTTTGTTGGTGAGGGGAGTAAGCGAGAGGAGCGCCGTAGAGCCACCTGCACGCGCGCTAAAAATTCCTGGGGCTGGAAGGGTTTGGGAATAAAATCGTCGGCGCCTGCTTCAAAGGCTTTTAACCGTTCTTCCAATTGATTGAGGGAAGTCAAAATTAAGATTGGCAGGTAGGTGGTATCGGGGCGGTCTCTCAGACGCCGGCATAATTGATAGCCGTCCATTTCGGGCATCATCACATCCAGAATCACCAGATCCGGCATCACTTTTGGAATATTTGCCAGAGCCTCTGTGGCACTGGCGGCGGTGTAAACTTCGTAGCCTTCTTTTTTTAGAATTCCACCCACTAACTTGCGGCTCACCTCATTGTCGTCCACAATGAAGATCTTTTCACGCATAGCATTGCCTCCACAAAACTTAAAAAAATTATAAAAGGCTTATCTGCTGTTTCCCGTAACATCTTTGTAAAGAATATTTTCAGTTTTGTTAGGGAACTTAATCTGTTTTTTTACAAATGATTGTTGTAAAGGCAGGATGGAAAACCGCTGTTATTAAGACCCGGCGCTTCTAAAAAAGATTGCTGTTTTCTGAACCTGAAAAGAAAAACACCTCGTAGGGGGTGTAAAAGTGGGCGCGGAAGAGTTCGAATAACATCCCCCCCTGCGGGGACGCCCGAACCTGAAAAGAAAAACACCCCGTAGGGGGTGTGAAGGTGGGCGCGGAAGGGTTCGAATAACATCCCCCTGCGGGGGCGCCCGAACCTGAAAAGAAAAACACCCCGTGGGGGGTGTGAAGGTGGGCGCGGAGGGGCTCGAACCCCCGAACCGCACGGATAGACGTGTCTAGCCTGTTTATCGTCATTTTTTAATGCGTTTTTTTCTCAATCGTGATAAAATGATGGCGCGGTTGCCAGGCCGCATTCCATATTCCCGGTCACGCGCATGTCCGGCTATATTTGTTTCTTTACGCGACCTGGCAGCATATTTTCGTTTCCCGGAGGTTGCCATGCCAGTGCCGCGCCTGAATCGTTCGCAAATTGCCCGCCTGAAACGGCTGCTCGATATGCCGTACACGCCGGCCGAGATTTCCCGCGAGATTGGTATTTCAGTGGATGCGCTTTATCGTACTCACATTCCGGCCGGCGTGCCAGTTTTTATTGATGATAAACAGCGGATATGGATCAACGGGCTGGCCTATCGTGAATGGGTGCGCAATAACCTGGCCGCCCGCCGCAGAAACAAAAAATCAATGGGCGAAAATGCCGCCTACTGCCTGCGCTGCAATGCGATCGTGAACATCACAGACGTAAAGGTGATTCCCTATCGGCGCGGTGTGCGCCAAATGTCCGGGCGCTGTCCGATTTGCGGTGGGAGGGTCAACCGCTTTTTGAGGGCTGAAGGAGAGCGTGATGATTAACCGAAAGAACTGGCTGGATGTCAAGGCATTTGTTGAGTTTCAACAAACCATTAATCAGGTCAATCCCAAAACTGCCGATGCGGTCTATTTCCGCTTGGTGCACTTGCTGGAATGGGCTCAGGAAACGCCTTTCCCAAAAGCCATGCGAATCAAGCCCACTTTTCCAGCATATGTCGAGGGTTTGCGCACGACCAATGGTTCTTTATATTCGCCCGGCCACCTGGCTGGTATTTTCAAGACCTGCCGGGCATTTTTCATCTGGGCGCGCTATGAATATGCCGGCCGTTATAAGCAACTTGATCTGAACTGGATCAAGTCGCTTCGTGCTTCCCGTGGGCGCAGTGAACAGGCCGAACTGCAAAAGCGCGAGCTCTACACGCTGGACGATGTGCGCCGGCTGGTTGCCATTCCAGCCGAATCGCTAGCCGAAAGGCGTCTTCGGGCGGCAGTGGCCCTTTTGTTTCTGTCAGGTATGCGGATTGGGGCTTTTCTGACCCTGCCGTTGGAATGTGTGGATATCCGCTACCGCCAAATCATGCAGCTGCCGGCCAAAGGGGTACATACCAAAAACAGCAAAGCAGCGGTTACGTTTCTACTCAACATCCCCGATTTGCTGGAAATTGTTGAGGAGTGGGATACTTTTTTGCGCCAACGGCTGCCGCCGGAAGCCTACTGGTACGTGCAACTGGATGCCTGGGGGGAACTATCGGAAGAGCGGCCGGTAGGCGACCGCGCCGAACGGCGCAAGGATTTCCGCAATGCGCTGAGGCGTTTGTGTGAGCGGGCTGGTGTGCGTTATCTATCCGCCCACAAATTCCGGCACGGCCATGCGGTTTATGCGCTCAAGCAGGCCCGCACACCTGCACAGATGAAAGCAATCAGTCAAAATCTAATGCACTCAAATATGGGAATTACAGATGGAATCTACGGCCGCCTGGTCAATGACGATGTGAGAGATATGATTATGGGATTGGGCGGGTAATTTACCCCTTCAGCTGCGGATGAGCCTGGCCGAGGAGTTGATTCATAATGAAGCTGTAGGCATTGTGGGCTTTATCTGCACCCCGAAACTGAAAGGTGTAATTGCCTGCTGCAGTCAACAGGGTGATTTCACTGGTCTGGAAAATCATGCCTTCATCCACCGAGGCAATCCCGATGATTTGATTATAGGGTATTGAAACCATTGATTTCTTCTTGGTCAAAAAAGCCTGATCGTAAAAGATAATGCGACGGTCGGTGATGCCGACAAAGCCGGTGCCCCCGCCTTTGCAGTCGTAGACGGCAAAGATGTTTTCGCCGGGAATGATGTAACCGCGGATGCGGTCAAATTGCGCTTTATTGTCATAATAGGGTTCTGCCATTTTGACCTCTAGATTTTGGATTGCAGAATTTGAGTTGCTGTTTTAAGAGAATTGATAGCCAATTGTTGGAGATTATTTACCTGATCGTCATAGTCGCACCTATTACGCCATATACGAAGATCTGTTAAATACCTGGCGAGTTTTTTATTACGTTTGTTTATGAACGTTACCAGCATTTTATGATCATAACTATTTTTGTTTATGGAAAAACCAACAGTAGCAGCTTTGTTTCTAGTTTCACAATACGCGGCGTAGTATGCACGACTGACGCAGCTGCGTAAAGCCGATTCGGGATTAACAGCGGGTGAATTGATCCCATATAAATATTGGGCAAGATTTAGATATTCGGTCCAGTTAAACATATTCCAATGGATTTTGAAAATCTGTTGTCAGGAAAATGTCTTCAATGTTGGAAAAATGATTTTGGTATTTTTCCCTGATGTATTCTATCTGTTCCATAAAATCACTGCGGTAATTTTTTTGGCGGGCATAGATTATCAAAAATTCATCATCCAATTCCGGGTCCTGATATAAATCCAAAATAAACTGGTCTGCGCTTCTTAAATTTTTCAGAACCATTTGCAAAATTGTTTCCAGTGCCGAAATTATTTGCGTATGGGTTTCCAGATAATTCGTAACCATATTCGATCGAGGAATAATCACGCCCAAACTTTTTGCCCGTTCTAAGAATTTTATAATATTCATCACCACGCTCGATTTGGATATCAAATATTGATCCCAACCGGTTTGAATTAGGTTCTCATTTACCCGATTTGATAATTGCTCTTGTTTAACTGGAAATGAATAAATGCCGGGATACCAAAATCTTTGGTATATGCCTGCTTCAGACGTTATCATAACCATCACCATTGTGTCCAATCTTATTATAATTTATAATTTTCCAAACGAATTTCGAAGGTCATCGGTGATGATGGCTTCGAATAATGTTTCGATGTTTTGATGCGCATTATCAATCCAATCCATAATGTTACCTTTTGGAACAAAATTCCCCGGGGCGGTAAAGTAATCAAAATTTAAGATAATTCGCAATATTTGAGGATTTTCATGTAATTGCTCGGTCAACTCCACCTTGCACAAATCTTTTTCAAAAGAGAAAACACAACCGGATATAAAGCTTACAAAATCTCTTGGTATCTGCTCACCCGCAAAGATTCCAAAATTGAAATGACTTTGAAGAAGGTCTAACTTTTGCATTTCATTTTTTGGAATTTCGATCCTGTTTATATATACCAATCCTATTCTTTGAAGGTTTTCAAAATTGATGATTTCCGACAAAGAAGTAATAGCAATATCAACTAACGGTCTGAAATTTTCCCATCCCAAATAAGGCGCCAGGCGATTCACAGCAATAAGATATTCTCCTACTTGAATGATTTGTTTATCATCCTGGCTTTTGAAAATTGATCTCAATTGATTTGTGATCTGATGCTGAATATTGAGGGGTGATGGGTTGACCTGTATTTCCTGCAAAATTTGCGTTTCGGTTTTAGGAAAATCATTTCGCAGCTTTTCATACAAACGCCCTGGAATGGTCATATCCCAGGAAACGGACGGTGGAAACCGAATTTCAACAAATGCTTCGACTATCGGTGGATTTTTATATCGTGTCACTTTGATCACCTTTTCCTATCACACAAACCAGACCGGCAAACCGCGTCTATCCTTGAACTGTCGTGTCAGAATAAGCACCAGATCGAGCAGCCAGCCAAACATGAGGTAGCCGAATGTGAGGGTGTAAAGCCAGGAACCGCGGCCGACATACCAGCGATGGGCGCCGAAGATTCCGAAAAAGAACCAGAGAATCAATGTGATATAGATGTTTTTATTGCTCTTGCTCGTTCTTTGCTTCGGCGGTTGAATGGTTGCTCTTGGGGGTTGTTTGAGCATTTGAGAAAGACGTTCTTGACGGGTGCGGACTTCTTCTTCAGTCAAAATCGTCAACTGGATATTCACCCCCAGAGTGTCTTTGTCCTCGCCGGTTATTTCGGATACTTCGGCATCTATGGAATTGCCGGCATCCATTACGGGGGCGAGTTTGGCGGCCAGTTCACGGCTCAAATAACCGATTTTTTTATATTCATCCAAATCCGGGCTGTCGCAATAAACGGCAATGGCATTGGAGTCATATTCATTGTCCGGTTCACGTTCAAGCACCAGCAGATCGCCTTCGCTCAAATACTTGCGGATGATTGCCTGACGGCTGGAACCATCTTCGTTTCTTTGCGAAACACCGCGTACTTTCGTTTTGATGATTTCTGCCATATCTTTAACCTTTTCTACTTAGTTATTGAGTATAGGTTATACCCTTCGATATCCTTTGTGATAACTCGCATTGTGAAGGTTAATCCAAATTTCATCCAATGAATTATGGTAATCCTGTTGCGTGACGGGTTTTGACTCCTTATAATAAATAGAACATTGTTTCTATGAGTGCATATAACGCGAGAAATTGCCATGTGTAAGTTGCTATAATGAAATTGTAATTTTCTTGTTTGGGAGTAGTGAAAATGAAAATCTTCAAAAATAAAAACATCATCAGTTTTGTGTTTCGGGTGTTCAAAAAGGAGTATGAGGTAAGGTTGATCTTTTTATTCAAAATCCTTATTTAGTCTTTGCCATAACGTAGTATCAGAAAATCCACATAATCCATCAATTCCTTCTTGCCATTTTCATTGAGTAGATTGGCTTTGTAAACCAGTTGCTCAATGTACTCAGTATGGGGAGGAGCCGGTGGAAACAAACCGGCGGCACGGAAGACCTGCTCCGGGGGTAGGTCAAGCGCGCGGGCTATACCGATACAAAGTTTTTTTCCTGGTTTTCTTCTTTGAGATAGTACATCACTAATTGCAGTTTCAGTAACGCCTGCGCGGGTGGCCAATTCCGATTGAGTCCACCCTTTATTTTTCATTTTCTCAAATAACCATGTTGTAAATTCCATTGCTAACATTATGTCAGCAATTTCTTCAGCATTGGCTATCTTTTTTATTAGCAAGTACTTGACAATTCATTTTATTTTGTTATAATATTAGCAATTGCTTAAAAAAAAATACGCTCTTGCTTAAATCGGGAGGATAAATGCCTGAATTTATTCAAATCAATAGTAATGTAACTGAAGAAGACGCTCGATTGCTTGACCGGATGATGGTTGAGGACGGTTTTGACAACCGTTCCGCATTCATACGGCGTTTGATTCGGATGGAGTGGGCACGCCGGCACAACAAACTGGTCGTTACGAAACAGATGAAAAAAAAGGGTGGAAATCATGAATAAATATTCCTTTCGTGAAGACTGGCAGAACTGGCTGATGGCGGGCTTTGCCGTAACTGCAGCAATCATCACTTTGATTTTCCTCTAAACGATGCGAAAGACAACCAAAGGAGGCGAAATGGAGCGAAACGGGCGGCGGGCGGCTGTTGTTCAAACCCTCGACCTGCCGCCGCGAAGGCCGGCGGAATGCCGTTGGGGTAATGCACGCAAATTACAACCTGACGGAGGTGCTTATGACCGAACGAAAAACCGGCGGTTATGTCTGCCGATCGGAGCTGGCCAGGGCGAAGCTGGCCAACCGGGTGATCCGCGAATCGCTCAAGCGGCTGGTGGAGGAATTTCCACACCAGCGTGCCTCGTACCTGGTGGCCAAAGCCGGCACGGCGCTGGCCGAGAGTATGGAAGCGCTGGACGAGCTGGAGTCGATTTTGGGACGCGCCAAAAATTAGCCAACAGCGCGGGGTGGTGTGCCAGACACTCCGTTCATCTTATCCTCCTTCTGCGGTGGGTTCGAGTCCCACCCACCGGCGGGTGCAAGTCCCGCCCGGCTGGTCTGCCGAACCTGTCGGGGCTGCTGACCCCATCAGCAGGCAGGTGCAGCCCGGCGCACCCTGACCAGTGCCGGGAAACAGGCAGGGTGACGGCCCGGAGAGACGGGCAGCGCGGCCACGGCGCACGAGGGCGTCAGCGGGAAACCCCCATACGACACCATGCTCCCCCGAAGTGGCGCAAGGGGAGCATATATCATCTTGTGGAGAAATGAAAACGAAAATTTCTCTGGAATTTGCCGATGGCGGCGTAAAGCGGAAGTGGGAGACAGTGAAAATGACGAAAAGCAAAATTGAGTGGACGGATGAGGTATGGAACCCAACGGTTGGCTGCCGGCGGGTGAGCGAAGGCTGCCGGAACTGCTATGCAGAACGCATGGCAAAACGGCTGGCAGCAATGGGCAGGGAAGAGTATCAAGGGTTGCTGACCGAAGGTGGACGCTGGAACGGGATGGTGCGAACGCTGGAAGACAGGCTGAATGCTCCATCCAAATGGAAAAAGCCGCGCCGCGTATTTGTTGACAGCATGAGCGACCTATTCCATGAAGATGTTCCAGATGATTTTATCTGGCGTGTGTTTGAAACAATTTTCAGAGGGAATAGACGGCATACCTATATCATCCTGACAAAGCGACCGGAAAGAATGCAAGATTGGTTTCAAAAAAACCAGAGCCGTTTCTGGCACTACAAAACTAATCTTTACCCAAACCCATGCATCTGGCTGGGGGTCAGTGTAGAGAATCAGCGGACGGCTGAAGAGCGAATACCCTACCTGCTGCGAACCCAGGCACCGGTGCGGATTGTGAGTTGCGAGCCACTACTTGGTCCGGTCGATCTTACAAACATCCAATATCGCGACGAGTGGCACTGGGACGCACTGCGCGGTTATCAGTGGAAAGATGCCCACGCGGACTGGCAGGCTGGGACTGCAAAAATAAACTGGGTTATTGCAGGTGGAGAAAGCGGGCCCGGGGCGAGGCCCATGCACTCGGATTGGGTACGGTCATTACGAGATCAATGTGTGGACGCTGGTGTGTCATTCTTCTTCAAACAGTGGGGAGAGTACAACGAGCATGGCAAGCGGGTAGGCAAACAAGCCGCCGGGCGCATACTGGACGGAAGAATATGGGATGAGTATCCGCAAGTGGCTGGAATGAATTGATGAACATCGAGGACATTTCATTCCTTGCCACCGTGCGCACACCTAATGGGATTGGGTTGGTACAGGGCCGGCTGATCGAAAAAGACGGGAAAGCGGGGCGGATACTGGTCAGTCACGATCCGCATGACCCGATCCTGCCGGAGGAAATGCGGTCCTTGTCCTACGGGGGCATCTGGGTCTTGTGGGCTTATGACCCTGAGCAGATTGAGGTCATAAATGCAGGTCAAACCAATTTTGTATCCAGAAAACGAAAGGAGAAAAATTCATGAAACGCTTATCCATTTTGATGCTGCTAATAGGCCTTGTATCACTGTCCTGCGCCAGCGTGTATTCGCTGGACTTTTACAGTACGGTTGCGGGGATGCGTGCAGCAGCAGCCGGCCGCAGTGGTACGGCGATCTACGAAGGCCACAACCTCTTCGTGATGATCTGGCCGCACCGCGGGCAGTACGCCTTTGCGGTGATCAATCAGCAGGGGGATGTAGTGGATGACCTGCTGCGGATGGTCAACGCCAACGGAGTGAATGTTTACCGCATGAGCGACCTGATCCGCTGGATGGAAAGCAACGGCTTCAAGCAGGTGGACCCGAAATCCCTGCCGGTATCCATCACCAGTGTCCTGCTCAGCCAGGTGATGGCGGCGGTAGCCAACGGCAGCCGGGCGCTGATCACCCCTCTCATACTGCCGGCCGGAGCGCTGGAATACAACCCCTACCCCTATGTGGAGGTGCAACAATGAAAATGTTATTTGCCCTGTTTTATCTGCCCCTGTGGATGGTGGTGGCGGTCTGGGTCATTTTGCGGCGCAAGAAGGCCCTGGATGAGAATGACCTGGCGATGCGGGCGATGCTGCTCAATGATATTTATTACGCCCTTCCTGTTCCTAAAGGGCGGTTTGAGCGCATGCTGATTCAGAAGATCATCGCCTATATTGAGCGTGAAAAAGCGGCCATGCTGGATTTACAGCGATTGGGTGTGCGTGGAATTGGGATGCTGCCAAAATGAGATACGAGGACATTATTACCAATTTACCCCCGGGGTTGGAGCGGGCTGTATTGCGGGCGCTGGAAAGCCGCCGCGGACGTCAGAATGCGATTGGGCGCAACGAATTAACGGCGCTTGTGCGGCGGCTCGGCCAGCCGGCCAGCGAACGCCAGGTGCGCGAGGTGATCAAGCAGCTGCGCCGGCAGGGCTACCTGATTTGTTCCGCACCGGGCGCCGATGGCGGTTACTACTGGGCCGACACGCTGGAAGAATATTGGGAGTTCCGAACTATGGAGTACGCCGCCAAGATTGCCGACATGAGCGAAACGTTGCGGAAGATGGATCAGGCGGCAGAAAAGATCTTCGGCGATAGTTTCCAGATGAGGCTGTTATGATGAACTCGAAGGAAGAACAACCGCGCTGCAAACGCTGCGGGAAACCGCTGCGCGACCCGGTATCGATAGCGGCCGGTTTTGGGCCAACCTGCCGGGGCGCTGTAGAGAAAGGCCGGAGGATGGCCTACCGCGGCAATGCACCATCTCATCGGGGCGGAATGAGTATGCCTATCAGATCGCCATCTACAGCAACGGTAGAGATCATGCCGTTATTATGGAGGGTATACGACATACCGAATGGGGAGATTGAGCAGGTGATAGCAATGCACAAGGCGCGGTTTGGTTCGACGGGAATCGCGCTCCTGTCGCTGGACGTGCCGGGAGAGGTTTACATACGCGCAAAGCGTATGGTTGCAATTGTGATTAAGAACGGCAAGGTGATGCCGGGTCAGGTTTGGCTGTTCTAAGCGGAGATTCGGATGAGACAATGGATTAAATTGCATCTTGATATAATTGACGACCCGAAAATGGGTCGTCTGACAGACCGCCTTTTTCGCCGCGCTATTGAACTATTTTTACTCGCAGGGAAAAGCAATAACAATGATGGTGTACTACCACCCATCGAAGATATTGCCTGGATGCTGCGGGTAGACGAACAGATATTATCGGATGATCTTCTAGCACTACAGGCGGTAAACATTGTTCACCAAATCGAAAATGGGATTTGGATTGTTACCCATTTTTCGGAGCGTCAAGATGCGGATACCCCTGCGGAACGTGTCTCAAATCATAGAAAAAACAAAACAAAACATTACAAATCATTTAACGACGGTGTAACGTTTCGTTACACTATGCGTAACGAAAACGAAACGAATAGTAACGTAGATAAAGATAAAGATAAAGAAGTAGAAAAAGAATCAGAAGTAGAAGCAGAAGTAGAAGCAGAAGCACAAAAAGAAATTGCTGCTGCTGATTTTCAATCTGCGTCAGGAAAATCGGAAAAACGCGAAAAAACACCTTCGCAAAAGCCTGATTACGAAAAAGAGGCTGAAATCGGCGCGGTTTTTCGGGAGTACGAGGCAAATATCGGTGCGCTGACGCCAATGATTGCAGAACGGATAAGTGATTTGCTGGATCACTACCCTCGCGACTGGATCAGCGCTGCCATAAGAGAGGCAGTCGCCCACGAGGCACGCAACCTCAAGTACGTGGAGGCAATCCTTAAACGCTGGAAAACAGATGGTTTCCAGTCCCCTCGGCAAAACGGCAAAAGTACAGCCTCAAAAAACAACGACAGTGTGGACGATATGTTGCGCGATTATGTCCAAAAATATCCACCTCCCAAAGCGAGCTGAATCATGAATGAGATGTTTGAAACAATCGAGAAAAATTCGGCAGATTGGCACGAAGCGCGGATGGAATGGCTGAAAATACTCAGCCGGTTATGGATTGCAATCGGCCGGGAACCCGATCCGCGTCAAATTGCTATCTACGAGCATTCGCTTGGATACCTGCCGATGGGTTTACTTGAAGAGACAATCAACGAGTTGTTATTCCGCCACCGCTACAACAGCATTCCAACCATCGCGGAAATCGCAGAAATGGCAAAACAAATTGCCGGTGTTGGCGATGTGCGGCGGGCTGGCGAAGTCTGGCTGGCCAACCGCAATCCGTTTGCATGGAGATTTTGAATATGAACGTGATTATCGAACGTAATTTGTGTGTCGTTGGGGATGAAATCAATCGCGATCTGGATCATTTGCTGGAAAAACAACGCTACGAACCAACCGCGGAACGAAAGAACGATATTTACTAACTGCTCAAGCTATATTTTCGGCACCGCAAAGAATGTGTTGAATGTCAGGTGAATATCCAATTTTTTGGAGATTGAAATGAAACAGTATGAACCAAAAAGCTTTATTTCCTGGCTTGACCTTGTTTTGGTTTGTATTTTGTCCTGGCTGCTTGTGTGCGTTGTGTTGCTGCCCGAAGTCGTCCGGTTGGTATAGTGAGTGTGGAATGTTGAAAAATGGCGAGAAGGCGTTATTGATCCTGATAGTTTTCTATTTTTTAATATTGGTTATTCTATTCATCAACGGACTATGGTTGTTGGTTGAGAATCAAACACTACTGGTAGTTTATTTTATTACCGTGCTGATCATTCTGGTTTTATTGTCGTTTGTTGAAAAGAGGTAAAAAATAGAAATTTTATTTAGAATTTGCGTTCTGTAATATCATTAAGCCATAAGATGAAAAAGAAAGGATAAAGCCATGCCCTACTGTAATCCCTACTTACACGATAAGTTATTGGATGCCATTCGCCAGGAATGCAACCGAATGGTGCTCTGCAGTGCGACCCCTACCAACTATACCGAAGCCAATTCTACCTATGCGCTCGCCAGTGTGACGATGACGCCGTCAGATTTCACGCTGGGAAACGGCGCGGTAAGCGGCCGGCGGGTGACTGTTGCCGCAAAGAACAACGTCAATGTCACAACGACCGGCGATCCGGTCGTCTGCGCACTGCTGGATACGGTCAATCAACGCTTGCTGTATTACGTGGATGAAACGACCACCCAAACCATCTATGCCGGAAACACGGTCAATATTCCGTCCTTCACCATCGAAAACCGCGACCCAGTAAACTCATGATGCCTGATGGCGATCATTATTGAATCTACGTCGAGTAATGCACCGGGTGGGTCAGGCACATCCATAACAGTCAATACCCCCAGCGGAGTTCAGGCTGGAGAGGTATTGGTTGCACTGATTGGCTGTTCATTCACAAGCGGAACATTCAACGCTTCAGCAACCGGATGGACCTTACAACGCCAGAGACAGCATTCCAATAATCAGCAGGGGCTGGCGGTGCTGACCCGAACCGTACAGGTTGGCGAGCCGACGAGTCACACGTTTAATCTGAATGTTTCCGGGTCTTCTCGCCGTGGAATTGTGCTTCGCCTATCCGGAGCAGATCCCAACACGCCTATGGATGCCACACCATCGGACGATGCTGGTAGCGGCACAGTAATTGCTGCTTCCAGTATTACCACTGCTCACAACAACAGTCTGATACTCATGGCTGCAAACTGGTCGGCCAATGCAACCAGTTTCACACCCGACCAGCTAACCACTACCCTGGTAATCAACCGGCTGGGTGCGGCGCACGGGATTCAGGCAGCTGCCGGGGCGAGCGGAAACAAAACCGCGACGATTGCAAACAGTACCTGGATCAGCATTTTACTTGCCGTGATGGAATCGCAATCGGCTGCCAATCTTCCGCCGGGTGTATCCCCTGTAACGGCCGACCAGGCGCAACTATCGGCACCTCCACAACTTGAATTCGTCGGTAACGATCCAGATAATGATCCAATTACTTATCAACTGACTCTTGCAGATAATATTCAGCTTGGCAATGGTCTAAACGTTACGGAATCATTAACTTCCGGCAGCGGAACACCAATTCACCCTAACCCATCGGCGGTGCTGACTTGGGAAGGATATTGGCAGGTGGATGACCGGGTTGGGATGGGCTTTCAAGGTAAAGGTGGAATTCTGGATTCGGTGGATTTTTACTTTTCCGCCCACGAGACATTTCCGACTTTAACGGATGGTTATTACCTGGTGCGTATTTATGAAGCCGAGGGATTACCAATTAACCCCGTGCCACCGAACTGGCAGGCTTCAATCGCATACACACAAGGGCAGATTGTACGACCCACCAGCACGGCGAATGCAAACGTACATTTCGTTTACCGCTGCAAGGTCGCAGGCATATCAGGATCAACTGAACCCATCTGGCCCGGAAACGGTGTGGCGTGGAAATCCATCCCGCCTGGACAGGAGGTAACCGATGGTTCAATAACCTGGGAGGCATTACCCGGGTTATATCCAAAAAACCCGGCCGATCCGGCCAACACACCAACACCGGGCTGGCTGGCGCAATCGACGGTGTACGCATATGCGCCGGGCGTCCTGGATGAGGGGTGGAAAACCTGCGAGTTCACTGGCGTGAACCGGATTCGACTTCAAGCCAATAAATGGTATATTGCCATGCTGGATTGGAGGCCAAATGATACCAATGTAAACAATACAATCAATATAACGAATGCATCCCTGGCGAATGCTGTTGCTCCGGGTAATGTGTATCTGGATGCTTCATCTTCTAATAATAACGGACCGCGAATCATCGAAGACAGTTGGTTCCGCGTTCGCGAGGTGCAGGTCAGCAATACGTACAATTCGGATGTGGATTCAGGCTTCACCAATGTGGATACACCTGCAGACACAGACCCGTTCAATTCCGGCGACAAAATACGTTTTACTGCGAATTTGATCGCGACTGGGGAGTGGTTCTGGCGTGTGAGAGGTAAAGATCCAACCGGATCAGGTACGTTTGGTGATTGGACAGCAGTTCGACAGTTTGAAATTACGGCAACCATACATCCGCAACTTTCCTCATCCTATTCCAGCCAGGTCTGTATGACTATTGCCATTACGCAGAGTCAAACTCTCGTGATGGCCAATTCACATCATCAGCAATTAGCAGCGAGCATTGGAATTACCCAAACACAGCAAATAACCAGTGCCAGCGCAAATCAACAGCAGATTACCAGCATCACTGCGATTATTCAAAATCAATCCGTCCAGCTGATTGATTCAGCACAAATCCAATCAGCCGGCACTATTCAGATTGCAGCCGAATCAGAATTAACGATTCGATCTACTGTCCAAAACCAGGTAACCGCATCAGTACCAATTGGTCAAATCCAAAACATATCATTGACCAGTGCGAATCAGATATTCGTTGCCGGAATCATTTCAATTGCTCAAAATCACTCGATTTCTATCAATGATGCATGGCAAAGTCAAACTGCAACTCGAGTCATTGTCAATATGTCTGAAACCGGGACAATGACAATGACCGGATCATCCCCAAACATAACGACTACTACTAACCAGGGTTCGATAAGTCTAACGACTCGACAGCCTGACAGTAATTTCGATGAAACGAATGGGAGTATAACATGGACATGACAACTATCAGAATTTTGACGAGACTGGAGAAAATTATTGAAATCCGCGACATGTCCGGGGTATTGGTAGACCCGACTTCGCTTGAAGTCAACATTCGTAAACCGGACGGAACTGTTCAAACGATACCCGGAACAGACCCCAGCGTTCAACATTTAGAAACTGGTAAATACGCGATTGGCATTTTGTTTGACATGCAGGGATTATGGGCGGTCAATGTGCAATCAATCAGTCCGACTATCAGCGTAACAAATTACATTTACTGCGATGCCCGATATTGACATTGACATGCCGGAAGATAAAATTGCCGAAATTCTTGGCATTATTGACCTTGAGCGGCTGCTAAAACTTGCACATAAGATCAAGGCGATCAAGGCCCGCAAGCATGGTGAGGTCAGTCTGGTGATCAAGAATGGTGAGATCGTATACATTGACGTGCGATTTTCAGAAGATTTACGAAGAAAACGCTCGTCATAAATTGGTTGCAAATCTGTCAGTTTTGTATATAATATAAATAGCTCGTCGGGAGCTGACTCGATCAGCCGGGGCTCTTTCTGGACTTGTTTTCAAGTCTGGAGAGAGCTCCGGCTATTTGTTTTGGGAGGTGAACATGTTCGGTGAAATTCTGGGAACGCTGGGAACGATCTTGCTGTTGGCGTTTCTAATCGAAACATTGGTGGAAGCCCTCTTCGGGCGCATCGTTGATCATGTTCCTGCTTTGCTGCCTTACAAATGGGCTTTGATCTACGTGGCGGTGGCGGCCGGCATTGCTGGTGCATGGGTGTATCAGTTCGATGTGATTTACTTGGCCAGCAGGTTCATGGAAGCGCCGGTAAATATTACGCCATTTGGCATGATAGTAACTGGTATTGCAATTGGAATGGGTGCAGGGTATATCCATCAGATTATCAGCACTTACTTTCCGCCCAAGCAGCCATTGGGGTAATTAGCATGAATGCAAATGATCGTGTCTCGAATACGGCATTGCAGCGTCAAATTGTGGAGATATCGACCAGGTTGCAACGCATGAGCGAGGATATTGGGGAAATCAAAAGCATCTTGTCGCAAATTGATCAACGTGTGCGTGCATTGGAGCAATCTGATGCGGGCAGTCATCCGGTCATCATTGCCCGGGTGGATGCGGCATGGAGGAAGATTGATGAGCACGATGCGAGAATACAAACTGTGGAGACGGCAATCAATACGATTTCGATTTCGATTGAAAGTTTGAAACAACCCATCAAGATTGCCACGTGGGTAGCTGTTGTGGTAGGTGGGGTGATCATTACATGGATCGTCTCAAGGTGGTTGATGCCATGAGCGGAATTTCGATGCTATCGGGTAAGGGATTCTTTATCTGGAAAATTCGCTATTGCGAGGGGGGCGATCCTTTCGCAATCGCTGAGCAGGCGGTTCAATTGCGGCTCTCGCATGTGTTGATCAAATGCGCGGATGGGCCGTTTCGTTACAACATTTTCAATAGCCGCGATCTGATTCCAGGTCTTGTAAGCACACTGCGAGAAAGAGGGATACAGGTCTGGTTATGGCAATACATTTATAGGATCAATCCAGGCGCAGAAGCAATGGCCGCAATCGAGCGAATCAATCAATTACAACCGGATGGTTTCGTTGTCAATGCTGAAGTTGAGTACAAGAAACGGCCTGAGCAAGCAGAGGCCTACATGCGTGCTTTGAGATCGGGCGTCGGCAACGACTTTCCCGTAGCCCTCAGTACTTATCGTTTCCCGTCACTACACCGCGATTTTCCGTTCAAACAATTCATGGATTATTGTGATTTTGCAATGCCGCAAGTGTATTGGATGAAAGCAGATAATCCACGGCAACAGTTGGAGCGAACTCTGGCAGAATATCAGCAATTTGGAAAACCAGTATTTCCAACCGGTGCATGTTTTCGCGAGCACGGATGGCAGCCAAAGGCGGCTGAAATCATCGAGTTTATGCAGGCTTGTAAAGAACTATCTTTACAAGGATGTAATTTTTGGGAATGGGCAAATGCCCGCCAGTATGTACAAGATGGTTGGGAGGCAATTCGCTTGTTTGATTGGGATACGAACATACCTTTACCTCCAGTGTCCGAATCAATAACACCATCACTGAAAATGAAAGTATTGGTTGATGGTCAAAATATACGATCCGGTCCCGGAATCAAACATCCTGTTGTTGGAAAGTTGCGCGCAGGTGATTCGGTTGATGTCATCAATGTTTCCGGGGCTGATGTTTGGGTAGAGATTGAGCCCGGTAAATGGGCCGCGGTTCATTATTCCGGTAGAAGGTTCATGGAGAAGATGTAGTGCCGAAAGCTGCTCTAAGACCCTGTCGTTATCCCGGATGCCCCAGTTTGGTTACTGATGGGTATTGTGAGGATCATGTTCCTTTGCCTCGCAGGAAGCAAGATTATCAGCGCTTGTATGACAGACGATGGCAGAAGCGGCGTGTTCAATGGCTGTCAACACATCCGTGGTGTGAGGAGTGTATGAGACAAGGCATATACACCCCAGCGACTGAGGTTCATCATCTTATTCCGCACCGTGGAAACATTGATTTATTTTTGGGATCACCGCTTGAATCGCTTTGCAAGTCGTGCCACTCCCGCAAAACAAGCGAGGAATTTCATGGGAGGGGGGCTAAAAAAGTTTTAAGTGGAGGGTTGTCGAGCGCGGGTGGCCATCCGCGCGAAAAAAAATCCCAATGCGAGGAATTCTGAGATGCCGGCCAGGAAACCAAAAGCATTGATTGTCAGACATGAAACCGCGGCGGAAAAATCCAGGCGCGAATCAGGTGAGATGGCAATGCGTCCGAATCGGGAATTGCCGCTGAATGCTCCATCACGCCTGCGCGGCCATGAAATTGCTGAGGCAACCTGGCGGAGATTGATGCGTGAGTTCATGTCTATTGAAGGTGAAATTGTCACCCGTCTGGATTTTGACTTGCTTGCTGATTATTGCATTTTGATTGAGCAAATTCATGAGCTGGATGCAATGAGAAAGACAGCTCATGACCGTTGGCGTGAGCTTTTGAAAGACCAATCCGATGAAAAGGTAATTGAAGCCTGCGATATGGTTGTCAAATTGGATTCACGAGCGGATCGCAAGCGGGCATTGTTGTTACAGCTGCGACAGTCGTTATATTTGACGCCGCGTGCAAGGGCTGGTGTTGCGCCATCGAAAAAAGAGGCTGATGAACCCAAAGACGAACTGGAAATGCTTTTAGATGATGTCAACGATTTTGTGAATGGTGGCAGTGGCAAATGAAGCGATTCTGGTTTCTGGTTTTATTGCTTTTACTGCTCGGCGGAGGTTCGATGTTTAGTGAAGCTCATGCCCAGCGGGCAATAACCTTTTTCGAATCGCTCAAACACACCAAAGGCAAGTTCTACGGCCAGCCTTTCAAGCTGCTGGACTGGGAAAAGCAGATTGTGCGGGATGTGTACGGCACGGTGGACGAACGCGGTTACAGGATCATCAAATACGTCTACATCGAAATCCCCAAGAAAAACGGTAAATCCGAGCTGGCCGCGGCTGCTGGCCTTTACCATACCTTTGCCGACCGGGAGAAAAACGGCGAGGTGTATGGCTGTGCTGCGGATCGCTCTCAGGCATCCATTGTTTTCGATGTGGCGGTGGATATGATTGACCAGGTACCGGCACTCAAAAAGCGCACCAAGCTGCAGCTCAGCAAAAAACGGCTGATTGACAAGGTGACCGGTACTTTTTACCAGGTGCTGAGTGCCGAGGCATACACCAAACACGGCCTGAATCTGTCTGCCTGCATCTTTGATGAGCTGCACGCTCAACCGAATCGGGAATTATGGGATGTGATGACCTTCGGCGCAGGAGATGCGCGAGAGCAGCCGATCTGGTGGATCATCACAACCGCCGGAGATGACCCGGACCGGGTATCCATCTGCTGGGAGCAGCACGAATACGCTCGCCGCATTATCTCGGGTGAAATTGTTGATCCGACCTGGTACGCAGTCATCTACTCCTACGATGGAGATGACATCTACAACGAAGAAAACTGGAAGAAAGCCAATCCCAGTTTAGGGACAACCATCCAGATAGAAACGTTGCGTGAGGCGGCGGCAAGAGCCAAAGAACGACCGGCGGATGAGCGGTTGTTCCGCTGGCTGCGCCTGAATCAGTGGCCAACCTACAAACTGACCAGCTGGCTGCCGCTGGAGTTGTTTAATGCAACCAGCGGAAACTGGTCACGGGCGGAGATGATTGGAATGGACTGCTATATGGGATTAGATTTGTCCTCAACGACCGACCTGACGGCAATGGCGCTGGTCTTTCCGCCCCAACCCGGTCTTTCCGAGTGGCGTGTGATCTGGGAAGGCTGGATACCCGAGGAAAACATGCAAGAGCGCATCAAACGTGACAAAGTCCCATATGACCAGTGGGCTGCGCAGGGGTGGATCACCCCTACACCGGGGAATGTGGTGGACTACACCCGCGTTCGTGACAAGGCACTGGAGTTCAAGGCGCTGTACAACGTCAAAGAGGTGGATGCCGATCCTGCATTCGCAACCATGCTGTTGCAGGAATTGCAACAAGAAGGGCTGACGGTGGTCGGCATTCCACAAACATTTGTGCAGTTGACTGACCCGATGAATCAGATCGAAGTCCTATTGAAAGAAAAGAAACTCAGCCACGAGCCGAATCCCGTTGCAGCCTGGTGTTTTGGGAATACTTCGATTGCAAAGAACGGCAGCGGGTTGATCAAGTACGTGAAAGAGTACAAAGGCAAGACGGCAGACCGTACGAAACGAATTGATTACGTTGCCGCTTGGGTGGTAGCGATGGCCAGGGCGCGTTATTACCAGAGCGCGGATTTGAGTGCGGAGATTTTGGATCCGGAATGGGGTATGTGATGAAATTTTTGTTGAGATTTTTCGATGATCTTCTACTGCTGGCAGGATGCGGCTGCATTCTGTATGGTCTCTCGCTGTACTCAGTCATCCTGGCGTGGATTGTGGGCGGGATGATGTTGATCGGATTGAGTTATCTGGTCGGAAAGGTAATGGCGAAACATGCTGATTAGAGAATTGTTGACCACCGGAAAGGTTAAAGAAGCACCTGCGCAGGAACAGCCGCGCTACGAGTACGTGCCGGCCTACGGCTATTCCACCGAATCGGGTGAACAGGTAAATGTCATGCGGGCGCAGTCAGTGGCGACTGCGTATCGAGCCAAAAATATCATTTCGGATGATGTGGCCAAGCTGCCGTTTCAGCTGATGCGCCGAATCGGCAGGCAGGTTGAACAGGTGCAGCCCGATCCGGTGACCCGCAATATTGCATACCTGCTGCAGGTTTCACCCAATATCTGGGGCTGGACGCCATTTCAATTCAAGAAAGCCGTCATTGAGTGGCTGCTGTTTTATGGAAATGCTTATATCTGGTCTCCGGCGGTTGGACCGCGCCAATTGCTGGTTCTGCCAGCCAACCGAACTATCCCCGTGTTCAGCCTGGACGGCGATCTCTATTACCGTCACACATTTTCCAATGGAGTACCCGGTTACATTCCATCGGTGGAGGTGCTGCACCTGCTGATCAACCCGGACGAATCGGGTTTCGTCGGCCGCGGCGTGATTACCTTTGCCCGCGAAACGTTTGGGCGGCAGCTGGCCGCCTACAAAGCCGAGTCGAAACTCTACTCACAGGGAATGCTACCGGCAGCATACATTCAGTTCGCCGGTGAGTTGAACAAAGAAGCCCGCAAGGTCGTCCGACAGCAATATGAAGAAACCATGAGCGGCACGGACAACGCCTATCGGCTGGCGATATTCGATAACAAAATCACCAAATTCGAGCCGATTCACATTCAATTGCGTGATGCGCAGTTCCTTGAATCCATTGACGCAACCGACCGCGATATTTGCAACTTCTTCGGGCTGCCTGAGCACATGCTCAACCGCGGCAAGGAAGCCTACAACTCGAATGAGCAGAAATATCTTGAATACTTGCAGGGAACGCTGGACGCCTATCTTGTGCCGTGGGAAGAGGCAGCACGCATCCGCTGGCTTTCGCGGGAAGAACAGGGTACTCACTACTTCAAATTCATTCGGGAAGCGCTCTTGCGCATGGACAGCAAGGCAAGAGCCGAATCTATGGAAATCCGCATCAGGAGCGGAATGATGACGCCCAACGAAGCCCGGGAGAAAGAGGATATGAGCGCTTACCCAGGCGGGGATCGGTATTACATCCCTATGAATTTTGCGGTAATCGAACCTGAGGAGGAACGCTAAATGGATACGAAGATTGAAACAACCCGGCCTTTCCGCTGTTTCGAGGGAAACGCGAAACCTTATGAGCCGTTTTGGCGGGTAATCGATTCCGGGAGCACCGAATCGGGTGAGCCGGAAATCGAATTGTACGGATATATCTCCGAATACAGCTGGTTCGAGGACGAGATCACCCCCAAGAAGTTCAAAGATGATCTCTATGCTGCCGGAAGTGGCGGGCCTGTCACAATCCGCCTGAATTCGTATGGCGGCGATGTGATCGCGGCCAGCCTGATGAATACGATCATCCGGGATTACCCCGGGCGAGTCACCGTGCACATTGACGGAATTGCCGCCAGTGCCGCCACGATCGTGGCCGTGGCGGGGGATGTCGTCAGAATCCAGGAGACCGGCTACATCATGGTGCATGACCCCAGCATGGTGTTCCTGATGGCCCAGCTGAATATCGAAGACCTGACCCGCCTGGCCAACGCTTTGCAGGCTATCAAGGCCGGAATCATCAATGCGTACGAGAGCAAAACCGGTTTATCGCGTGAGCGGCTGTCCAAACTGATGACCGAAGAAACCTGGATGGATGCTCAGCGTGCTTTGGATTTGGGTTTCGTGGACGAGGTGATCCGACACGAAAGACCCATTCCGATTCAGCTGCCGCAAAATTCTGCGGTGGTGAACGCTTTACGGTTCAGTAAATTACCGCCCATCGTGGCGCAGGCGCTGAATGAAACGAGGAATATCCCGTCAGCGGAAGCCAGCGAGCCGCTTTTGACGGATGATATGGAACGAGAAGCACAGGTTCTTTATGAACGAGTCAACCAAATTCTGAAGAAAGGAGTTCGATAATGCCAGACTTGAAACCCTTTTACGATGCCGTAATCGCGGCAGAAGAAGAAGTGCAGCGAATCGCGAACGAGATTCATGAGCACTTTGTTTCCGGGACTGAAGAAGGCAAAATGATGGCGCTCAATCTGCGCTCGGCGCTGGACGAAGCTCAGAAGAAGCACGAGGAAGCGGTTGCTCTCTATGAGGCAATGCAGCGCGCCAACCGTCCCAATGACATTGCCAAAAACTTCATCCCCGTATCATCCACAGAGATTGTGGACAATCAACCAACCGTGATCAAACGCCAGGAGTACGAACGCATGTCGCTTGTGGATCGAGCGCGCTTCATCCGCTCCGGCGGGAAAATCGAAGATTAATAACGGAGGCTCAAAATGGGTAATACACTCACCAATCTTATTCCAACCATCTACGCAGCTGCCGACATCGTCATGCGCGAGCTGACCGGATTCATCCCGGCGGTTACGCTGGATGCGAACGGCGAGCAGGTTGCCAAAGATCAGACGCTGCGCTATCCGATCGTGCCGGCAATTGCTGCAAGCGACATTGTCCCGGCTGCTACCGGACCCGATCCGGCCGCAATGACCATCGGCTCGGATTTCATGACCATCAGTAAGGTGCGTTCGGTAACCTTCTTCTGGGAGGCTGAAGAACAGAAAGCTCTCGGCGGTTTGTACGACATTATCCTGCGCGATCAGTTTGCTCAGGCGATGCGCACCCTGACCAATGAAGTCGAGACCGACCTGGCCGGGCTCTACGTGGCGGCCAGCCGCGCATACGGTACCGCCGGAACTCCGCCGTTCAGCGGCACTGACCTGAGCGATCCGGCGAATGTGCTGAAGATTTTGCTGGATAACGGCGCGCCAAACAGCGATCTCCAGCTGGTACTCAACACTACCGCCGGTGCAAAAATGCGCGCGCTGGCTCAGCTGACCAAAGCCAACGAATCCGGGAGCACCGAGCTGCTGCGCCGTGGGGTACTGCTCGACCTGTTTAGTTTTGCCGTTCGGGAGAGTGCGCAGGTCAAAACGCACACCAAAGGGACTGGGGCCGGCTATCTGGTTAATAACGCTGCCGGTCTTGCAGTTGGCGAGACGACCATTCCGGTTGATACCGGAACCGGCACCATCCTGCCCGGCGACATCGTTACTTTCGCTGCTGACACCGCTAACAAATACGTGGTTGCCTCTGCACTTTCCGGAGGCAGTTTCAAGATCGCTCCTCCCGGTTTGCGTGTTGCCATTCCGGATAACAACGCCGTCACCGTGGGCAACAACTACACTCCCAATCTCGGGTTCAGCCGGTCGGCAATTCATTTACTGATGCGCGTTCCGGCCATGCCCGCTGGAGGCGATGCAGCCGATGATGTGACCGTCATCACCGATCCACAAACCGGTATTTCGTTCCAGGTGGCGATGTACCGCCAACGGCGCCGGATTGCCTATGAAGTCGGCCTCGCCTGGGGCGTGAAAGCGGTCAAATCCGAAGCGATTGCTACCCTGCTTGGCTAAGACGGAGGTCCACCTGTGGCGAATATCCTGACAACTGCTGAAGCGGCCAGTGTGCTGCGCTGCACCGTTGATAACGAGGAAATGCTGCGGCTCTTGCCGCAGGTGGACGCTTACATCAAGCGGGCAACCGGCCGGGATTGGGCTGCCGATCCGGTCGTCGCACCTGAGGCGAAGAACGCGGCACGAATGCTGCTGGTCTTATGGTTCGAAAATCCCGGCATGATCGCGTCCGGTATCGCCACGCTCAATCACGGACTTACTGCCGCACTGGTACAGCTCGAGGCAATGGCGCTCAATTATCACATCTTCGAAGGATTGCCCGGTGTAGGATACATCACTATACCGGGCATCCAGAGAGGAAGTGTCGTTGCCAGTGTGACCGGGATCATCGGCTCGAGCGGTGATCAATCTGCCGGTTTCGAAACCGTAATCAGCCTGGATGAGCACCTCAAGCAAGTGGTAAGCAGCGATCTGAGCGGCAAATGGTTTCGAGCGCATATCATTCCACCCGGTGATTTATGAGAATCAACGAAAAGCCGATCAACCCGGGAGAGTTGCGCACGCCGATAACGCTGAAGAAGCGCACGGTAACAACCGATGCCGGCGGATTCAAAAAAGAGGTTTATGCCAGTGCTGCAACTGTTTATGCCAGGTGGCAGAACGCTCACGGCAGAGAGGTATGGACCGCGGACATGGCCGGGGCTATTGCTCCCGCCACCCTGCTTATCCGCTATATGGCCGGCATCGACGAATCGTGGGTGGTGGATAAAAACGGCGAGATTTTCGAGATCGTATCCATCGACAACATTATGGAACGCAATGAGTATCTTGAGATCAAGGTCAAACGTTTGAAGACAGGTTAAAAATGGCTACAAAAGCGACATTGACCCTCAAAGGGCTGGATGAATACCTCGAAAAGATTGCCGCGGCCGGGAAAGATGTAGATGAAGCCGCGGCCAGGGCTGTGCTGGCAGGAGCGGAAGTACTGCAAGAAGGTATGCGGAATCGCGTCCCGGTGAGAACCGGGAATCTGCGGGAAAATATCCGTATTTTCGGGCCTGAGCAGGATGGCAATTTTGTGTTCTGCGAGGTTGGTCTGATCGACAGGCGCGGCTTAACGGATGCAGATACTGCCCGTTATGGCAATGCACAGGAATACGGAACATCCTCAATGGCGGCCCAGCCTTACATCCGACCAACGATTGCGGAAGATGGAAAAAAGGCGCGGGACGCCATGAAAGAGAGCCTAGAGGAGAGCGGCGTACTATGACAATCTGGGAACGGATATACAATGCGCTTGCCCCTCTCGGGCTGCCGATGGCAGCCGGAGCGATGATCGTGGACAGCGAATCCGAGCGTCCTGATACCTATCTGGTGTACTTTCTGGTTTCATCGCCCCCGGTCCAGCACGCCGACGACAACGAAACGCTCCGCTCATATCTCGTGCAGGTGAGCGCCTACAGCCGCGATGGTCTGAAAAATCTGCCGGATATTGCCGGAGCAATGAAAGCGGCCGGATTCACGCAAGGGGCAAGGCGCGAGCTGCCCTACAATCCAGAAACCAGACATTACGGGCTGGCGATGGATTTCAATTACCTGGAAGAGGAGTAAAGAAATGGCAAACCCTGGAGAATACAAATCTAAAATTGGCTTGAGTTCGTTATACGTTGCCGAGGTCACGCAAGACGATGCTCTCGGTTATGCAGCCGGTACTCCGGAGTATCTTGCTCCGGCGGCAGAAGCGAGCCAAGAGCCGACTACATCATTCGAAATTCAATATGCGGATGACCAGCCTTATGATGTAATGACCAGCGAGGGCGACACCAAAATCAACCTGACCGTAACCGGCATGCCCATCGAAATGCTGGCCAAAATTACCGGGCGGGTTTTCGACCCGACTACCGGGCGCATGTTTGATAATGCCGGAGTTGCACCGTACTTTGCGCTCAGTTTTCGCAGTCTGAAATCGAACGGAAAATACCGCTATTATCAATACCTCAAGGGCAAGTTCGATATGCCCAAAGAGGAAACCGCCACCAAAGGTGAGAAACCTGAGCCGAAAACCTTGCAGCTCACCTTCACGGCCATCAAGACTGTTTACAAGTTTGATCTTGGCGGCGGTGTTTTTGACAGCGTCAAACGAGTTGTTGGCGATGAGGATACGACCAACTTCAACGGGGCGAACTGGTTCAACGCCGTGCAGGTGCCCGGTGTCGGCTCGATCTCTGCTCTTGCTCTGATGAGCAGCGTACCGCTCAATGACGCGACGGGTGTATCGGTCAGCGCGAATCTGACTCTCACCTTCAATAATGCGCTGAAAGACTTCGCTACAAGCGGCGTGGTGCTCCTTAAGTCATCAGATGGGACGGTCATCACCACATCCAATACCCTTGATTCGACCAAGAAGATCATCACCATTGATCCGACCAGCAGCCTGACCGCACTCACGAATTACCTGCTGACTTATGCCGTAATGGATATTTACGGACAAACGCTCAATGGCGCGATCCAATTTACGACCGCATAAGGTGACGATATGACCGTCGGTACACCGCTCACAATTACGCTATACGATGAGAACGACGAGATCAAAGCGAGCTACACCCGCGCTTTTGTGCCGTGGCGCATCCTCAAGGCGGCCGTGCGCATGGCCAGGGGTATGGATGTCAACAACATGACCGAGGACGATATCGATGCCCTGGCTTCGCTGGTCGTCGAGGCGTTCGGGAACAGGTTCTCGGTTGAAGACCTGAACAACGGCGCAGATGTCAGCGAAATGGTGACCGTGCTGCAAACGATCATCAATAAAGCGCGCGGGCTGATGCCCTCAAACCCTACCCCTCCGGGGCTGTGAATGCCCCGGAGGATATTGAGGACTCGGACTGGCTGGTTGATTTCGAGATATCGCTGATCAAGGCGTTCGGCTGGAGTCTGCGAGACATCGATGACACGGACATCGAGAGTCTGCTGCCGGTGGTCGCGAGATTGAGCGATGCCAGCTCAGACAAGACAATGTATTGTGATCAGGTGGACGGCTGGTAGATCGGAGTCTGGAGGCACATGAGCGACAATCCGCTGAGTTCTAAGATCAGTCTGGATACCACCGATTTCAAGGCGGCGGTGGCCGCCTTGAATCGGGATATTCGCGTCATCGAATCTGGCTTCCGCGCCTCCGCCGCTGCTCTCGGAGACTGGTCGAAAAGCGCGGATGGATTGCAGCTGCGCATCAAGGCGCTGACGGGTCAGATAGACCTCCAGCAGAAAAAGGTTGGGGCTTTGCAGAATGAGTATCGGCGTATTGCTGCCGAGAAGGGGGAGAATTCCCGCGCTGCGCAGGATTTACAAATCAAACTAAACCGCGAAACCGAAACATTGAACAGAATGCAGTTTGAGCTCAAGCAGTCTCAAACCGCACTGGATCAGATGGGGAAGGAATCGCAGGAAGCGGGGAGAAAAGTTGAAGAGCTGGGACGCGCCCAGGCTGAAACAGCCGAAAAAACACGCGGGCTGTCAAACGTTTTGGGCGCTTTGGGCGGGGCAGCAAAAATCGGCGTTGCGGCAATCGCCGCGCTTGGGGCAGCTGTGGCTGGAATTGGACTGGGGGTCACCAAACTGATGGTGGATACCGCAAAGTTCTCCGGCGAACTACTGGATTTGTCCAATGTTACCGGATTGAGCACGACGCAGCTGCAAGAATTGAATTTCGTGGGCACGATGCTCGGCACCGATCTGGATACGATGACCGGTTCTTTGAGCCGGTTAACCCGTTCGATGGGTGAAGCCAGCCAGGGCAATAATGATGCTGCCAAAGCATTCCGGGCTTTAGGCGTACCGATTCGAGATGCAAACGGCGCATTGCGCGATTCGCGAGAAGTGTTCTTCGAGGCAATATCCGCACTTGGTGGCGTCGAAAACGAGACAAAGCGCGATGTGCTGGCCATGCAATTATTTGGCAAGTCCGCGATGGAACTCAATCCGCTGATCAAAGCGGGGGCGGATGAAATGGCTGCGCTGACAGAAGAGGCTCACAAGGTCGGCGCGGTGATGGGAGAAGAAAACGTCCGGGCTTTCGAAGCATTTGACGATAAATTATCTACTCTAAAACTGGGGTTGCAGGGAACAGTTCGGAATCTGGCGGCAAGTTTCCTGCCCGGATTTAGCGGGTTGGCCGATACTTTGCAGGGATATCTTTCGCGCCTGGTCGGAATCGTGCAGGAATCGGACGGCGATCTCGGCGCTGCGGCGGCCGGAATTGGCGGATTGATCGGAGAAATCATCGGTGATGCAGCCAAACAAGGCCCTCAAATGCTGCAAGCGGGGTTGGGAATTATTCAAGGAATTATCAAAGCAGTAATTACCCAACTGCCGGTGTTGATACCGGCAGCAGTCAGTATGCTAACCACGCTGGTTAATTTCATTATTCAGAGTGTGCCGTTATTGCTTCCGGCAGGAATAAATATTTTGCTGGCGCTGGTAAAAAGTATCTTATCGCAGCTGCCGATGATCATCAATGCCGCCCTGCAATTGATTATCGCGCTGGCCACCGGGATTGCCGAGGCAATTCCGCAGTTGTTACCGGCTGTAGTGGAGATTATCCCGCAAATTGTTTTGACGTTGATCAGCAATCTTCCGCTGTTGATCAACGCCGCCCTGCAATTGATTCTTGCGCTGGCCACTGGGATCATTCAGGCAATCCCGGTTCTCTTACCCTACATACCGGAAATCGTCATTGCGATTGTGGACGCGTTGATCGTCTCGCTTCCCATGATCGCGGAAGCAGCCGTCGAACTGGTGCTGGCGCTAATTGATGGCATTGGAACGATGCTTCCGGTGCTTGGAGATGCGGCCGGCGATTTGATTACTGCACTTGTGGACGGCATTGACCGCCTGATGGGGACCATCCTCCAGGTCGGCGAAGATATCGTGAACGGAATATGGAGCGGTATTCAAGAGCGGGCTGATTGGTTCCGCTCGCAAGTCGAAAAGTTTTTCAGTGGAATTGTGGATGGTATAAAGAAGGCCCTCAAAATGAGCAGTCCATCCCAGGTGTTTGCCTGGATCGGGCAGAATATGGCTCTTGGGTTAGGGGCGGGGTTTTCCGATCAATTCAGAGAAATTGAGCGTAATATCAATCGGGTTATTCGCGGGATGACCGCAGAGGCTTCGATGTCTGTATCTAACCCTCGATTTGCGCTTGCCGGCGCAGGAGCGGCAGAATCTCCTATTAGCATTGTTGTACAGGCAAACGTCAATAACAATATGGACATGGAAGTACTGGCCAGAACGCTGGTGAAGAAGATCGAAAGGGCGCGCGGCAGATGATAACACTCAAACTGATTGACGAATCGGCAAATGAAATCGACCTCAACAGCGGCGATATTGTGCTGCTCGATGGTTATTTTCCGGAAACCGCACTTGATTTAGAGCAGCGAATCGGTGAGTCGTTCGATGTGATGGTCAAGGGGGCTCTGGCCGTTGATAATATACGATCTATCAATCGTTTTTTTGAATATGCGCGCAATAATACGATTGGTCCAAACGGGGTCTGGGTTTATTTTTCAATGGACGGTGGTACAGCGTGGCGGTCGAGAATTTACAACGGGATGGTTAGTTATAGCAGCAGGTTGTATAACCAATTACGCCGTGGCGTGATAAAGGCAACGATTTTTATCGAGCGCGATCCGTTTTGGGAGGGACCGGAGCAGCAGATACCGCTGACAAACGGGAACGGAACAAACAATACCAGCGGTCTGAATGTGTACAACGCAAATGACGGCGTGGGAAGTGCACCGAACAAACGCAACAATTACATTGAAATTGCCGATACCGCCATTTCTGGCGATCTGCTGGCGCCGGTACGGCTTGAGATGACCAATCAGTTTAACTCCAGTGCGCGATTATCGGAGTTGTGGATTTCACACAATGTTTATTCAACGCCGGCGACCTTTCAGCATATCCTGGAAGGCGAATCGGCGATTGCATTACAAGCCGGCATCACCAATCAGGCTGCATCCGGTTACAGCGGCGGATATGTAAAAGATTTCACCTGGTCAAACGCCAATCAAATACCGCTGGTACGCTTTGAGCTGAACACGGCGTACCTGAACGCAGCAAACAAACGTTGGTTCAAAAT
>Ga0101944_10002522_pt1 | contig 29244 bp, 18 predicted proteins | sample DewCreD2012metaG_FD_75245 | JGI IMG/M metagenome (GOLD analysis project Ga0101944, IMG submission 75245) | Hot spring sediment bacterial and archeal communities from British Columbia, Canada, to study Microbial Dark Matter (Phase II) - Dewar... ... | reverse complement strand
CAACGACGCTTTCGCCGGCGCCGGCGCCGGGCATCAGATCTTGCTGGTGGTTCCCAGCCTCGGTCTGGTCGCCGTGCGCAATGGCGGCCCCCTTTCGGGCAAAGGGCGCCGCCAAGGTTACTGGAGCGCCGCCTATGAACACTTCTTGGCCCCGCTCATGGCCACCCTCGATCTGGCGCCGCCGTACCCCCCGAGCCCGGTTATCCGCAAGGTGACCTTCGACCCGGAATCCTCCATCGTCCGCCAAGCGATCGACAGTGACAACTGGCCCATCACTTGGATGGACGACGACACGCAATTCACCGCCTATGGCGACGGCTGGGGCTTCGACCCGCGCACCGACAAGAAACTCAGCCTCGGCTTCGCACAAATCATCGGTCCGGCCGAGTCGTTTCGCGCCGTCAATGTCCGGTCCCCCACCGGGGAGCGCACCGGGGAAGGCAAAGCCGGCGCCAAGGCAAGCGGCTTGTTAATGGTGGACGGAGTCTTGTACATGTGGGTGCGCAACACCGGCAACTCCCAGCTCGTTTGGTCGGAGAACCGCGGCCGCACCTGGAACTGGGGCTTCAAGTTCGACACCAGTTTCGGCTCTCCGGCCTTTCTGAACTTTGGCAAGAACTACCAGGGCGCCCGCGATCACTACGTCTATGCCTACTCGCAGGACGGCCCTAGCGCCTATGAATCTTACGACCACCTCGTGCTGGCGCGCGCGCCCAAGCACCGCCTGCGCGAGCGTGCAGCCTGGGAGTTTTTCGTCCGGCTCGACGGCGCCCACCGCCCGGTGTGGACCAAGGATATCGCCGAGCGCGGTCCGGTCTTTACGTTCCGGAAAAATTGCCAGCGCGTTGACGCCGTTTACAACGCCGGTTTGAAGCGCTACCTTCTCGCCCTCGGCTACAACCATCACGGCGGCTGGGGACTATTTGACGCCCCCGAGCCCTGGGGACCCTGGACCACGGCTTTCCACACCGTCCACTGGGGCTTGGGAGGCACGCATGGCTATCGCCTTCCATCGAAATGGATTTCGGCGGACGGCGCAACGATGTATCTGATCTTTTCGGGCGTGAGGCCTTATGACGCCTTCTGCGTCCGGCGCTTCACGCTGGAGAAATGACCGAGCGGTTCAACCGCATAAGCGACGGCCAGCATGCTCAGCTCGAAGACCGTGGAAAGCTTCAACCTGAACGAAAGACCCGATGCATACCTGGGGCTCGGCGCCGCCGAAAACGCCTCGGTCGCCGGCCCCGCTCGTTGGCCTGATGGACCCCGCCTCATCGCTGGGCGGCAGCCGGACATTCCCCTAAGGCCGGCTATGGACCGTTTCCCCCAGTTCACCACCGTGACCATCCACGGCGCCAATACCAACCACCTTATGCGCATGGCGTTCCTCTATCAACTGCCGGGACGCGGCAGGCAATGTCATCAATCCTTTGTTCTCAGATAAACGGTTTTGGGGTTAAGGGACCAGCGCGAGGATGCGCGATCACCACAGCAGTTTCAGCGCCAATTGAACCTGCCGCGCGAAGTTGTTCTGGCTGCGAACCACGCCGAAATTGGCGCCTAAAGACGATCCGGGCGTGTCGAATTCCGTCCGGTTGAATGCGTTGAAGGCTTCGGCGCGGAACTGCGCCTTGAGCTTTTCGTGCAGGGTAAAGGTTTTCAGCGCCGAAAGATCAAAGTTGTTGCGCCCGTGCGAACGCACGTCCGGCAGCCGCGAAGTAGCCACCAGCTCAAGGGTTTCCCGCTGCCGGAAGGTGGACGTATCAAACCAGCGGTCCAGGGTTCGTTGCGAGGCAGGCAGCTTGGCGCTGCGCCCGAGCGATTCGGCGCCGCTCACCGAAAGCGGAATGCCGGAATTCGCTGTGTACAGAGCGTTGAGTTTCCAGCCGCCGATGAAGCGCCGGCGCCGCGCGAAAGGCAGATCATAGCTTGCGCTGAACGTCAGCCGCTGAGGCACGTCCCATTCGGCCAACTCCTTGGAGGGCTCCGGCTGGGTGGCGTTCAAGATGCTCATTTTGCGTATCAGTTTCCCGTTCGTATAGCCCGCCAGCAAGGTGAGCCCGTGCGACAGACGCTTGGAGACCTTGATCTGTAACGAGTTGTAGCCGGCTGATCCGATGTTGCTGTTGCGCCGGTTGATGCTCGTGTAATGAGGAAAAGGCTTCAGCAACTGGCCACGCGTTGTGGTGCGTCCACTCAACGATCCGCTGGTGATCAGTCCGTAAAACGGATTTGGAACCGAGTCGTTCAGAATATTGCGCCCGGTGGCTACAAACACCTGGCGGGCTTCGGCGCGAAATGGCTCGGGCGTAGGATTGATCTCGCGCGACTGCGGCAGGTCGCGCGAGCGCGAACCCGAGTATGCCGCTTCCACCAAAATGCGCCCGGGCGCCTCGCGCTGGAGGCTGATCTGAAATTGATGCAAGTACAGCAGCTTTCGGTTGACGTCCACAAAACTGATGCCTTGGCCCACGAAAGTCAGCAAGCCGCCGTCTGCGCCGGGCGCTTTCAACAATCCGTCGGGAAAGGGATCGCTCAGCGGATTCACGACTCGAAGACCATTGTCGCGGGTGGCGACCCAAGCGGTAGAGATGCCGAAACCGACCGAGGTGGTAGCCAACGAGGTGGTCGGTCCATAGAAGATACCCCAACCGCCGCGAAGGACCGTCTTTTTGGCCAGAGAGTAGGCTGCGCCGATGCGGGGCGCCAGGTTCAGCCGGTCGAGATTGGTGAGGCCACGCGGCTGCCCATCGCGCCCAGCGAACAGCAAACCGCCCATGGCGCGGAACTGTTCGACCGGCAGTTCGGGGATGGGGGACGCCGCGTAGTTGGCGCGCGCCTGTGCGTCCAAGGGGTTGGGGGTCTGATAGGCGAAGCCGCGGTTGTAGCGGTTGAATCGCTCCGTGTTGGCGCCCTCCCACTCGTTGCGCAAGCCGAGATTGATGCTCAGCCGGGAGGCGGCGCGGATGTCGTTTTGGATGTACAGCCCGTAATACGGGCACTGGTTGGCGATGGAGTCGTTCATAGCCGCCGACCCGCTGGCGCCCAGCCCGAGCAAGAAAGAGGCCAGGGCGCTGCCGGCGGTGAGGCTCGACACTTGCGCGTTCGGTCCACGGGTGAAGTTCGCGTTGAAGCTGTACGAACCCGCCGCGTCTGCGCCTACCGAATTGCCGTAGCCGCGCAGCAAACGGCCCTCAAAACCGGTGCGCAACATGTGGCGGCCGCGATGCTTGGAAAGGCTGGCTTTGACCGTGTGCGTGTCATGTGCCGTCTTGTTCTGCTTGTTCTTGCTACTGAGCGAAGTATAGCCACTGATGGAAACCGCCGGAATGGCCTGCACGACGAAAATATGGCGAGTGTATTCGGGGAACCCGAACTGCGTCACGTCATAGCCCAGGCTGTCAGCGCGGATGTCCGACTTAAGGCGCGCGAAGCCGTAGCGGAAATTCAAAATTGCGCTTGGGCTGAGAGTTACGGTGTCGTCCAAGGCGACGCCGGGCGAGTAGCGGTCCTCCGCATCTCCGCTCACCACGCTCTTGAATTCGCCCTGCCTTCCGACGTAAAAGTGACGCCAGGAGACCCTGCCGAACATCTGATGACGTGAGCTGAGGCGGTGGTCGATCTTGATGATGTAACCGTTATCGAGGACCGGGTCCTTGAACGCCAAGCGGAAGTTGTTGACGTTGGTGAAGGCGTCAGCCGGAGCGTTGGGTAGTGGGTACAGATTGAGCAGTTTGGTCGCCACCGGGTCAAAGCGGCTTTGCGGCACCTGGTTGCCAGGGAAGGGATCGCGGCGGTAAATGCTGCCCTCTTGCCGTGTGGTGGCGGGGTCGTAGATGGTGATGGCCGCATAGTCGCCGCTCGGCAGCCGGGTGTAGGTCCGGGAAAAGTCGCCGCTGCGCTGCAACGGCGTCGGAACCGTGGCGACTGTGGAACGAGCCACGCCTTCCCGCGAACCCTCGTAGTTTGCAAAAAAGAACGTTCGGTTGCGGCCTTGGTAAAGGCCCGGAAGCCACACGGGACCTCCGAAGGACGCGCCGAACTGGTTATAGCTGAACTGGGGCACTTCGGCGGCGAAGAAGTCCCGCGCGCTCAGCGCGGAATTACGCAGGAAGTTGAACGCGGAGCCCCGGAGCTGGTTGGATCCGGATTTCGTGCTGGCGTTGATCGCGCCTCCCGCAAAGCGGCCAAGTTCGGCGTCAAAGGCGTTGGTTTGCACCTTGAACTCCTGCGTGGAATCGGTGGACGGAATGTAGGTGACCACATTGTTGCCGCCCGTGGTGGGCACGCCATCGAGCAGCACTTCGTTGAAACCCACGGGACTGCCGGCGATGCTCAGCGATGAGGAGGAAGAATTGGAGGTAGTGCGCAAAAAGAACGCCGGCGTGCCGCGGGCCGTAGGGGTGACTCCAGGCGCCAGGCCCACCAGATACAGCGGGTTACGGCCGTTCAGCGGCATGTCGACCAGCGCCTCACCGCTGATCACCTCGCCTGCCGATCCGGTTGTGGTTTCAAGCAAGGGGGCGTCGGCTTTCACGGTGACGCTTTCCGAGAGGGCGCCTACCTGAAGATCGACGTCCAGTGTGATGCGATCGTCGACCCGCAGCACGATGCCCTCCCTCACGAACTTCTTAAATCCTTCGGCTTCCACTTCGAAACGGTAGGGCCCCGGCGGCAAAAACGGAATCACATAGTCGCCCGCCGTTTGGGTAGCGCCTTGATGGCTCAGACGGGTATCCGTGTTCACGGCGCGGACCTTGGCGCCCGCCACCGGAAGTCCGCTGGGGTCTTTGACACGTCCGCTTAATGTGGCGCGGAATTCTTGAGCGGAAAGAAACGCTGCCGAAAGCAGCGCGAAGCTGACGCAGCGAGTCATGAGACAGCCTCCCGGTCCGCAAGGAGCATCGGATAGTCCTTCACCAGGACATCGTCGAACGTCCAGCCCGCAGCGCTCTTGGCCGGTTTCACAGGCAGCGTCACGTCGCCGGTGAGCAGGTCCACGAGGACCGGGTTCTCCAGCTTGGCGGCTTTGCCGCTCCATATCGAGACCCGGGCGCGCCGGAAAGCGAATCCCTCCTGGAGATTGGCCGGATACCAGAACGCGCAAACGGCATAGCCGTTGCGGACGAAAGTTCCGCACTGGAGAGCGGGCAACTCCAACTTCGGATCCGCGCGTTCGACCTTGAGCAGATACTCGGCCGGCTGCGTGCCGGCGTCGAAGACGGCGCACAGATATTGCAGCGCGTAATAGGAAGCCTTGGGCGTGTAGTCGTGCCCGCGAAGGACGCCCTTCGAATTCGTCTGGCCGCTTTGACCGCTGCTCCAGACATAGTTCACCATGTCCACGGTTTGGAAATAACTGGTCAGTTCCACGCCCAGGCGGATGTCGGTCAGCAGGCGGCGCAGAAGCCACTTGGCCTGGCGTCCTTCGTCCCACTCGTACTGGCGCAGCGCGCCCGTGGAATTGTTGGTCGAAGGAGCGCCGTTTTCTCCCTGCCAGAGCCCCATGCCGGGCTTATACCGGTGGGCGATGCCCCGGAGAGCTTTCAGGTCGGCTTCGTAGTTTTCCTCTGGAACGGCCCGGTAAGGATGATAGGAGATCTTATCCACTAGCTTTCCTAGGCCAAGCTCGAAACAGCGCTCGACGTAATCGAGCGCCGATGTGCCCGCCAGAGCCAATCCAATCAACACCGAATCGGGGATCCTAGCGCGAATTGCCGGAGCAGTCATCCGGACGAAGTCCATATATCCCTCGGCGGATGGCTTCTCCGGCTGCCAGAAGCCGCTGATATTTGGTTCGTTCCACAGCTCCCAGTGCTTTACCCGTGTGCGATACCGTTCCGCCAACCTTTCGACATACCGGACCCACGCCTGGCGCGCTTCGTCGCTGTTGAGAGGGACCCATCCCACCGCCGACGGGTGCTTGGGGCCGGGAGTGTAGAGCGTATTCCCATAGCCCAGGTTGAACCACGGTTGGATGCCGATCTTGAGCAAAGAGTCTACGACGTTATCCAGCCAACCGAAATCGTATTCGCCCTTTCTCTGCTCGGTGCGCGCCCAACCGGTTTGGCAGCGCGCCCATTTGACGCCCAGCTTGGCCAAGTGCGGGTAAGTCCGTTCCGGATCGAACATCATCCGGTCCAGCGTCTCGAAACCAATCGAGATGGGGGAGGCGGCGACTTCTTTCGAAGTCCGGGTCTTCAGCCGCCATCCGGTTTCGGGAAACTTGTCGGCCGCCGCTGCGGCTAAGGCCGGCAGTTGTAGTAAGCTCCTGCGTGAGAGGTTCATCGGAAGACTCCTTTCAAAGCGCGGCGAAGCCATTCCAGATGTTCCCGGCTCGCCATGCTGTAACTGTAAAAACTGATGCCATCCACATCTGAGCCGGCCAGAACCGCGAGCCGCCGGCGGAGGTCGGCCTCGGCCGCGCAGTCCGGCCCGTGGAATACAAAACCCGCGCGAAGCGGAAGCGGACGTTCTATTCGAGGCGGAATGTGATCCAGCCTGATGGGTCCGCCGAAGAATGTGACCGTAGCTTCGTGCGCCATGCGGGCGGCGTCTGCGAACGCGAGCGCGGTCTTGCCTCCGCGGAAGGTGGGATCGGGCGTCATGCGCAAATTCAAACGCAGACCGGCCGAAACGGAGCGTAACTCGGAGAGTGGGGGAGGGCAGGGGACGGCAGGAAGGGGCTGATCGAGATGGAAGGCCTCGCCATTTAGCGCTGCCCTCACGGCACGGCGCAATCCATCGTCCGCAGCCACGCCGAAGCGATCCCGGCAGTGGCGGCAAAAACAGATCGAAAGCAGCGCGGCTACTTGCGGCGCGAGAGGCGCGCCGCGCTTGTCGTGCAAGGACAGGTGTTCGTACCCCATATAACTCAAGGCTTCGACATCGATCCCGCTGATTCCGGGAACCGATGCCACCGCCGCGCACAGGGAAAGAATGTAGTCCCGCACATCCGGGTGGGAAGGACAAAGGGCGTAGGTGTAACGGTCGCCGAACAGGTTCTCGATGCAACAATCCGGCGCCAGCGCGCCCAGGTGGTCGTTATGGCAGAAAACCGTCCAGGCTTCCACTGGAAAGCGCCGCCGGGCTGCGGCCTCTAAGAACGGCGAGACCATGCCGGCCAAGGGCGAAATTGCCGGCCGCAGGCGGCCGAAACGCGAAAGATCCGCGGCGAAATAAATCGCGCTGGGATGTTGCTCATACACCACTCGCCAAGGGTGCCGCGGCAGCACCATGCGCCCGCCGTGATAGGCCAGCGCCAGGCTGCACGCGTTGAGCCCGAGCGATTCGAGTTCGTCAAGGACGGCCTCCGGCTCTCTGCCTTCCAAATCCCACGGGCACATCCAGATGGACAGTCTCACGGCGACCTCCGCAAGTCCGACAGGTTCAACAACGCAGCGTCGCGGCCGCCGTCCACCATCAAGAATGTCCCGGTAATCCAAGACGCGTCGTCCGAAGCCAGGAACAAAATGGCGCCCGCTACGTCGTCGGGCTTGCCCAGCCGCCCGAGGGGATAGCTGGACAATACTCTCCGGCGAGCCTCGGCTGGATCCGTGAACGAGTTGAAATACGGCTCGGTGCGCACGGACTCTACTTGTCCCGGAATGACCGCATTCACCCGAATGGCCGGCGCATACTCCACGGCCAGCGAGCGCGTGAGAGCCAGCAGCGCCCCTTTGGCGGCCGAGTAGGGGAACGTGTTCACCCCGCCGCGAAGTCCCTGATAGGAACCCACGGTCACGATGGACGCACTTGGGGAACGCACCAGCCAGGGATGCGCTTCGCGGGCGCACAGCCACGCGCTTTTGAAGTTGGCGGCCAGACAAGCGTCGACTTCTTCCTCGGTGGCCGAGAGCGTCGTGTTGGAGTAGAGGCGTCCCGCATTAGCCACCAGCGCGTCCAGCCGCCCGTAGCGGCGGCCTACCCCTGCAAACAGTGCGCGCACAGCCTCCGCTTTGCTGACGTCCACTTGCAGGAGCCCTTCGGCCGGCTCCAGATCTACGCCCACGACGGTAGCGCCTTCTGCGGCGAACCGGCGCGCCGTAGCCTGCCCGATGCCTCGGGCGGCGCCGGTCACAACCACCACCTTGTTCTCAAACCTCATGTTTCTCTACCCGTCCGACCAGGAAGATCAGCGACAGCAAGGCCACCAGCGCGGCGGTGCCGGCGGCCCAGAAAATCGGCGCATAGCCCTGGCGTTCCACCAGCCAACCGGCAGCAAAGGTGAAGCCGGCTCCCCCCAGGCTGGCCGCGGTTCCAGTCCAACCCACCGCGGTGGCCATGCTCTCGCTCGGAAAGATATCGGCGTGCAGAGCCAGAATGTTGGCGCTCCACATGCCGAAACCGAACGTGGCCAGGGAAACCCACGCGATCGCGGCGGCGGCGTTTCCGGCGCCCACCACCTGCACCCCGCCGGCCATGGCGAGGGCTCCGCAGGCCATGACGCTCTTGCGCGCCAGCGTCGGTGTCCAGTTCCGGCGTAAGAAATAGTCTGAGAGAGCCCCTCCGGTCAGCTTCCCGATGTCGACAGTTAAAAAGGGAATCCAGCCGAACATGCCTATTTCGGCTAGGGTGAAGCCGCGGTCCTTGCCCAAGTAGTCCGGCAGCCAGAAAACATAGAACCACCACACAGGCGTGGCGATCATGCGCGTGACCATCAGGCCCCACAACCGGCGTCCACGCGGCCAGGAGAACCGCTTGCGCGCACCGGAAACCGCCTGGAGCGGGGCTGGGTTGTGATAAAAACGCAGCCAAGCCGCCAGCCAAAGAAGGCCAATGACGCCGGTCACCACGAAGGCTGCGCGCCAACCGAACTTCAGCGCCAGCATGGCCACCAGGGGAGGCGCGAGTATGGCGCCCGCGGCCGAGCCTCCGTCGAACACGCCCATGGCGAAAGCGCGGCGTTCCTTTGGAAACCACTCCGCTATGGCCTTGCCGCCCGCCGGCCAGTTGCCTGCCTCGCCTATGCCGAGGAGCACCCGCAAGAATGTGATGCTGGCTGCGCCCCGCGCGAATGCATGCGCCATCGCCGCCACGCTCCACACCGAAATGGCGATGGAGAATCCTGCCCGGGTGCCCAAACGGTCAATCATCGGCCCGGCGGCCATTTGCCCGGCTGTGTAAGCCAGCATGAAAGCTGTGGTAATGGTTCCATACTGAACGCTGGAAATGCCGAGTTCGCTCCGCAAAGTCGGCAGCAGGACGCTCAGCGCCTGCCGGTCGATGTAGTTGATGGCTGTGGATACACACAAAAGAGCGAGAATCGTCCAGCGCTGCCGTTCTAGTGTCATGAGGTCAGCCTCTGGCGAAGTTGGTCTTCACGTCATTAAGGGAACTGAGGCGTGAAGCCAGCGCCGTCAGTTTGCCTCGGTCAATCTCCATTCCCAGGCCCGGTCCGTTTGGAACCAGCAGGGCGCCGTCCTCAAAGCGGGTGCGTTCCGCTACCACGTCCTCGGTGTACAATGCGGGGCCTACTGGATCTGAGGGGTAATCGAGGCGCGGCGCCGATGCCCCTACGTGCGCTTGCGCAGCCGTGGCGATGCTGAGCTCCTGGGTCGTGCCGATGAGGCACTCGATGTTCGCGGCGCAGGCCACGGCGAACAGTTGTTGCATCCCCTGGATGCCGCCGGCTACGGTAATCGAGATGTTGAAGATGTCCACCGCCTGCGCCCGCACCAGGCGGATGGCGTATTCCGGACTGCGGACGTGCTCGCTCACCGGATGGTCGATGGAGGCGCGGGCTTGGGCGATCAGCGAAACGTCATCGCGGTCCACCGGGCTTTCAATGCTCTGGAAGGGATACTTCGCCAGTCTCCGGTAGATACGCAGGAAAGCGGGCAGCGTAAAGAGCCCGCTTCCATCCAAGGAAGTCAGCGTGATGCGGCCGCCGTAAGTCCCGGCGATGTGATCAAGCAACGCTTCGTCGGCGTCCGTATCGCGGCCGAAATAAAAGCGAAAATCGCGGAAACCTGCCTCGAATTGCCGGCGCACCAGTTCGCAGCGGTCAGCCACATCGGCGCGAGATTTCATGCGGAAGATGGGATAGCAAATCGGCACACGGTTTCGCCGCCGCCCGCCGAGCAAATCGCACAGAGGCACTCCCAGCAGGCGCGCCTTTAAGTCATGCACGGCGATGCTCACTCCGGCTCGCACCAGGCACGCCTTGCCGTGAAAGCGTGTGCCAGGAAAGTTGGCCAGCATCAGGTCCTCGACGAGGCTGACATTCAGGGCGTCGCGGCCGGCCAGCAGGGCGTTCAGGCAGCGCTCGAGGTCGGCGCAGTCCGGCATCATGGCCGGCAGGTGCGACAGGTCCGACATCTCTCCCCAACCCGTTACGCCGTTCGATGCCACCGCTTCCACCACCACATGCTGGCTGGGCTCCCCATAAAGACGCGGGGTGGAGATGGGATAAAGCTTGATCTGTTGAATCGTGACGTCAGGCTTCATTTTGCATATTGCTCCGCAAGCTGCGCCGTCATCTGCTCGGCGCGGTTGATGTTCATTTTCCTATCACCCCGGTACCAATCCTTCCACAGGCCGCGAGTGCAAAGCGCCTGGCCCGCGCGGATTTCGGCGATCCCATCGCGGGCGGCCTGGAGATGGCGGGCGACTTCTGCGCGATCCTTGGCGGCGGTGCACAGCGCCAAGGCTTCCGTCCAGCGCAGAATGCCGCGCAGGATCCGCTGCTGGGCAAGCAGGTTCGTTTCGAAGAATTCGCGTCCCGCGCCGCTCATCTTAACTCGCGCCATCTCAGCCAGCCGGATACTCAGGTTCAGAGCTTCGAGTTGCCGGCGGATTAGGTCGAGCGGCGCGGACGCCGGCTGGCCTTTCAGTAGCGCCTGGGCGATCCTCTCGCCTTGGTGCAACGCCAGACCGTCGAGCAGCGCCGGAGTTCCCGTTTTCGGATCGAGAACGTAGGATGCGAAGAAGCTCTCGTACGCGCGCCGGGCTTCCTCGGCCGCGGCGCCGAAGCGCTCCTGGCGCCAGCGGCGGAACCAGCGGTCGGAATCGAACGAGGCAAAGTCGGTGAGCATACGCGCGGAGGCGTCCAGGCCCAGCACGAATTCCCTCACGTTGGCGACATTCAACATGGCGTACCAGGTGTAGCCCCGCTCCACCGCCGCCGACAGCATGGCTCGCGTCTTCCAAGGCGCCGCCGCCTGCACCAGATGAGGTCCGCTGCCCCAGAGCCCGTGGTGATAGTAAACGCCGTAATTACGCCCCGGCTGTCGCGGGGTTTCATAAAAGTCGCTTTGCCAGATCCAGCCAGGGCTGTTGTCGGAGAAAATGATTCCCACCCCCTCGGGGAATTTCAGGAAACCTTGCCGGTTCAGCGCCGCTCCTTCCATCCACAAAGTGGTGGTGGCCGGGGGATTTGGCCGTGGGTCGACCGCCCGGACAATGCTCCACTGCTTTTCCATCGCGCTGGAAATCAGCTTGCCGCGGGCTTCATCGGTCTTTGGCGCCTCAGGGTCGCTGACCCATACCGGGCGGTCGGCGATGCCCCTGAGGCCGAGCTGCCAGACCACGTTCGGATAACGCGCCCAGCGGTTCGCGTAATGTTTCCATATCTCCTCGAAGGCTTGCGGAAAGCGGAAGAACGAGAAGGGCACTTGACGGCCGCGGGCTTTGTAGAAATTGGCGAAAGCAAAGCCGCTCACACCCATCGGCTCCACGTGGTGCATGGTGATCCAAAGTCCGCGGCGAGTGGCCTGCTGCACCATGCGTTCTTCCGGCGGATTTTCGATGTCCGTGAACGAAGCTGGAATCACCAAGTTGTAGCGCAGCCGCAGCATGGCTTCGAAGATGCGCTCGTGGACCTCGGCGGCGGTCACTTGGTGGTAGAACGGATAGTCGATGAATCGCTTTCCCCCGCCCTCTTTCCACTCGGTCAGCAGATCTTCATCGTTGATGAACCAGCCTCGATAGCGAAACGTCGGGGGTTTGCTCTCGATTGCAACGGAGTCCCACGCCAGCCGTTTGCGGCGAGCGGGTTCACGCCCGGCCCAGAAGTGGAACGGATCGACGCCCAGGTATTGCTCGGCAAAGGCGTAAATTCCATAGATGGTTCCCAGGTCGTCGCTGCCGGTAATGCGCAGCTCGTCGCCTTCCGATTGGACCCGGAACTGCTCCCACCGTCCGTCCCGGCGGGTCTCAATGATGACGCACGGCGCCGAGCACGCCGCTGATAATCGAGGCGCCCGCCCGGTGATCTTATGGATGTCCTTAATCAGGTCCGCCGCCGCCAGACGGACCGCCTCGGACTCCCCACCGCCAACCACAACTGTAGGAGTCTTTCGCTCGCTAGCCAGTTCCAAGCCCGCTGCGGGCCACCCCGGCAGCCACGCGGCCAGGAGCCACTGGACCAACACTGTCGCGATTCGACTGCGAACGTTTGCCATGCCGATGTGGAAATGTTTTCACAAAACGGCCCGGATGTCAAGAGTAAGTCCGCAATTTTCTGTCCCGCGCCCTGTAAGGCCGGTTGGTGAGCCGAGAGGATGTCTCCGCCGGGCAAAGCGGTCGCTGTCCCGCTTTTCGTCCACCGGTTAAAGCCCGGCCCCAATGGAAACATTTCCCTACAACCGCGTAAGCTTCTCGGAAGCGCTGCCTTACGTCGTTCCAACTGTCCTACGTTGGTCACTGCCCCCGCAGGTAAGCCGTCCCAAGTAATTTCGCGCGACCCGCAGCGAGGCGCAGAAAAGGTGGCCGACGAGTTTGGGCGAAACCCAAATCTAAACGGATCGAACCTCGCCGCTCCCTACCGACGCGATCACGACGGCGAACCTTCCATCGATTACCTGACAGGAAGGGGATCGAAGGTATCCAGTGGCTGAAAGAGCGGGCTAAGCTGCTCCACCAAGCGAAGGTACAGAGCGAACTGGCGTGAGTAGATCTCCGTTTCCCAATCGTCCGGCATCACCGGCTCGCCCGTTCGCAATAAGATCGTCGCCGCTTCCTCAGCGGAACAATACCAGCCGATGGAGCGCCCGGCGATGGACGCGGCGCCCAGCGTCGTTAGTTCGAAATCTTCAAACGGCATCAAAGTCTTGCCGGTGACGCTGGCTTTAATCCGCCTCAACAGGGCATTGCGAGCCAGCCCGCCTGCCAACTTCACCGTTCCGATTCCGACGCCATGCGATTCGATCACGGTTTGGATATGCCGCAAGGAGAAGCAGATGCCTTCGTACACGGCGCGCGCCAAATCACCGGTCGTGGTCGAAGCAGCCAGTCCGAAGAACACTCCACGAGCGTCCGGATTCCAAAGGGGTGCGCGCTCACCGGCCAAAAAGGGGAGGAACAGTACTCCGTTTGCGCCGGGGGGTGAGCTTCCAACCAGCAAGTCGAGTTCGTCGAAACCGGCACGGAAGACCGTGTTGCGTGCCCACTCCAGCGCGCCGCCTGCCATAGCCGTCGAGCCACGAACCAGCCAGCCGCCATTTTCAGGCAGTGGGATTGAATAGATGCGCCGTTCCGGATCAATCACCGGCTTTGGCTGTGCCACGCCAAAAGAGGTGACGGTGCCGGAAATGTCCAAGGCGTCCCCCTCCTGCCGCAACCCGGCTCCCAAGTAGGCGGTCATGCTGTCGTATGGCACGGAGATCACCGGACACTGGGGCAAACCACACGCCGCCGCTAGTCCCGGCCGTAATGTTCCAATGACCGAGCCAACCGGGACAGGGCTACCGAAACGAGCGGCGTCGAGGCCGAGTTCGTACAGCAGATCCAGCGGGAGTTCCGCCGCCGATGGATCAGCATAGCAACTCAAGCGCGTGTAAGCGTCCATGGAAAATGCGCCAGTGAGCAGAAAATTCAGATAGGCCGTAGAGTCCAAGATGCGGTGCGATCGCCGGTATACGTCCGGTTCCTCGCGCGCCAGCCACAGAACCTGCGGCAGCAGATCCCCGGCAAAAGGACGCCATCCTGCCGAATGCCGCACGCGGCGGAATGTCGTTGAGTTCTCGATCTCAGACAGCCAACGAGCCGGCCGCGTATCCGAGTACAGTATCGCCCGTCGCAACGGCTGCCCGTTCTTGCCGAGCGGCACCGCGGTGGCGAGCACCCCACAGGCAGCTACCGCCTGGAGCGAACTTGCCCACTCCGTCTGGCGGCCCACTTCTCGCAAAATCCGTTCCATGCCTTCGCCCCACTCCCGGGGATCTTGCTCAGTCAGCGGACCCTCTCGCCGCGTCAAAACCGGCAGGGACCACCCTCCTAGCCGCGCACCCTCGCGGTTAAGCACCGTTCCTCGCAGGCTCTGCGAACCCAGGTCGATAACGAGTATCACGCCGTCCCGGCTCATCGGCAGGCTCCGTCCGGTGGCTCGAGGTTACGTAATGACGCAATCCCCCGTCGCATGGCGGCTGCCAGCATCCCGCGATCTGAGCCCATCGCGATCAGACGAAAGCCGAGTCCCACGTAGGTTCTTGCTTGCGCCTCGTCCCGCGCTAGAATCCCTGCCCGCTTACCGGCTACCGACGCTGCGCCACATACCCTCTTCAGGGCTGCTTGGAAGGCCTCGCTGTGCATCGGGTCGCTCACCCCAAGGTTTAGGCTTAAATCGAGAGGGCCTACAAATAACACGTCCACACCGGCGGTAGCCGCAATGTCAGCCGCGTTTTCCACCCCTATCGCAGACTCAATTTGCACGATCAGCAGGACGTCGCTATTCGCTGTCGCCACATATTGCTCATACCCGTACCCATACCGGCACGCGCGGGTTGACGTGGCCACCCCCCGCCGCCCAAGCGGCGGCAAGCGCACCGCCTCGACCGCCTCGCGCGCCTGAGCAGCGGTCTCAACATTGGGAACCATTACGCCGTCCGCCCCCAGATCCAGAGCACGCTTGATGGGCGCCCGCTCAAGGCCAGGGACGCGCACGACAGCCGCCGCCGAACCAGCTTGTGCCGCCCAAAGCTGCTGCGGCAACTCACTGAAACCACCCGAGCCGTGCTCCAGGTCCAGCAACAGCCAATCGTATCCTGCCAGCGAGGCAATTTCCGCAGAAACCGGGGAGCCGAGGTTCAGCCAAACCCCGGCGGAAATTCGCTTGGCCTCCAAAAGAGTCCTCAGTGTGGTTCGCTGTACCGGCTGCATTCCCCTCCATTATTAGATGGCGACATTAATATGTCAATGCTAATTAAAAACATTTTAATGTGCGAGGCCGTTCCGCACTCCCTCTATCGGGAATGCTAAAATGACGCCGTGGGTTCTCGTCAGCCTCCGCCGGTTCAGTCGACTCGTTCCGATATGGCCGACCGCGCCTATCAGCACATTCTCGATAAGATTCTGCGTGGACTCTGGCCGTTAGGCGCTGAGATCGACCGGCGGCAGGTAGCCGCGGAGCTCAAGATGAGTTTGCTGCCGGTTGGGGAGGCCTTGCAGCGGCTGGAGCAAGAAATGCTTGTCGAAAGCGGGCGGCGGGTGGGCACGCGGGTCCGCATTCCGACGCCTCAGGAGATTCGCGGCTTTTGTGTCGTGCGTGAGGCGCTGGAAACCCAAGCGGCGCGTCTGTTCGCTGAACGCGCCCGCCTGTCCGAACGGCAGGAAATCCAAAATCTCGCCGCCGAACTGGATTCTCTGTATGAAAGCAGCGCTGAACTCGGTTGTGACGCTTCTCCAGCGGCTCTGCATGAACTCCGTCTCGTCCACATGCGATTCCACCTGCGGATTGCCGAATGCGCCGGCTGTCCCTACCTTACCCAGCACATCGAAAAGAACCAGCACCTAGTGTTCAATAGCTTCTATGACAAGTTGTTCGGGGCCCGCCGTTTACCGCCTGAATGGCATGTCTCGCTAGCCCGGATCCTGGCGGCTGGGGACGCCGAGCAAGCTGACCAAGCCATGCGGCGACATGTGCGGCATCACCTCGATGAAATTATGTATCGCCTCGAGCCCTACCTGAACTTGGACCGGCAGATGATTCTAAGCTCCGGCGAACGAAGTTCCGAGAAGGCACAAAAAAATATTTAAGACTGATATTGACATTTTATTCTCGCGTGGTTATCCTCATATCGAGCGGGCTGCTGTGCAGCAAACCGAGGTTCATCCGCCATGCGAATATGCTTTATCGTTGCAGCACTTCTTTGTTTGCTTCCCTCAATCCCTTCTACCTTAGGCGCGACCGAGGACACGGGGGCATTCGTCCTATGGGATCCCTCGCTGCCGTATCCATCTGCTCAAGAGATGCCTTTCCTGCCCGCCGTGACCCATGTGTTAATCGAGAGGACCTCGCCTGGCGGCTACTTTTACTTGCACGAGCCGGGGATCGCCATGCACAAAGGCGTTTTACATGCCGTGTGGGCCAATGGTCCCTGGGAACTCAACTATTCCCACGAACTATTGCGGGGCGCGCGTTCCGCCGACGGTGGATTGACTTGGTCCAAGCCGCGGTTGATCGCCCCGGGCAATGAAGATTTGGCCCACAACCACCCGGTCATCTTCTCGCATCAGGGCAAGCTTTGGATTTTCAGTACGCGCTTCGATTCCAGCGCTCCCAAGACTCCCATGATGGAAGGATTTGTGTGGGACGAAGACAACGATACCTATCGCTCCTTGGGCATACTGGCGCGCGAGTTTGTGGTGTTCGATACGCCCAAGAAGATGAGAGACGGAAACTGGATCCTCGGCGGCGAACGCAGCTTCAGCCACTACCCCCGGGTATTGATTAGCAAGGGGGACGAGCTAACCAAGTGGGAACCCGTGGACATACCCATACCCGGCTGGATGAGCCTCCGCTTTCCGGAGACCACGCTCATAGTCGACACCGACGAAATCGTGGCGGTGACCCGCAACAGCAACCATGGGGTGGCGCTGGCTTCTGTCAGCCGGGACTTCGGGCGAAGCTGGACCACCGCCAGAATCAGCAATTACCCGATGGCTGCCTCCAAGCCCATTGGTGGGATCCTCAGCACCGGACAGAGATTTCTGATTTCGAACAGCGCCGATGACGGGCGCAGGCTGTTGAGCATCGCCGTCAGCCGACCAGGCGGAAAGCTGCTGGAGCGCGTCTGGAAGATCCGGCACCAGGCGTACCCATTTCGCCGTTCGCCGGCCGGCGCCGGGCTGTCGCCGGACAATCTGACTCAATGGTCATACCCCGCCGTCACGGAAGCCAACGGCAACTTGTACGTGGTGTATTCGGTCGGCAAAGAAGATTGTGAATTGTCCATTATCCCGCTCAGAGCGCTGCGGGTGGAGTAGGCGGTCAGGACGGTATGCAGGCGATTGTGCTTCTGGTGAGTGGTCTCTGGATGATGACTCCTTCTCTTTTCGGGGCCGAGCGGCGGTATGACCCCGCCATGCGGCCGCCCGTAATCCACGATCCGCCGGGCCCGGAGTATGCCGACGACTGGCGTATGTTTCAGGGGATTCCCACCATCGAGCGAACCAGGACGGGCCGGCTGTGGGCGGCTTGGTATGCCGGCGGCGCCACCGAAGACCCATTTAACTACGTCCCGCTGGTGACAAGCGCCGACGATGGCCACACGTGGTCGGAGCCGAAACTGGTCCTCGACATCCCCGATTTCGGGCGGACCTGGGACCCCAATCTGTGGTTGGATCCGGACGGCCGGTTGTGGTTTTTTTGGACGCAGAGCGTAGGGCATTGGGACGGGCGAGGGGGAGTCTGGTGCATGGTGAGCCAGAACCCCGGCGCGGAACGGCCACGATGGTCAAAACCCCGGCGGTTGGCCGACGGCGTCATGCTGAATAAGCCGATCGTGCTGCGCAATGGCGCTTGGCTGCTGCCCGTCGCCATGTGGCCGCAGCCGCCCAATATCGAATCCATCAACAAGCGACACATGCTCGGACTTTCAGCGGCTGCGATTCAAGCGCTGACCTTTGAGCATCCGGACCGCGGCCTCTCCATGGTCTATGCATCCCGTGACAAAGGCAAGACCTTTCAACGCATCGGTCACGCTGTGATTCCCGACGTCGGACACAACGAGCACATGCTCATCGAGCGCCGCGACGGCAGCTTGTGGATGCTGGCGCGGACGGCCTATGGAATCGCTGAGAGCTTTTCGAGCGACGGCGGCAAGACCTGGACGGTGGGACGGAACTCCGGAATCCCCCACCCTGTGGCCAGGTTCCACATTCGAAGGCTGAACTCCGGAAATTTGTTGCTGGTGCGCCACAACTCGCCCATGCCTGGCAAGACAGGCATGAAACCCCGCACCCACTTAACCGCATACCTTTCCGAAGACGACGGCAGGACATGGCTGGGCGGACTGCTGCTGGACGACCGAACTGCGGTTTCCTATCCCGACGCCGCCCCGGCGAGCGACGGACGCATATTCGTGATCTATGACCATAACCGTCATTCGGACCGCGAGATTCTAATGGCGGTTTTCCGGGAGGAAGACGCGCGCGCCGGCCGCGCCGTTTCAACCGGCGTCCGGCTCCGCGTGCTGGTGAACAAAGGAGCTAAGGACCGCTAAGAAAGGAGCATCCTATGCAAACGAATTACACCGGGAAAGTGTTCGTGCTGTGTTTAGCATTCTCCGCGCTGCCTGCCTGGGGCCAAGAGACCCGGGGAGTCATATTTGGCCGCGTGTTTGACCCGCAATCAGCCGCGGTGGCAGGCGCCAGGATCACGGTTCGAAATACAGACACCAACACCCATGTGCTGCTCAAAACCAACGAAACCGGATATTATGAGGCCGCTCTGTTGCTGCCCGGCAACTACGTCGTCGAAGTGGAAGCGGAAGGCTTTAAACGTTTCGTTCGTTCCGGCATTTCCTTACCCACCGGAAGCCGGGTGGAGGTGGAAGTCCGCCTTGAGGTGGGCGCTCTCACCGAAAGCGTCTCGGTGACGGCGGAGGCGCCGCTGCTGGAGACGGACGCCGTCTCTGCCGGGCGTGTCATGGACAACCGGACCATTATGGCGCTGCCCATCATGAGCAACAGCTCCGCCCTGCTGACGCAATACACGCCGGGAGTCAGCTATGCCGGAACCAACGCCTATCACCAGGTGATCGCGGTCGTCCGCGCTTCCGCCTATTCGACCGCGGGGAATGTCGGGGGAAACGAATGGTCCATCGACGGGGCGCCCAACAACGGCGCCAAGCGGCGCATTTCCATGGCGCCGTTCACCGATACGATTCGCGAGATGAAAGTCGAAACCGCTAATTTCGACGCTTCGATCGGCCACACCAGCGGAATCAACATCAGCATGATGTCGCGGTCCGGAACCAATCAGTACCATGGCAACCTAACTTGGCAGCACTGGCAGCAACGCTGGCAGGGCTCCCCCTTCTTCGTCAAGCAACTTTACTATAGGCGTATTGCAGAAGCCGAGGCGGCGGGCGACACAGCGCTCGCCCAGCGACTTCGCTCGGAAGATAAGCAAGCCTCCGGGCGTTCCAATATGTACGCTGTCACCGGGGGTGGACCGCTTACCATCCCTAGACTGCTCCAAGGGCGCGACCGGCTTTTCTTTTTCTTCAGTTTCACTGGTTTCAAAGACGCAAAGCCGCCAACGCCCAACTCAATCAACCACACCATCCCCACGCTGGCGAACCGCGAAGGCGACTTCTCGCAATTGCTGAATGTCGGAGCGCAGTACCAGCTTTACGACCCCCTCACCGTCCGCCCGGATCCCTCGCGACCCACCCACTTCATTCGCTCGCCCATTCCAGGGAATATCCTGCCCAAATCCCGCATCGTCAATCCCATGTACCCCCACTATGTCCGTTTCTTGCCCGCTCCGAACAACGACCCTGCCAATCCGCGCCTGGAACCGCTAAACAATTTCCTCGCCACCGATATGCCCTTCAACTGGGATTACAAGTCGCTGAACAACCGGATCGACTATCACCTTTCTTCCAGTCACCGTTTTTTTGGACGGGGAAGCTGGGGTGAGTTTTTTTGCGACGAACTGGATTGGACCCACCGCACGGAGAAAGGGCTCCATCTCGGCTGTCAGGCGCGGTGGTCGAAGTCGGGCACCATTGACTATACCTTTGTCAAGAGTGCGGCTACCATGGTCAACGTCAAGATTGCCGCCAATCAGTATCGAGAGGGCGGCGTATGGACCAAGCCGCTCGAGTTCCCGCCGTCGAAGGTGGGCTTGCCCGCTTACCTCGACGAGAAAGCCGGAAAGGAAGCTCTGCTCCCACGCGTGAATGTAGCCGGTTACCAGCCCATCAGCCATCCCGGTTTCCAAAATCTGGAGCGATTCACCACCCTTGCGGCGAAGGCCGAAATCTCCCACATCCGAGGCAATCACACCCTGCGGTTGGGGTTGGACACGCGCCGCCACCAGCGCACCGGAGGCGGTGGCGGCAACACTTCTGGCCAATTCGCCTTCGATAACTACTACACCCGGCGCAACGATGACACCCTCACTCCGGCAGGCTCGCTCGGTCATTCCTGGGCTGCGTTCATGATGGGCATCCCCACATTGATGGAAATTTCTTATGAGGACAGCTTTGTCACTCAGAGCCCCTATTACGCCGGTTATGTGCAAGACAACTGGAGGCTCACGCGCAGGCTCACTGTGAACCTTGGGTTGCGCCTGGAGTATGAAATGGGCGCCACGGAACGATATAACCGCGCCATAGGCGCGTTCGATGAGTCCGCGCAGCTTCCGATCACCGACTTGGCCCGTGCCGCGTATGCGCGCAACCCGGTAGCCGAACTGGCCGCTGCGCAATTTCAAGTGCTCGGCGGGTCGCTTTATCCGGGAACTGGCAGCGTCACCCGGCGCCTGTGGCGCAACGAGTGGATGTGGCTGCCTCGCGTGGCTGCGGCATACCAGATCGCAGGCAAGACCGTGCTTCGAGCTGGTTACGGGCTGTTCTATGACACGCTCAACGTGCTGAATATGGGGCCTTCGGCCGCCTCCTGGCTGGCGGCGGGCTCCACATATAACTTTCCCGAGGACCGGACCGGCTTCGCGCGTGCCACGACGACGGTGCCCAGTAACGATTACGGTATGACTTGGCGCATTGGAGATCCCCATCGCGGTATCCCGCCGGTGTCTGATCCATTCCCCGTCCGCGCGAACGGCACACGCTTCAATCTTCCCGTGCGCGACCAGCTTGGCCTCATGGCCCGCGCCGGCCAAGGGTGGAGTTTTCTTAACCCCGAGGTCCGGCACGCACGCCAGCAACGCTGGCGCCTTGGGGTTCAGCGGCAACTTCGGGCTTCCGTGCTCATTGACTTGGCTTACGCCGGTTCTTATTCGGACCGTGTGCCTCTGAGCCGGACTCTGAGCTTCCTCCCGGAACAGTTTTGGGCTGACGGCTTGGTGCGAAATAACGCGGTCGCCACCAATCTCAACGCCAATGTCTCCAATCCGTTCTTCATTTCCAATTTCCAGTCCTTACAATCCTCGCACCCTCTTATCTATGAGAGCATGAGCGGGACACCCTTCTTTACCAGCCCTACGGTGCGTAAACACCAACTTCTCCGCCCGTACCCGCACATGAACGGACTCACGCGCACTTTCGATTCGTGCGGCGCGGTGCGCACAGATGCATTGGAGATCAGCGTCACAAAACGCTTCACAAAGGGTTTCAACTTCCACGCCGCCTATACCCGGCTTCGTAACGATGCGGCGGATTTCTTTTATGACGAGTTCGATCCATCTCCTACATGGCGTGAGTCCAACGAAGGCCGTCCCCATCGCCTTATCGCCACTAGCGTGGTCGAGTTGCCGTTCGGCCCCCGCCGCGCTTTGCTTCACCGCGGCTGGATCGGCCAAATCGTGGGAGGCTTCCAGGTGGCTGTGACTTACGAATGGCAGCCGGGCCCGCTGCTTCGCTTCGGAAACCTCTTCTACTACGGCGACCTGAACCAGATCAACACCGGACCGCGCACCCTGGATCGCTGGTTCAATACAGAGGGCTTCGAAACGTCATCTGGCCGCGCTCCGGCGTCGTTTCACCGCCGCGTGTTTCCAACGCAGATCAGCGGGCTTCGCGCCGATATGACGAATCAATGGAACGCGAATATTCAGCGGGAATTCCGTCTGGCCGAGCGTCTCGCGCTCCAACTCCGTCTGGACGCGATCAACCTTCAGAACCGCTCACAATTTGCGGCGCCCACGCTGACCCCGACGTCAACGAATTTCGGACGTGTCACCTCGCAGGCAAACAGTGTAAATCGCTTCCTGCAAGCCCAGGCGCGCTTCGTGTTTTGATTTGGGAACGCAGTGGATGAAACCGGAGCCGGTGGAAACGCCAGAAATGACGGCCGCCACGTCGGGTTCGTTTCGGCCCCGGCTGGCCGGCGCTTTGCGGAATCTCTCCTTCACGGGTTGGGTGCTGGTCGCAGTCGGTGCATCTTTATACGCGCCGTCCGCGTTTCAGACGCTCGGCGGCGTAGATACCAAGAGGTTTATAGCGCCCCTGGTGCAACTCATCATGTTGGGCATGGGCGCCACATTGACGCCCCAGGATTTTCTTAGGGCTTTCCGCTTGCGCCGGGCGGTGCTGGCAGGAATGATTTTCCAATTCAGCATCATGCCCCTAACCGGGGCCGTGCTGGCGGCGCTGTTTGCCCTCCCAAACGAGATAGCTGCGGGCGTCGTGTTAGTCGGATCTTGTTCGGGCGGCATGGCCTCAAATGTCATGACCTACTTGGGGCGGGGCAATGTGGCGCTTTCGGTCACCATGACCACGCTCTCTACCATGCTTGCGCCGGTTATGACCCCGCTTGCGACCGGCCTTCTGGCCGGACAATACGTACCGGTGAAGTTCTGGCTCATGATGAAATCAATAGCTTTCATGATTGTGATCCCGGTGCTGGCGGGGCTTGTCTTGAACCGGCTCGCCGGACAGCGCGGGAAGCCGGTCTTGAACGCCTTACCCATCCTCTCCATGGCAGGTATCTGCCTCTCCATCGCCATTATCACGTCTCATTCCCGGGACGCCCTCCTGGGCCACGGAGCGAGGCTGATGCTGGTGGCCGTACTACACAACGCGTTCGGCTACATCGGCGGCTATTGGGGGGCGCGGCTGGTGAAGCTCGATGAGGTTTCGGCTCGGACTGTCAGCCTGGAAGTCGGCCTCCAAAACGGCGGAATGGCGTCCGGGCTGGCCATCGAAGTCTTGCGGAGCCCCAACGCCGCCCTGGCTCCCGCCCTGTTTGGATTCTGGATGAACGTCTCCGGATCCCTGCTCGCTTCGTGGTGGCGCAATCGAATCCCCGCAGTTCCCCTCCATACAGTGAACGACCCGGCCGAGTGAGACTAAGACCTCCGCCGGCTGTTACAGCCAGTGTGTGGGCGATGTCCGGCGACAGAAGGCTACCCACGCGCCGGCGACACTTCCATGGTGGCCCGTCCCGGCGTGGTGGGGAACGAAGTAGCAGAGGATCGCTAGAATGGTGAAGAAACTTGCCCTTATGAATTGATGCGAGGTGAGCCAGGGACTTTAGTGGGAAGGCGCTGCTGATGAATCCATTGCCGGTTGAAACGACAGATCGGAACTCAGCCGAGCGGCATTCCCTCTGGAAAGAGATTTCGGCGACGTTGGGCATTCTCTCTTATGCCGCTTGGGTCCTCGTTGCCGTCGCCGCCGCGCTCTATGCGCCGGAAGCGTTCCGCACCATGGGCGGGGTGGACACCAAGAAGTTCATTCCGCCCCTCATTCAAATCATCATGGTCGGCATGGGCGCCACGCTGACGCCTGAAGATTTTCTGCGGACCCTCCGCTTGCGGAAGGCGGTGCTCACAGGAATGGTGCTCCAGTTTACTGTCATGCCCCTGGCCGGAGCCCTGCTGGCGGCGCTTTTCGCCCTGCCCAACGAGGTGGCGGCCGGGGTTGTGCTCATCGGTTCGTGCTCGGGTGGTGTGTCGTCCAACGTCATGACGTTCCTTGCGCGCGGCGACGTGGCGCTATCGGTGACCATGACGACCATCTCAACCCTGATGGCGCCCGTCATGACTCCGCTAGCCATGCGGCTGCTGGCTGGCAGGTATGTGCCGGTGGAATTCGTGCCCATGATGAAGTCGATTCTCTTTCTGATCGTCATCCCGGTGCTGGCGGGGCTCTTGTTGAACCGGCTCGCCAGCCGCGGCTTTCAGCCCGTGCTGAAAGTCCTGCCCATTGTGGCCATGGCCGGCATCTGCCTTTCGATCTCGATCATCACTTCCCACTCCCGGGATGCCCTTCTTGGCCACGGACTGCTGCTGTTGATGGTCGCGGTCTTGCACAACGCAACCGGTTATCTGGGCGGCTATTGGGGCGCCAGGCTGTTGAAGCTCGATGAGATTACGGCGCGCACCGTCAGCATCGAAGTCGGCATGCAAAATGGAGGGATGGCTACCGGTTTGGCCATCGAGACGCTGAAGAGCGCAAACGCGGCTCTGGCGCCCGCCCTGTTCGCTTTTTGGATGAACGTCTCCGCCTCGCTGCTCGCCTCCTGGTGGCGCGCCCGAACGCCTGCCTCCGTCCGTTGACGCAGGCGGCCAGATGCGAACTATCCTGCCGCTTTCTGAGCCCGTTGCCTTCACCACAGAAGCTTCAGCCCGAACTGCAATTGCCGCGCGAACGTGTTGGTCGAGGTGATGACGCCGAAGTTCGCGCTGCCGAAGGTCGTGCCCGGCGAGGAATACTCGGGGTGATTCAAGGCGTTGAAGGCTTCCGCCCGGAACTGCAACTTGAGCTTATCCGTGATTCCGGTGTTCTTGTAAATGGAGATATCCCAGTTGTTCTTGCCCGGAGAACGCACGTCCGGAAGCCGGGACAAACCGACGTATTCCAGCGTTTCCCGCTGCCGGAAAGCGGTTGTGTCGAACCAGCGGTTGACCGATTGTCCGGAGGTGAGTTTGGCGCTGCGTCCCAGGCTTTCGGCGCCGCTGATGTCCAGAGGAATGCCGCTCTGCGCGGCATAGATGACGTTGAGCTGATAGCCTTCGATCAGCTTCCCCCACACGCCGCGCAGCGCCGCCAAGTGGCGCCTTCCCCGCCCGAACGGCAGCTCATAGACTCCGCTGGCGACGAAGCGGTGCGGCACGTCAAAGCTTGCCAAGCGTTTGTACAGGACGGTGTCTTGCGGATTGAGGTAGCCAACCTGGTCGATCTGCTTGGCGAAAGCATAGGAGGTTTGGAACGAGACGCCGTTGGAAAAGCGTTTGTTCAACTTCACCTGCAAGGCGTCATAGCGGCTTTTAGCGAGGCTCTCGTCCTGAGCCGTCAAGCCGGTAAAGTGCGGGTAGGCGCGGACGAACTGCGCGCGCGTGATGGTGGCGGAAGACAGAGGTCCGGTGGCGACCACGCCGCGGAACGGATTGGGGAAAACGTCGTTCAAAACGTTTCGCCCTGTGGCGATGTAGGTCTGTCTGGCTGCGTCGTAAATGGGTTTGGGGACGAAGTTCAAGTCGCGCCCCATGGGCACTTGGCCGCTGGTGGACCCGACGTAAGCGATGTCGAACAGGAAGTTCTGCCGGATTTGGCGCTGGATGCTGAACTGATACTGCCAGCTCGTGGGGTTTTTGCGATAGGGGTTCACATAAGAGATGCTCTGGCCGATGAACGTCAGCAAACCGAGCGAGGCGCCGGGCGGCGGTTGAATGCCCTCAGGGAAGGGATTGGACAACACGTTGGCGGGCGTTAATCCGCCATCGGTGGAGGTGATCATGGTGGTTGTGTTGGAGAACCCTTGGCGGACCTCCGAGTACTGAGTAGTGGCGCCGAAAAACCTTCCGATTCCTCCGCGCAATACGGTCTTCGGCGTGAGCGCAAAAGCCGCGCCCAGCCGCGGCGCGATATTGTCCTTGTCCAGTTCGGTCAGCGCGCGAGGGACGCCGCCCACGCCGGCAAACAGCAGCCCTCCGCGCAGGTTGAACGCTGAAGCGGGCACCTCGGGAATCGGACTGCGCGCGTAGTTGGCCTTCACGGCGGCGTTAATCGGCGACTCGACGCTGAAGTCATAGCCGCGGTTCAGCCTGTTGTAACGCTCCACATACGGCCCCTCGATCTCATAGCGCAAGCCGACGTTCACCGTCAGGCGGCTGGTCAAACGCACGTCATCCTGGAAGTATGCGCCGTAGTAAGTGGCCGAGTCAGCGGGCGCGGCGTTGTAGTTCACGTTGCCGGACGCGGTCGCTCCCAGGAAGAACGACGCCAGTCCGCTGCCCGCCGTCACGCTGGCGGCTTGCGGATTGGGACCGCGAGTGAAAGTCGAGTTGAACGAGTAAGCGCCCACCGCCGCCGCGGCGATGGATGCCGAGTTGGAATGAATTAACCGGCCTTCCGCGCCGAAGCGGAATGAGTGCCGGCTTTTCACCTTTGTCACGCCCCCGCGGAGCGTGTGCGTGTCTTCCGCCCCCACGCTGCGTTTGGCGGATGTGCTGATCCCGGTATAGCCCGCAATGGAGATCGAGGGAATCGCCTGTACGTCGAACTGGGAAATGAGAGAGGCGGGAAATCCCAAAGCCCGCATGTCCCGGCCAAGATTGTCGGAAGCTTGCTGGGTCAGATAGCGGCTAAACCCATACCGCAAGTTGAGCACTGTGGTGGGATTCAAGGTTATGGTGTCGTCCAGGGCAGCGCCCGGAGTGTTGCGGTCTTCGTGGTCGCCGGTGACCTCGTTTTTGAACGCGCCTTGACGCCCCACCCGGAAGTGCCGCCAAGAGTAACGGCCGAACATCGCGTGGCGGTCTGAGAACCGGTGGTCGATGCGGACCACATAACCGTTGTCGAGGACCGGGTCCTTAAACGAACGGAGGTAGTTGTTCGCTTCCGTCACCGCATCGCCCGGCGCATTGGGCGCGGGGAACAAATTGATCAAGTTGCGAGCCACCGGATCGAATCGTCCCGATGGGATGGCGTTGGCCGGAAACGGATCGCGGATATACGCAGCGCCTTGCAGGCGTGTGGTCGCGGGATCGTAAATCGTGATTCGCTGGCTGGCTGTACCAACCCGTACGTTGGTCTGGGAAAAGTCGCCGCGGCGCTGTAAATCGGTTGGCACCGTCGAGACAAACGCCCGCGGCACGCCCTCGCGCGACCCTTCGTAGTTGGCGAAAAAGAACGTCCGGTTCCGCCCTCTGTACACCTTGGGCAGGTAGACTGGTCCGCCGACGGAGAAGCCAAACTGGTTATAGCCGAACTGGGGAATCGAGGTGGCGAAGGGATCGCGCGCGTTGAAAGCAGAATTCCGTACGAACTCGAACGCCGCCCCGTGCAGTTCGTTCGTTCCGGAGCGGATGGTGGCGTTGATGACCGCGCCTCGGAAACGCCCGTATTCGGCGTCAAACGCATTGGTTTGAACCTTGAATTCCTGGGTGGCGTCCACCGAGGGGACGTACTGAATGAGCCCGTCCGAGCCCGTGTTGGGCACGCCGTCCAGAAACGACTCGGTGTTGCGTTCCGCAGCGCCTGACACCGCTATGGACGATATGCCGTTGTTGGCCGTAGGACGCAAAAACGTCGAAGCCTGACCTCGGGCGGTGAAAAGGATGCCTGGAGTGAGCGCCGCCAACGCGTATGCGTTGCGCCCATTCAAGGGCATATCCACCACCGTGCGCCCGGTGATGACGTCGCCGCGAGATGCGGTGGCGGTTTCTACTTGCATCACGTCGCTCGTCACGGTGACCGCCGTGGTGATCTCGCCGGGCTCCAGCACTACGTCGATCACCGGCTTGTCCTGAATCTGAAGCGTGATGCCCTCGCGCACATAGCGCTTGAAGCCCGGGCTCTCCACCTCCAGCCTGTAGTTGCCCGGCACGAGCGAAGGAATCACATAGTCCCCGGTATCCGTCGATCGGGTGGTGGCCGAAGCCGAAGTTCCGGTTTGCGTGATGGTGATCTTGGCGCCGGGCACCACGGCGCCTGAAGAATCCGTGATCCGCCCGGCCACTGTCGCGCGAAAGTCCTGCCCGAAACACGCCACCGCCGTGCTCAGCAGCGCACCCACGATGAGCGACTGCTTCGTAAGCCTTGCTGTAAACATTTACATAACCTCCACACTCATGGTTCCGGTTCCAGGCTTTCAGCCTGGCGGCGGGCCGCAGCTTGCCCGCTCCATCAATTGACAGGGGAAGACCCGCGATTCGATGCGGGCCTTGGGATTTTCCATGCGCTGAATCAGCATCTCCGCCAGGCTGGCGCCGAGCTTTTGCGGGAATACGGAGACGGTGGAAAGAGCAGGGCGCAGGATTTGGAACTCCTCGCGGTCGCCGAATCCCACCAGGCTGATTTCGGCCGGAATCCGGACGCTCTGCTGCGTCAGCTCCATCCAGACTCCGGCGGCGATCTCATCGTTTGCAGCCAGAATCGCGGTCGGACGCCTGCTCAACCGCAACAGCCTGGCGGCCGAAAGGCAGCCGTACTCCACGTTCGAAACGCGCCAGTCTTCGCAAACTTCAATCAGGCTGCGCGCCTGCGAGGCGAGAGCCGCCCGAAACGCTTCCAGCCGGCGCCTAAACCAGGGCAGCGCCGCGTTACCGACAAAAGCGATGCGACGGTGCCCGAGACGCGCCAGATACCGCGCCGCGTCCGCGATTCCGCCTTGCTCGTCATAGTACACCGTGAATAGACTGGTGCAGCGCGCCGGACCCACAAAGTTATTGCCGGCCAGCACCCACGGAATCCGCGCCTGGTCCAGCGCCTCCAGCAAATTGGCCGAATGCTGCCCAGCCAGAATCACGCCGTCCACTACACCCTGTTCCGCCAGCACTCTCGGCAGAACGAGCTGAGAGGCCTTGGTTTCGGCCGAATACCGAAAACTGGAGAACACGACGTCCAGTCCCCGCTCGTGACATACCCGTTCGCTCGCCACTAGCAGGCGCATCTGCATCGAGTTCATCGCCTCCCGGTTGCCCAGCAGGAAACAGATTGTATCCGACGAGTTGCGCTTGAGGCGTTTCCAGTGGACGTTGCGGCGGTAGCCCAGCCGCTCCACCGCGCCCCGCACCTTGCGCGCGGTCTCCTCGTCGAAATACCCCGACCCGTTGAGCACACGAGAAACGGTAGCCACGGACACCCCAGCCTCGCGAGCCACCTCTTTTATGGTCGGGGGCATACTATGTGGAAATGATTACATAACCTGATTCTCGTGTCAATAGTGAGTCTTATTTTGGAATTCGAAAATGGGAACGGTTGCGGATGTGGGTAGCCAGAACCGGATTTGCAGCGTCGAGACATTTTGTGACTGTATGTCACTGTGCGTGGAGCCTTGAGTTGTGTTGACGGCGGTTTAAAAGAGCAGCAGATTGGGCGGTTTTGACGCCGCAAAAGGCCGCAGTTGAAGCGCCGGCGCACACGGGTGCGCTGGCCGCCGTGAGTG
>Ga0101944_10002521_pt1 | contig 29252 bp, 18 predicted proteins | sample DewCreD2012metaG_FD_75245 | JGI IMG/M metagenome (GOLD analysis project Ga0101944, IMG submission 75245) | Hot spring sediment bacterial and archeal communities from British Columbia, Canada, to study Microbial Dark Matter (Phase II) - Dewar... ... | reverse complement strand
CATTTTTTGGAAAAAATTTTTCTTCTATTTTTTGTATTGGTGTGTTTGTATAAGAGTCAAAAAAGTTGCGAATGAAAGAAAGTTTAGACTTCTCTTCCATTACGCTTCATAATTTCTGTCCACTCTTCAAGGCTTAATTGTTCTGATTCATCTATTAGCATAATAGGTATATCATCTTCAATTCTATATCTTCGGCGGGAGACTTTATCAGTTGATATTAAAAAATTCCCGTCGAGAATTAAATCAGCTTTTGTTTCGGGACAGCAAAGTATGTCGAGTAATTCTTTACTAATCATATTATTAAAATTCTAAATTTGTTGATATTCCAATTCTGTGTAATGCACCAACCAATCCATAAGATGAATAGGCATAATCAAATTGATAAGAAGACACGGAAGCCCCAATACCAAAATTAAATCCTGCAATGCCGGCAGTTGTTCCAATTTTAAGATCACTTCTTTTTTGATTATCGTAACCAACTCGTAGTTTCAAAACTTTGCTCAAAGAAAGCTCAGCACCAAGATTGAAACTTTTAAATTTTTGCATAAAAGACTCTTTGTCGTCATTAAGCCGATGAAAATCTAAAGATAACCTGACAGGAATTCTTTCTAATCTTTTTGAAACCCCCAAAACAATATCCAAAGGTAGTTCTTCTTTAGTAGAATAATAAGAAGAAATTTGAGTTCCCAAATTCAAAACCGAGAAACCAACACTTAACATTTCTTCAGGAAATGAGTAGTTCAAACCTAAGTCCATTGCAATTGCAGAGGAGGAACGATCTGCAATTTTTGAATATATAATTTTAGCATTAACACCATAGAAGAAATTTTCATCAATTTGATTGGAGTAGCCGATAATTGTGGCTAATTCGCCGGCACCAAATTCGCCGTTTCGGTTTCCAAATTCGTCTGCTTGTTCAAAAGTACCATAATTAATATACTTTAGTGCTGCACCAAATCTTCCTATGTCTTCAATTTCAGTAGAGAAAGAAAGACTGGCGAGATTTATATCGAGTAAGTGCTTAACAAATGAAAATGAAATTGGATTTCCGGTAAGATAACCTATGCCCGATGGATTGTAAAAAATAATGTCAGCATCATCAGTTACAGAAACAAAACTTCCGCCAAGTGCTGAGGCTCTTGCTGAAGGATCAATTCGTAAAAACTCATAAGTATTTTGTGAATATAAATTTGTGAACATCAGAAAAAATAAAACAGAGAAAAAAAAACTTTTTATTTTCATTATTACCTCATAATTACAACCGATAAATAATTACTACTATTAAAATAGACAACACCAAAATTATGTTCTTAAAAGTGTTTCTAATAATTTGGCTCTATATTAAAGTTATAAAAAATAAATGACCAAACGTCTGTTAGTTCCTCAATAATTTTTGTGGTTGGTTTTCCTGCACCGTGACCTGCCTTAGTTTCAATTCTGATTAAAACAGGATTCTCACCTTTATATTTTTCCTGCAACGTTGCAATATATTTGAAAGAATGTGCAGGGACTACTCTATCATCGTGATCAGCGGTTGTAACCAAAACTGCAGGATAGTTTAAACCTTCCTTAATATTATGAAGTGGTGAATATTTGTAAAGATATTCAAATTGCTTCGGATCATCGCTTGAGCCATATTCAACAATCCAATAATATCCAATAGTGAATTTATGAAATCGAAGCATATCCATCACTCCGACTGCCGGCAAAGCAACTTTGAATAAATCGGGTCTTTGGTTGATAACTGCTCCAATTAACAATCCACCATTTGAGCCACCGGCAATTGCAAGTTTATTTGGATTTGTATAGCCTTCCTTAATTAAATATTCTGCTGCTGCAATAAAATCATCAAAAACATTTTGTTTTTTATCAAGCATACCAGCTCTATGCCATTCCTCGCCATACTCTCCGCCACCACGAATATTTGCTAAAGCAAATACACCATTATTCTCCAGAAGGATTAATCTTGAAACACTGAATGATGGTAACATACTTGCATTGAATCCACCGTAAGCATAAAGATATGTCGGATTGTTCCCATCTAACTTCAAACCTTTTTTATGAACAATGAACATTGGAATTTTAGTGCCATCTTTACTTGGATAGAAAACTTGTTTTGTTTCATAATTATCAAAGTCGAAATTCAATTCAATCTGCCTGAAAAGTTCTGATGATTTTGTGCTTACATCAAATTTATAAATAGTTCCGGGCGAAGTAAATGAAGTAAATGTATAAAAGGCAATGTTGTCATCTCTTTTTCCTGAAAAACTTACGGTGCCTAAACCAGGAAGTTTTATTTCACCTTCAGGATTTCCATTTAGATCAAAAATATATGCGTGATGAGCAACATCTTGTAAATAAGTTGCAATAATCTTTCCGCCGATTAATCTAACTGATTGCAAAACATTTTTTGATTCGGGAATTACATCAGTCCAATTTTCTTTTGATGGATTTTTAGGGTCAATTAAAACTACTTTATAATTTGGTGCATTGTAATCGGTTCTAACTAATAGTTTATCTTCAATGTTGTCAATTACACTGTAATTATTTTTGAAATCATCAACGATGGTAACAAACTTACTTTTATCATCAGATAAATCTTTAACCATAAAAGCATTTTTGCTTGTTCCTTCGGTTTGATAAATAATTAAGAATCTTTCATCATCTGTTGTTTGGGCGCTAAAACCTCTTTTTGGTTTGGATGGGTCTTCGTAAATCAGAACATCTTCTTCTTGCTTTGTTCCAATTTTATGATAATAAACTTTGCTAAATTCATTCTTAGAAGAAAGCTCTGACCCTTGTGGTTCGGGATATCTGCTGTAATAAAAACCATTTCCTTTCCACGCAGCTCCAGAAAATTTAATCCACTTCAGATGATCGGATAAAAGTTCTTTTGTTTCTGCATTCATAACAAAAAATTCATTCCAGTCTGAACCACCCGAAGAAACACCATAAACTAAATATTTTCCATCATCACTGAAAGAAATAGTTGTTAATGATTTTGTTCCATCTTCTGAAAATTTATTTGGATCTAAAAAGACTTCTTCTTTTGATTTTAAAGTTTCTTTTACGTAAAGGACGCTTTGATTTTGTAATCCATCATTCTTAAAGAAATAATATTTATTCCCAGCCCTAAAAGGAGCTCCGTATTTTGGGTAGTTAAAAATTTCAGTCAATCTGTTTTTAATTTTTTCTCTGAAAGGAATTTTGTTTAAATAATCAAAAGTAATTTTATTCTGTTCTTCAACCCACGCTTTAGTTTCATCTGATTTATCATCCTCGAGCCAGCGATAAGGGTCTGCCACTAATGTTCCGTGATAATTTTCTGTAACATCAACTTTTTTAGTTTCGGGATATTTTATTTGTGAAAATCCAAGAAAACTGAAAGTAAGAAATAAAAGAAATAATTTCTTAGTCATATTAACTCCATTATTAAAGTGAAGCAAAAATAAGTTAATTATTAGTTTTTTCAATTTCCCAAAAGATTTTGACTGATAAAATACTTGACAATATCAACGATTAAATTTAAGTTTGACTTAGAAATTCGAAAATGTAAAAGTAGATTAATAGTAGTTTACAAATTGCAAAACAAAACTTTTATTCAAATAATATCCACGAGGAAAAAATGAAAACCACATTTTTACTTCTCTCAATTTTCTTTTTATCAACTCCAAATAGTTTTTCACAAAAAGCAGGTGCAGAACTTTTAGGTGCTTTTAAATATGAGGATTTCAAAACACCTGAGTTTTGTGGCACATCCTGCCATAAAGATTTTTATCAACAGTGGAAGCAAGCGATGATGTCTCAATCATACACTCATCATTGGGATGAGATTGAGTATTTTGAATTAGCCGTGCCACACGCAGAAAAAGATGAAAAAGTTGCTGAAGTCAAAGCAGGATGCAATGGCTGTCACGCTCCGATATCATATGCTGCTGGCGATGTTCCTCCGCCAAGACCAGAATTTAATTCAAGAGCAAACGAAGGAGTATCCTGCGATGTTTGTCATTCAATTTCAGGATTCAAAGGAGATGTCCCTTATAACTTTAATTATATTCTTAATCCAGGTAAAACAAAATACGGAATTCGAGGTGTTGGTAATTCACCTGAACATCAAATTGAAAAAAATGAGTTTTTATCAACAGCAGAATTTTGTGGAACTTGCCATAACGAAAAAAGTCCTTATGGTATTTGGGTAAAATCAACTCACCTCGAATGGAAGGAAGGTCCTTATTCAAAACAAGGAGTAACTTGCCAAACTTGTCATATGCCACCTGCAGAAGGTTACACTGCTGCTATGGGTAATAAATATCCTGATGCAAGACAGCATCTTTTTCATGGTGCACACGATGAGGGAAAAATTAAAGGAACTATTGAACTAAGAATTCATCCAGATATAAGAGAAGTTGAGCCGGGAGATGTACTCAAATTCACAGTAGCTTTGTATAATGCTAAAACAGGACACAAGTTCCCTTCAGGTTCGGTTGAAGATAGATTAGTCTGGATGCACGTTGAAGCTGTAGATGCTTCAGGTAAAGTTTATCATTTGAAGGTTGATAAAAAGGGTTTTAAAGGTGAAGAATATACCATCGCCTCAAATGAACTTGCTTATCAGGATATGGGAATTGCAAAAAATATCCCTGACTTTAAAGGAGTAAAAAGAGATGGAGATATCCCCGAAGGAAACAGAATTTTTAGAATGGCTTATTTTGATCCGCAAGGTAGAATGACCATTCAACAATGGAATACTGCTTCTCTTGGTGTTGATTATCGGATTGGTCCGAGAGAAACTAAAATTGAAAATCTAACTTTCAACCTTCCAAATAATGTTGCTCCAGGAAAAATGAAAGTAACTGCTGCACTATATTATCAAAGACTTGTACCATCAGTTGCACGATTTCTTAACGTACCGGATGATGAAACAGAAATAATAAAAGTGAATGAGCATTCTACTTTTGTAACCGTTTTACCATAAATAAATGTTGAACAATTACATCTTAAAATTTTGAAAGGCATAATATGAAAAAGCATTTTTCTTTTTTAATGATTGTTGCAATTTTAATCATACTTACTTTTGACCTTTTAGCAATTCCATCCTTTGCAAGGAAATACAGTATGACCTGCAAAACCTGTCACTCTCCTTTTCCAAGACTAAAAGCTTATGGTGAAGAATTTGCGGGAGACGGTTTTGTTTTGAAAGATCAATCTGCTCCAAGATATTTTTTAGAAACTGGTGATGATGAACTATCTCTGATAAGAGATTTTCCGCTTGCTGTGCGTTTAGAAGGTTACGTTGTTCATAATGTGAAAGAAAAAAAATCAGATTTTTCTTCTCCGTTTATATTTAAGCTTCTTTCGGGAGGTTCTTTAACTAAAGATGTGGCTTACTATTTTTATTATATTCTTGAGAATGGCGAGGCAGGGAAGTTAGAAGATGCGTGGTTTATGTTAAACAATATTTTCAATTCTGAACTTGATATAACTTTTGGACAGTTTCAAATTTCTGATCCTTTGTTTAAAAGAGAGTTACGTTTAATGAGAGATGATTACCTTATTTATAAAATCAAACCTGGAAAATCAAAAGTTAATTTAACTTATGACAGAGGAATAATGTTTTCTTATTCATTACCAACAAATACAGATTTGTTTCTTCAGGTTGTAAATGGAAACGGAATAGGCGAAGGAACAAATAATATTTTTGACAACGATAAGTATAAAAATTTCTTCGGTCGAGTTTCTCAGGAATTAAGTGAATTATTTCGCATAGGTGGCTTTGGCTATTATGGAAAAGAAGAAGATGTATTTACCAATGATTTATGGATGGCGGGTTTTGATTTAACTTTATCCACAGAAAAGTTTGAAGTAAACGCTCAATTTGTTGAGAGAAATGATAATAACCCATTGTTTAATCCGCTTAAAAAAGATGTAAAAACAAGAGGTGCTTTTATTGAACTTATATTAACTCCCAATGGTGATGATAGTAAATGGTATGCAGTAAGTCTTTTCAACTGGATTGAATCAGATATGAATTACTTGAATACAAAACAACTTGCTTTAAATGTTGGTTATTTACTTAGAAGAAATATAAGATTTACAGGAGAATATTCTTTTAATTTTAATACGAAAACAGGTCAATCATCAATTGGATTTGTAACGGCATTTTAATTTAATCATATTCATTCTATTCATATTCAACTCCTTCGGAGTTGAGTTACATTTTCTTATTCTCGTTATTCATATTCAACTCCTTCGGAGTTGGATTGTACTTTAATTGACCGCTTCAGAGTTGGGTTGAATATTTCTCAGGTAAAAATCCCGATTGTGGCTGTCGCATAGATGTCATTCCGTCCCGAGTGCTTTCGAGATTGGAATCTAATGTTTAGATTTTACCCAAAATTAGAACCTGATCCCGATAAATCGGGACAGGTTGACAAAAATAGATTTGTGCAACAGTCACCTTTGGGAGAAAACTCTATGCAGTTTTCTTTTTGCCAATTTTGCACTGGCTGAAAAATCAGATTATAGAAAAATATTTTCTATCATATCATCAAAAGGACTTTAAAAATTTTGTCTTTATAAAAATTATTGACTTTTTCAGCGACGACTATAATAATATCAAAGTTTAGAGTTTTAACATTTCACTTTTTGTGTTTAATGTAATGTCGAAGAATGTAGTAAGGTTTAAAAATAAAAAATTGGATTTCAATAAAAATGTTTTTTTAATTTTGTGCAGTTAGAATTAAAGAAGATTATATTAAATAATATGTCCCGACAACAGTAGTTATTCCTTAAAGAATTTTATTTGGGCAAAATATTAGATGAATTTACAATCATTTGACCATAGGAGTTAAACCTAAAAGAGAATAACAAATTTTGAGAAATAAACAGACTTACAAATACAACCAGTGCGGAGATCGAACGTTGACCGACTTAACTATAAAGCTTGTCACTAAACTTCAGGTAAAGCCCCCCTTTTTGTTCTATTTTTTTTGCTCCCTCACAAAATATTTCGAAATTCTATGGCAACCTACAAACAGCACATTTGGTTTTGCCTACCAAAAATAAGCAACCCCTTCACGAAAAAGAACCTCTTCTTGCTTGCAATTTATTTTTAATTGCTACTTTTGTAAGAATAATTTTTTACAATTTAGATGATTAAAGATTACTTAAATAGAATAGCCAATACAACTTTGCAAGGCGATGCAAGAGAGGAAAGTTATTATCCGCATTTCTCAAACTTCCTTTCGGCTTTTGCTTATGAAATTGGCAAAATCAAAATACAAATTACAACCCTTCCGAAAAAAACTGAAGCCGGCAATCCTGATTTTCGTGTTTGGGATGGAAATCAACATATTATCGGTTACATTGAAGCAAAGAAACCAGGTGAAAAACTTGAAGTCATTGAATCTACAAATCAACTCAAAAGATATCGCAGCACTTTTCCTAATTTAATCCTTACTGATTTTTACGAGTTTCGACTATACAGAAATGGAGAACTTATTGATAAAGTTTTAATCGGCAGACCTTTCGTTGCAAAAAAATTAAAGACAGTCCCACCAATTGAGAATGAAGTAAAGTTTATTTCTCTTCTTGAAAAGTTTTTTCGTTTACGTTTCCAAAAGTTTTCACAGCAGAAAATCTTGCGATTGAGCTTGCAAAAAGAACTAGGTTTTTGCGTGACGAAGTTGTTTCCAAAGAACTCGAAGAAGAAGAAAAGGGTAAGGGTAAAATATTCGGATTCTATCAGGCGTTTAAACAATATCTGGTTGCTAATCTAACTCAAGAAGATTTCGCCGATATCTATTCTCAAACTATTACTTATGGACTTTTTGCAGCAAGAACAAGATCAAACGGAGAGTTCAACAGGAAGGTTGCTTATGATTTGATTCCTCCCACAATCGGAATTCTGAAAGATGTTTTTCAATTTATTTCACTGGGAAAGATTCCGCCTCAGATGGAAGTAATTATTGATGATATTGCAGAAGTGTTACAGGCGGCTGATGTTTCAAAAATTCTACATGAATATTACAGTAAAGGAAAAGGTGAAGACCCAATCGTTCATTTTTATGAAACATTCCTGAACATTTACGACCCCTCAACAAGAGAAAAAAGGGGAGTGTATTATACTCCCGAATCTGTTGTGAAATTTATCGTTCGTTCAATTCACAGCATTCTTAAAAACCCATTTTAATCTCAATGATGGTTTAGCAAGTAAAGAAATAACTCTGCTTGACCCGGCTGGCGGAACTTTGACTTTTCCTGCCGAAGCAATCAAACTTGCTGTATCGGAATTCATCGAAAAATATGGGGAAGCAGGGAAAAATAGATTTATCAGAAATCAATTATTGAAAAATTTTTACTCATTTGAGTTAATGATGGCTCCTTATGCCATTGGACACATAAAGATAAGTTTTCTATTAAAAGAACTTGGATATAACCTTCAAGACGATGACAGATTTAAACTATATCTTACCAACACTCTTGACATAGAAGAACTTTCTCAAACTGAAATCCCAGAGCTTGGTTCATTGAGTGAAGAAAGTCATTTAGCAGCGAAAGTAAAAAAAGACGAGCCAATACTTGTAATTATTGGCAATCCACCCTATTCTGGAATTTCAGCAAACATAAACGCTTGGACAGAGAAACTTTTGAAAAAAGATGTTGATGGAGCACAAAGTTATTATCAAGTTGATGGAGAGCCCTTAGGAGAAAGAAAACTTTGGTTACAAGATGATTACGTAAAGTTTCTTCGCTTTGCGCAATGGAAAATTCAGAAAGCAGGACAAGGCATTGTGGGAATGATTACTAATCATAGTTATCTTGATAATCCAACATTCAGGGGAATGAGACAAAGTTTAATGAAAACTTTCAATGAAATATACATTCTTGATTTGCACGGGAACGCATTAAAAAAGGAAACAACTCCGGAGGGTAAAAAGGATGAGAATGTTTTTGATATCAGGCAAGGGGTCTCCATCGCTATTTTTATTAAAGAAAAAAACAAAAAAGGAATCAAGGTTTATCATACCGATTTATTTGGATTGCGGAGTGAGAAATACAAATGGTTAGAGAAAAATGATTTTAAACCTAGAAATTACTCATCCTTGAAACCTGAAAGCCCATGGTATTTTTTCGTTCCAAGAGACACAGAAGGAATTGAATACTATAACGATTGTCCCAAAGTGAATGAAATATTCCCTATAAAGAATGTTGGAGTTGTTACAGCTAGAGACCATTTTGTAATAGATGATAATAAAGAACGACTGAAACAACGATTGAGGATTTTTAGCGACGTTAAACGATATGACAATGATTTAATCAGGCAATCTTTCAATCTTAAAGATACTTCTACATTCAAGTTAGATAAATTTCGAATAGAGTTCTCAAAAATTGCTAACTGGCAGGATTTAATCATTCCTATTCTTTATCGTCCATTTGATAAAAAATTTATTTGTTATTCAAAGTGGGTTGTTGAGAGACCGATTTATGACACAATGAGGCATTTAATTAAGATAAAGGGAAACATTGCTCTTGTTAGTGTTCGTCAGGTGGCTGAGGGGATTTTTAATCATGCTTTTATCAGTGATACTATCATTGAAAGCAGAGTTACACTTAGCAATAAAGGAACGGCATACATTTATCCTCTATATGTTTTACCAAACAATGGAAATGGAGGCAATGGAGATTTGTTCAATGCACCGAAACATAACCCTGAACCAAACATTCAAGAAAATATTTACAAAATTCTAAAAGAAAATTACGGTAATCGCTTAAAACCAGAGCAAATCTTGTATTATATCTACGCAGTTCTTTATAGCAATATCTATAGAGTGAAGTATGCTGAGTTTCTTAAAATAGATTTTCCGAGAATTCCTTTTACCTCTGATATTTCATTGTTTCAGAAACTTTCAAAACTTGGAGAAACACTCACCGAACTTCATTTATTTAGACATTCATCATTGAATGAACCACTTACTAAATACAAAGGCAAGGGTGATAATGATTCAATAATTAAGCTGACTTATGTAGAAAAAGAAGAAAGAATTTACATTAATGACGATAAATTCTTTGACAATATTTCAGCAGAAATTTGGAATTACCACATTGGAGGTTACAAAGTAATGGAAAAATATTTGAAGGACCGAAAGGGCAGACAAATGCATGATCCGAGTCATTACTGCAAAATTTCCACTTGCATTGCAAAAACAATTGAAGTTCAGCATAAAATTGACTATTTATTTTTAAAAGCGGAGAAAAAAGTAATTGAATTTAAATAATCTTACGTGCAATCACACGCATTTGCAATCAACATAGCCAGTACATAGCTCAAAGCTTGCAAAAAAGTATGGATGTCCAACAACAAAAACTATATTAAATATTCTTTAAACGCCTTTGAAAAAAATACTTTGAAATAATGCTATGACAATTAGGCACTCGGAGAGTTCAGTTAAGAACACTTATAATCAAAATAACCTTATAATGACAACAGAAGCACATACATAAAAAAGCATATTTAAGAAATTAAGAGTTCAGGATTAAATTATTATTTGCGTTTCTTAACAAGTATAGTGCTTAAGGACAGTTTAGTGCTGAAAACCCCCGCTTTAGCCAAGCTACAAAACCTTGGGATGAACCACATCTATTACCCTTAATCAAAATGTAAACACTAAAGTATTTATTGTACCTAATCCTGCCAGCAATAGATTATTAGTTGAAGGGATAAGCGAAAATGAATTTGAAATTATCATTTATACTTTAAACGGAGAGCAACTTAAAAATTTATCTAACCAAAAAATCATTGATATTTCAGACTTAGCAAATGGATTATATTTTCTTCGGATAAAGACACCAAAACAAATTTTAAATCATAAAGTGTTAATAGTAAAATAGCATAAAAGTCAAAAAAAATTTTTTCACCTGCTTGCTAATACTGGAAAATATATTTACTGAAGCTGAGTATAAATTTGGAATTCCCACCCTGCCTGTTTTAACTGACAGGGTGAGAGGAAATTTTTAATAATAAGTCTTAAATGGTTTTTACTAATTTATCTATGTTAATAGAAATTAAATCTTTACAAACCTTGCTTGGAAAAATCTCAGATATTTAGGTTCATAAACCATCTTCAAACCTTTTATATTTTTTCTTTTCTCATAAACGTCCGCAATAGATTCAACCATTACATCAATGTGCGATTGAGTGTAAACTCTTCTTGGGAAAGTTAATCGAACAAGTTCAAGTTTCGGATATCTATGCTCGCCTGTTTTGGGATCACGACCAGAAGAGACTAATCCTCTTTCCATTCCACGCACACCACTATCAATATAAATTTCTGCAGCTAATGATTGAGCGGGGAAAAAATCTTGTTTTAAGTGAGGTAAGAATTTTTTTGCATCAAGAAATATTGCGTGACCACCAAAAGGTTTAACTAATGGAATTTTATACTTTTCAAGTTCTTTTCCGCAGTATTCAACTTGTTTAACACGCATACTTATATTTTCCTGTTTAACCATTTCTTCAATACCACGAGCCATCGCTTCCATATCTCTTCCTGCTAATCCTCCATAACTATGTAAACCTTCATAAATTACTACCATATTTCTTGCTTCTTCATAAACCTTTTTATTCCTTGTTGCAAGAAATCCGCCAATATTAACCATCAAATCTTTTTTAGCACTAACCCATAGCCCATCATAATAACTACACATCTCTTTAAGAATTTGAGCGATAGTTTTATTAGCATAACCTTCTTCTCTCTGTTGAATAAAATAAGCATTTTCTGTTGCACGAGTTGCATCAAACCAAAGTTTTACGCCATATTTTTTGGTTAAAGCATAAACTTCTTTAAGATTTGCCATAGAAAAAGGTTGTCCGCCAGCCATATTAACGGGTCCAGCCATAGAAACGTAAGGAATTTTTTTTGGACCAACTTTTTTAATTAAATCTTCAAGTTTTTGTAAATCAATATTTCCTTTGAATGGATGTTCGTTTTGAGCGTCGTGTGCTTCATCAATGATAACATCCACAAAAGTTCCGCCCGCTAATTCCTGATGAACTCTTGTTGTAGTGAAATACATATTTCCGGGAATGTAATCTCCGGGTTTTATCATAATTTTAGAAATCATATGTTCTGCAGCTCTACCTTGATGAGTGGGAACAAAGTAAGGCATTCCATAATATTTTTTTACATTATCCCACAGGTAGTAAAAATTTTTACTGCCAGCATAAGCTTCATCGCCAAGCATAAGACCAGCCCATTGATAATCACTCATTGCATTGGTGCCGCTGTCTGTTAGTAAATCTATATAAACATCTTCGCTTTTTAGAAGGAATGTATTATAACCTGCTTCTTTAGCACATTTTTCTCTGTATTCTCTTGTAGTAACTTTTATAGGCTCAACCATTTTAATTTTATAAGGTTCAGCCCAACTTTTTTTAATTAATTTTTTAGCCATTTTATCTCCGATTAGTTATTAAAAATTAATATTTGAATTAGTTTTTATCAGAAGATAAGAAATTAAACAAACTTTTTTTTCAGCTTCTTTCTTCTTTGTTTGTTTATAATTGAACGGGTGGGTTCATTTTGAAATTGAATAGTGATAAGATGATAAATTTTATTTAAAATTTTCATTTGATAAAAAATCTTTTATTCTACTTGTAAAAATATCTAATAATTTGATTAAAGATTAAATCAATGTTTTGATTTTTCATTCAATCTTTCATCAAACAATTTTCCAATTTCAGCTCCAATAATAAAAACTGCCGCAGTGTAATAAATCCAGAAAGCGATTACAATAATAAGAGCATAAGTACCGTAGATTCTACCCCAAGTTTGAAAGTGAGTAATGTAATAACCGAAAAGAGTTTTAGCAGCTACCCAAAGTAACGAAGCCCAAGCAGCTCCAACCAACGCCGATTTCCTTTTAATTTTTTTTGTTGGAATAACCCTGAAAAACAAATACATTAATCCAAGAATCAAAATAAAAGAAATCAGAATAGTATAAATATGCTGAAATACTGGATGATTAAAAATTTGAAGGTAAGGAGTAGATTGAGAAATATTTCTTAAGACTTCAAGGATTGGAAGAGCAAGAGTTGAAAAGAAGAATAAAAGAATAGCAAGCATTATAAAAAGAAAATCTCTCAGTTTCCCAAGGAAGAAATTTACATCTACCTCTGTTCCGAATATTTTGTTAAGCACGGTTCTCATACTGCTGAAAAATCCGCTAGCGGCAAAAAACAATCCGACAAAACCAATTACACCAGCAGTGTTTTTGAACTCAACTATTTCATAAACACGACTGAAAATTATCTGTCGGGTGAACTCAGCATATTCATCATAAGGTATTACAGTGTTAATCAAATTTATTATCTGAAGCTCTACTTCTTCCGAACTTAAAAAATTTCCTAAAATCCAGAAAACAATAAGAACTAAAGGAATGATGCAAGTAAAAAGCGAGAACGCTAATCCACCGGCTAATAAAAAAACATGATGACGGTCTGTTCTGTCATACAATCCACCGAAATAATGTTTAATAAAAAGCCAGATAGATTTTAATGATGGATTAATATGAAGTACAAATCGAAACTTGCGACTTAAAGTATTAAACCAATCTATAAAATTATTTTTGAGCTTTAAAAATTTATTTTTCACTGCTCATTATTCTTGGAATTGTGTTGTAATAAATATCCGAAAGTTCAGCAATAGTTATTTCAAATATATTTTTGATTTTCAAAGATGAACCACCAACTGTACCTAATCTGGTGAATTTAATGCTTGAAGAGTGTTCTGGTTTAAGTTCAAGTTTAAGTTCATATTCAAGTTTGGGGGAGTTAGTGGGAGAAGTTGTGATGATAATTCTTGATTGTGATTCAGAGAATAATGAAAAATCTTTTCTTGATTTGATTGGAATTTCAACTTCACATCCAATTTGATTTTCCTGATTGATTATACAACATTCAGCAATAGCAGTAATAATTCCTCCTTCGCTTAAATCGTGTGCAGATTTTATCAACCCTTTTCTGATTAGTCTCAACAAAATATCTTGCAAATTCTTTTCTTCATCAAGATTGACTTGAGGACAATTACCCACAACTTTATTATGAATGACTTTTAAATATTCGCTTCCACCAATCTCTTCCTTGTCTTCACCAAGAAGAAAAATAATATCTCCTTCGTCTTTGAAGAATGAAGTTGTAATGTGACTTAAATCTTCAACTAATCCAACCATTCCGATTGTTGGAGTAGGATAAACCGCTGCTTCTGGTGATTCATTATAAAAACTAACATTACCACCTGTAACAGGAGTATCAAATTTTCTGCAAGCTTCACCCATTCCTGAAATTGCTTGTGCAAACTGCCAATAAATTTCCGGTTTATATGGATTACCAAAATTCAGACAATTAGTAACTCCAAGCGGAACTCCGCCTGAACATACAATATTTCTTGCACATTCAGCCACGGCTACCTTCGTTCCTTCTTTCGGATTCAGATAGACATATCTTGCATTACAATCGGTTTTCATTGCAAGAGCTTTATTAGTTCCTTTTAGATAAATAACAGCTGAATCGCAGCCAGGTCCAACGATAGTATTTGTTCTTACCATTGAATCGTATTGATGATAAACCCACTGCTTTGAGACAATGTTAGGTGAAGAAAAAACTTTTAAGAATGTATTTCTTAGATTTTGTGGTTCAGGTAATGTTTTGAAATCAAAATTTCTTGTTCCTTCTAAATAATCTGGCTCTTTTTGTTCACGAATGTAAGCCGGAGCTCCACCACCGAGTACTAATTCAAAAGATGGAATTGTTGCTTTGCGCTCACCCTGATAATCAATATGAAGTAAGCCATCGTTTGTAACTTCACCAATTATTTCACAATTCAAATCCCATTTATTAAATACCTCTTTAACCTTTTCTTCGTAACCTTTTTTGACACAGCAAAGCATTCTTTCCTGACTCTCGCTCAGCATAATTTCATACGCAGTCATTCCTTTTTCGCGGAGAGGAACTTTATCAAGATTTATTTTCATTCCGGATTTTCCTTTTGCGCTCATTTCACTTGTTGAGCAGGAAATTCCGGCCGCTCCCATATCCTGAATTCCAATCAGCCAACCATTTCTGATTATTTCCAATGTGGCTTCCAGCAACAGTTTTTCGGTGAAAGGATCTCCAACCTGAACAGATGGTCTTTTGGATTCTGATTTTTCTGAAATTTCTTCTGATGCGAAAGTAGCCCCGTGAATTCCATCTCTTCCGGTTGAAGAGCCGACAATCATCACAGGATTTCCTTCGCCTTTTGCAACTGCTGAAGCAATATGTTTTTTATTTACAATTCCAACAGCCATTGCATTAACTAATGGATTTCCTTTATAACATTCATCAAAATAAACTTCGCCGGCAACAGTAGGAACTCCGAAGCAATTTCCGTAATCACCTATTCCCTTAACAACACCACTGAATAAATACTTGGTTCTATCTTCATCAAGAGTACCAAATCGAAGCGAGTTTAAAGAGGCGATTGGTCTTGCACCCATTGTGAATATATCGCGCATAATACCACCGACGCCGGTCGCAGCTCCCTGATAGGGTTCAACTGCTGATGGATGATTGTGACTTTCAATTTTGAATGCGACAGCCAAATCATCTCCAATATCTATAAGTCCGGCATTTTCTTCGCCTGCATCAACTAATAATCTGCCGCCGCTTCGTGGTAATGTTTTTAATTGTGCAATTGAATTTTTATAACTGCAGTGTTCACTCCACATAACAGAAAAAATTCCGAGTTCTGTAAAAGTGGGCGTTCTGCCTAAAATCTTTAATATTCTTTCGTACTCTTCTTGCGTTAGTCCGTGTTCAATTGCGAGTTCAAGTGTTACTGTGGGTTCTGTCATTATGTATTTAATTTTTTTGTTATGAAATATAAATAATCAAACTTGATTGTTTTGAGCAGAAACTTAATCCTTAAGAACAATAAAAGAATTTATAAGAGTTTAAAATTTGAAAATTTAAGAAACTATTTTGCAGAGATTAAATATGATTATAAATCTCTTTCAATATTTTCTCTGTTGCTCCGATATTCTTTTTAACAAAATTGGCTGATATTTCTCCTTTTTGCTTTCTGAATTCTTCATCACTGAATAATTTTCTGAAAGTTCGGTAAGCTTCTTTTTTATCTTTAATAATGATACCGCCGCCTATATCAATAAGGGTTTTAGCTTCCTGCGAGTTATAAATTTTGGGTCCGAAAATTACTGGAATTCCATAAACTGCTGCTTCAAGAACGTTATGTACATTTTGCTTAAAACTGCCGCCAATAAAAGCAATTTGACCGTAAGTATAAAGGGTAAGGAGTATTCCGATTGAATCAACAATAATTACCTGTTCATCTTTATAATTATTCAGATAAGAAAAACGGATAGTTCTAATTTTTTTCGCAAAATAATTTTCTATTTTTTCTATTGTAACAATCTGTGGTTCGTGCGGGGCAAGAATCATTAAAGCGTTTTTTTCGTATTTGCATAATTTTTCAAATGCGGGGAATATCACTTCCTCATCTTGTTCCCAAGTGCTGCCAGCAATAAGTATTTTTTTATTCTTAATTATCTCTGGTTTAATTATGTTCTTTTCCTTAGCTAAAATGCTTCGCTGATAAACTCTATCAAAACGAGTATCGCCAACAGCCATTACTTTATTTTCATCTACTTTAAGACTTAAAAATTCTTTTGCGTCAGATTCGCTTACAGTCAGAATTTTAGTGAAATAATTGAAAAGTGTTTTATGAAAAGAGCGAAGAAAGATTGACTTACGAGGTGAATTCTTTCTTAAAGTAGCATCAACCAATAATATAGGAACACCTTTGGAATTTAATGCCCTTATGATGTTAGGCCAAATATCGTATCTCATAATAACAGCTACAGTAGGATTTACTATTGCAAGAAATCTTTCAGCATTAAATTTTGTATCAAAAGGAATATAAGAAATTATATCGGCATAAGGATATTTCTTTGAATTTTCATATCCCGATGGTGAAAAAAATGTAACAAGAATGTTGACATCTTTTTCAGACTTCATTTTTTCTATTATTGGTTTTGCCTGTTCAAATTCTCCCATAGAAGATGAATGAAACCAAATAAGCTTTTTTGTTTTGTCGAGTCGGGTGGCACTTAAAATAATATCTTCATAAACTCTTCTTCTTCCAACAATACCCTTTCTCACCTTTTGATTGAATATGCCCCCGATTTGAAGGGAAACATAAATAAAAGGAACTATGAAAATGTTGTATATAAAAAACCAGATGTTATGCATTTATAGAATTTATGATTTTAAATACTGTTTCGGGCTTTATTTCTTTCATACACTTAAAATGAGATTTCGGGCAGCTGCTTCTCCCAATATGTGAACACGGTCTGCATCTAATGTTTTCATTCTCAAGAACTATTGTATCAGAATTATATGGCATAAACCCAAATTCTTTTACTGTTGAACCAAATATAGTAATAAGTTTCTTGTTGAGGGAACTTGCAGCGTGCATCAATCCCGAATCATTACAAATGATTACTTCGCAAAGCCGCATATCTGAAATAGTTTGAAGTATGTCATCATTATTTTGAAGATTAATAACTTGCGGAACTTCAGAAATAATTTTATGACAAATTTCTTTATCAATATTACCACCAAACAGAACAACATTATAATTTTTTTCAATTAACATTTTACAGAGTTGAATTTGATAATCAATCGGATATCTTTTTGTGAAGTGTTTTGCTCCGGGACAAATTCCAACTAAGTTTTTCAGACCAACTAATTTATTATTTGGTTCTTTGTCTGAATATAATTCAACTTTGGCATCTTCTAAATCAATTCCAATAGTTTCCGCATATCTTACTGGAATCGAAGGAAGGTTTTTCATTAAGTTAATCTTCATTTTCACTAAAAGAAATTTTCTCAAAGAATACTTCTTAAACCTTTTTGTGCGAATTTTTAATTTTGAAGTAATTCTTCTTGACCGCAGATTATTCTGTAAATCAATTATTAAATCATAGTCTCTGAGATTAAATGACTTGGTGATTGTATCATTAAAAGAAGCAATTCTCTCTTTTGAGTAAGGTATTATTTTATTGATGTTAGGATTTTTCTTTAATAAATCCGAATATTCAGTTTTTAACAGAAAATCAATTTTACAATGTGGGTACTTTTTCTTCAAAGTTCGGATTAAAGGTGTAGTGAGAAGAATATCCCCCAACGAACTTAATCTGATTATAAGGATGTTATTTATCTGAGTAAAATCAATTGACATTAAAACTCATTTCTAATTTCTTCCTGCAAAATTATTAACGAAAATCCTGTCAAACTATTATTTTTGGGCAATAGTAGAAGAATTGTTTTAAAGGAAAGAATATGACAACATTACCGCCACCAAAAACAAAGGAGTTTTCTCAGGAAACGATTGAGAAAAAAGTATATAACCTTGTCGAAAATTTTAAGGAATTTATTCCTGTAACGAATGACAGATACAGATTGGCATTTTCATTATTAAAATTCCTTAAAGGCGAAGGCGATGAACCATTGATTTCTGTTAAAAGCAATAAACTGAAATTAACCGGAATTACAGAATCAGAATTGGCAAAAAAGATAGAAGAAGGGTTAAGTAACTTCTGAAAAATTATTCTTTTGTCATCTTGTGCACCTGAAAAGATGACAAAATAATTTAAAATCACACTTCGGCAAGCTCTGAGTTATTTTGATATTTTTAAAATTAAATTTTTAGAGCCTAAATTTTAATTAAAACATTACTTACATAGAATATTTTACATTTTTTGACTTTCAACACAGAAAATGTACAAAGGTTGTTTTAATATTAACTGTTTCCTTGTAAACTTTTTTCATTTATTACTTTGGATGCAAATTTGTTTTTCTTTAGATAATAATTTTGAAAAATAAAATTTATAAAAAATGAAAACACTAATCTTAAAAATTGCTTTTCTACTACAATTCAATTTGATTTTTGCTACCAATTATTATATTGATGGTTCTGTTTTTACAAGTGGAAATGGACTTAGTTGGGCAACCGCGTGGAAAACAATAGCGGAAGCAAGAAATTATAATTTACAGCCAGGTGATGTCGTTTATATTAAAAACGGAACTTATACCGAAGGACTTTACTTAAAAAAATCAGGTGCAGAAATTATACCTGTTACAACAGGAATAAGTATTATTAATAACAAAATTTATTTCCCAGCTTCAACAGATTTAAGTTTAATCAACCTCTTTGCAAATCCCGGTGAATATTACTTGTATGTTTACCGAAGTTGGAAATCTAATAATGGAGTCTTCAAGATTACCAATGTAAATAATACTTTGCATTACGTTGAAGTTGAAAATCCTGATTTCATTGATGAAAGTGGAACAATTGGAGATGTTTATTCTCTAACTGCTTGTGTTGGGCGACCTATTATTTTCAAAAATGGAGCAAATAATCCACAAACTGAAAGAGTAATAATTAATTTCTCATCACTTAGTGGCACTATGGCAACACTTGGATTATTTGTTTATTCTGGTTGGGATGATGCCGACCCAGTTGATTTCAATATTATTGATGGCATTGACCTTACTGGTTCGCCAAATGACGGTGGTTGGCATATACAATCATCAAATTTTAATGTAATTATGAACTGCAAAATTTATAATACCGGCACAGTAACTCTCGATAATGCAGCTGGTATTTTAATAAACGGAAATCAAAACCGACCAGCAAAATATAATATGATTATAAATAACGATATTTATAATACTCCTTATGAAGGGATTTACATTGGAGCCGGTGGACATCCTCAGTTTAATAACTACACATTTTTTAACCATATTATTGGAAATGTAATTCGTACAAGCGGCTCAGGACCAACAGCAAAAATGGAAAATGCAATTGATATTAAAGAATGGAATTATGGTAATGTAGTTGAAAGTAATATAATTGGAGACTTTACACTTTCTACGACTTACAACGGTGCTTTAGATATTAACCAAGATGCGCACCATACTTTAGCCTACAACAACATATTCAAAAAAATAACAAAAGGCACAGCAAATAATATCTATTATACTATAGGTATTCGTGAAAATGCAGATTATACTTATGTTTTTAATAATTTAATCTATAATGAAGCAACCGGAAGCGGTCAACATTATGCTTTTTATTTGGCTTCTGATAATAACGATAATTCTTATGTTGCCCATAATACAGTTTTTAATTATGCAAGAGGAATATTAACTGCTTCAGGCGGTAATAACTTTTATGTCGCTAATAATATTATTGATGCACAAATTCCAATTTATTCTTGGAGTGGAAATTTTCAATTCTCAAATAATCTTTATACTACTACACCAAATTATTACAATAATGAGCCAAATAGAAAAATTGGTAACCCAAATTTTTATGATGTAAATAATTTTGATTTTCGACTCACTCAGCAAAGCACTCTTGCTATAAATAATGCTATAACATTAAATCCACCAATAAATCTCGATTTAAATCTATTCGGTCGGACAATTCCTAATGACATTGGTGCTTATGAATATGGTTCACCTCTGCCAGTAGAATTAGTTTCATTTTCAGCAAATGTAAAAGGAGAGAGTATTATATTAATCTGGCAAACTGCCACGGAAGTTAATAATTACGAATTTGAAATAGAAAGAAAAGTAAAAAAAGCTTCCAACTTTTTTTCTTCTTGGGAGAAAATAGGTTTTGTTCCTGGACACGGTAATTCAAATTCACCGAAAGACTATTCTTTTATAGATAAAAATCTGTCGAGTGGAAAAGTTCAATACAGACTAAAACAAATAGATAATGATGGTAGTTACAGTTATTCAGAAGAAATTGAAGTTGAGATAGGAATTCCAAAGGAATTTAAGCTATATCAGAATTATCCAAATCCATTCAACCCAATTACAAAGATTAGGTATAAACTTATAGAGAGAGGATATGTAAAATTGAATGTATATGATGTAAAAGGGGAAAGAATAATGGTTTTAGTAAACGAAGAGCAGGAAGAAGGTTATTATGAAGTAGAATTCGATGTAAATAAATATCAAGCAGGCAGTATGCAGTCTGTAATTGGTAATAAGATATCAAGTGGAATATATTTGTTAAGGATAGAAGTGTTAAGAGAGGGAAACATACCGATTTTTACTGAGATAAATAAGATGGTTTTGCTAAAATAGTGTCAAATAGCTTTGGATTTCAAGCTTAATATAAAAAGTAAAATTCGTTTAAATTAAAGTGAACCAAATAATAAAATCAGATAAAGTTGTTATCTCATTATCATCATCTTCTTTGTTTGAACAAAGTCACCAATTCTTAATTGATAAAAATAAACACCGCTGGGCAATGTAGAATTTAGTCCGAAGGATCCTTTGGAAATGTAGAATGTAGAATGTTTTCCAGCTTCGTAATATCCATCAACAATTGTTTCTATTTCTCTACCAAGAACATCGAATAATTTTATAGTCTGCCTACTGCCTACTGAAGACTGCCAACTGATAGTGGTACCAGGGTTTCCACTAGAGGCGTATCTGCCCGTTGCTGAGAAGGGATTTGGATAGTTTTGATATAATTCAAAACTGGTTAATTCATTTTTCTCAAAATCAACTGAAACGGGAATATTCATATAGTCCAATACACCCCGAACTAAAGCATTGGCGGTTGAATCAAATTTACCAGTTCCTGAACATTGATACATATCTTCATAAGTCAGAGCCATAACGCTTTGACCATAATTAACCCAAAACCAGCATTCGGGATATTTTAATGGCGTTCCATTTGTCCAACTGACGTAATAATTCCAGGGTTGAATCCCAGTTGGGAAATAGTTCCGAATACCGTTGATATAATTCTGTTGCATAATTGCAAATTGAGGAGAAGTTCCTGCTGCATCGTGATAAACAAAATATCTTCTGCAAAGAGAAGATGAATGCATATTCAATTCTACTTCAATTGGATTTGGTGAATTCATCAGTTGAGTAAATCTTGCTTTTAGTGCGGCTACCTCAGGCTGATTTGGAAATGTAAACCAATTGCTTTCAAGATCAACATTGTTTGCATTATTTCGTGGTCTGTTCAATTGAACTCCATCAGGATTAAACATCGGAATTATGTAAAAAACACAATTACTGCGGACAGTTCTTCCTAAATTTGTCTCAGCAGTTATCAATTTTATCATTTCTCTTGTTACCCAAAAACTTTCTGTTTCTTGAGGATGAGTTCTTGCGTGAACATAAACTGTCCTTTTATGCTGAATGTTATTAGGATTTTCACTTATCGTTAATTGCCATAAAGGTCTTCCCTGAACACTCAATCCAATCGAATCAATTTTTATGTAAGGATTTAATCTCCAAATGTTTAATTCGATTAAAAGGCTGTCGTAACTATATCCCCAATTATTTGTTGATTGATAATTTGGAAGTTCGTTTTCTGAGAAGCCACATTTATCAATATTATACGGAACGCCTTCTATGAAATTTAATGATTGAGAAAAAACCATTATGTTAAAAAACAGAACCAATGAAAAAATTTTAATCATAAATAACCATTTATCTGATTGAATATGTTAATCGTAAACTAAAATGATCTGCAGAATTTCTGTAAGATTTAAAGTTCATTCCAGCATAAAAATCATCGAAAATGTTGTAAACCAATCCCCATCGCTGATAAGTTCTATCTTCTATATCTCTAAAAGGCATATAAAGATAGCCACCGAATTGCACAGAGAGCAAAGTTTTTCCCATTAAAAATTCAAAACCGCCAAGTAATGAAAATCGCCACGGATTTGGTTCTTTATGATATTGTTCTCTTTCAGGATAATGTTCTCTAAAAAATCTATAAATAGGAAAGACTCTTCCGTTTCTTTCGATTTCAGCACCGAAAAGTAAAGCCAGAATTCTGAATGTCTGAATACTTCTGTTAACAGTAAAACCATACATCGGTACCTGTCCCGGCGGCGAGCCGAAAATATTAAAATTATTTGATGATATACCATAAGAAAATGAAAAATCCCACCTTGTTTTTTTTGGACTTGTGAGGTACGGATCATTTTCAATATGTCTTACTGGATAAATAACAGGATTAAGTTTATAATTCAATCCGGCGGATAGCCCCCAATAGTTTACTCCTCCATTAGGTTCTAAATAAGCAGCATTGGACTGATGATTCATACTGATTTCAATTTGTAATTCTGTCTGCTTATAAATCGGAAAAGTTACTCCCGCACCAGCGGAAAGGAAAAAGTTCAGATGAGTTGCATAAGACCAGTTTCTTGGGTGATTAATTTTATCGTGAGGTTTTGTTAGATAGGCTAATCCTGCCTTTCCTTTAAGATGAAAATTAAAATCCTTAGGTAATCCAAGAAAGTAAGTAAAGTTTAATCCACCCGAAAAACTATGTCCGAGCAAATCAACCAAATCAAGATGATAATAAGAAAGGAAAAAGCCAAACCTTGGATAGCATTCACAATCGAGCCAGACGTCATCAGAGTTGAGGTGATTATAATAGGCTAACTCAATGCCGCGAGGATTTGCTCCTCGAACATTATTTACTTCCATCGAGTGAGGAATCATATATCCAGTTAAAAACGTTAGACCTAAAATTTTGCCGGGCTCGATTTTATATTCTGACGGATCAGAATTAATCTGATTATTTTCTTGTTCGATTTGAGCCATTAAAGGTAAAACAGAAATAAAAACAGTTATTAGGACTTTAAAAGAAAATCTGCACATAATTATTTCTACAAATACTATTCTAAAGTAAAGCAAGATAAGAATAATTCAAAAGACTGAAAAAATTAAAAGCAATGGCAGGCTTTAGCCACATACTAAATTTATTTTGAACAGATGAGCTTTCCCTTATTCTTTCTCTTACTCTTAATCTTACTCTTACTCTCATAAATTCCTTATATTTACACACAAAGTTGAATAGAATAATAAGATCGTCAGGTTAAATTTTAATGCCGGCAAAAGAAAAATTATCTCACATAAAAGAATATCACCAGAAGATTAAATCTTCTAATAAAGAGCTTACTAAAAAAGAAGCTTTCAAAGATTTACTTAATCGGCTTTATAGTGATGATGCTGAAATCAAAAAGATAATTGATAAAATTACTCTCGGCGCTGAAACTACAATTCTTAACATTCCACGAAAACAAAAAACTCACAAAGGAAGTGCTGATACACTTTATAACAAAATAATAATTGAATTTGAAAATGATCTTAAGCTGACTCTTGATCACGCAAAAGAACAATTGGCTGGTTACCTACTTGGTCAGTTTAATTCCGGTGAAGGATATAACTTCAATTTAATTACTTCTGATTTTATAAATTGGAAAGTGTTTGCTCCAGATATTGATTCACTTAACAATCTTGCTGAGTTGAATGAGGATGAACTCAAACTAAACGAAGTTAAATCAGCTTCTTTCACTCTTACTGATAAGAATTCAGAAGAATTTTATTATTGGCTCGATAGATTTTTATTCCGTGAAGAAAAACAAAAAGCAACTCTTAAAGCAATTGAAGAAGCATTCGGTTATCAAAGTAAAGTATTTATTGAGTGCTACAGAGAAATGTACACTTGGTTTAAGCAAGCAAAAAAGTTTGGTGAAGTTCAGGTTTCTTATGAACAATGGGAAAAGTTTTTAAGTATTGCTTATGGACAGTTTGATGCAAAAGAAGAAGTTTTTATTATTCACAGTTACCTTAGTGTTTTTGCAAAGATGCTTGCTTACAGTGTTATTTCTAATGATGATTACATTGATGATAGCGAACTCAAATCAATTCTTGATGGAACAATTTTTCACAAATATAATATCCGGAACTTCGTTGAAAATGATTTCTTTCATTGGGTTGTTGGTGATAGAAATTTTAAAAATCTCAAAAAGACATTTAGACTAATCGCTCAGGAAATTTCTTCATTTGATTTTAATAATGTTGATGAAGATATTCTAAAAGGTGTTTATCAGGAACTTATTGATATTGACACAAGACATTCGCTTGGTGAGTATTATACTCCCGATTGGCTTTGCGAAAGAATTGTTGAAGAATTTCAGATTACTGCTAAAGACAGAGTTTTGGACCCAGCTTGCGGAAGTGGTTCGTTTTTAAGATCAGCAATTCATCGTATAAAAAATTTGAATCCGACTATCAGTGTTGAAGAAATCAATAATCATATATTCGGAATTGATATTCATCCGCTAAGTGTTCAAATTGCAAAAACCACTTTGCTTTTAGCTTTGGGAAAAGAAATAATTAATGCAAAGCAGCCGGTTTATCTCAACATAATTCTTGCAAACACTCTTCTTGCGCCGGAAGGTGTTAAGGATTTATTTGGTAAAGAATTTCTATTAAACATTGATAAAGAAAAATTCAAACTAAACACTCAGATTCTCGAAGATGTAAATTTGTTTGATGATGCTCTTGAAATCTGTGATGAACTTGCCGAGCAAACTCAAGGCAGCAAAAAAGAAGATGAAAAAACTTTTGAAAATATTTTAAGAAAAAGATTAAAAGCTCATCAACTGACGCAACAAATTATTGACAGCTTTTATAAAGTTTACACCGCACTTAAATCGGTTAAGGAAAAAGGAAGAGATAGCATCTGGAAATTTATAGTTCAGAATTTATACAAACCTTATTTTCTTTCGGCCAAGTTTGATTATGTAATTGGAAATCCGCCGTGGTTCACCTACAGCTCAATTAAAAATGAAGAGTATCAAAATATTCTTAACACACTTGCAGAAAACTATAATGTTAAACCGGCAAAAGTTGCAAACTTTCCACATCTTGAAATTGCAGCAATCTTTCTGGCTCATTGTGCTTCTTACTTTTTGAATGATAATGGCAAACTTGCTTTTGTTCTTCCAAGAAGTTTCTTCAGTGCTGATCATCACGATAATACAAGAAGCGGTAAAGCAAAAGGTTTTAAAGTCGCGCAGATTTGGGATTTGGATAAAGTCAATCCTTTATTTCGTGTGCCAAGCTGTGTTTTCTTTGTTGAAAAATATAAGAAGGATAAATCCATTCCGATAAGTAATCTCGATGGAAAAATATTTTCAGGTAAATTGCCGGAACATAATTGCAACCTTAAAATTGCTTCTGATTTAATCACAGAAAATGATGTGAAATATTTCTACATCAAACAAGGAAACGCTTCTGCAATTTCAACACGCAAAGCAAAAAGCAATCAGTTGGAAAATCCTTACAAGAAAAATTTTAAACAAGGCGCTACAATTGTTCCAAGATGTTTTTACTTTGTTGATCTTGATCAGGAAATGCCTCCGGATTTTAATGATAGAATTTTGAACATTAAAACATCCGAAGCAATTGAAGCTGATGCAAAAAAACCTTGGAAAGGGTTGAAGTTTAACGGAAAAATTGAAAGCAGATTCTTATTCCGAACTGCACTTGCAAAAAGTATTCTGCCATTTGCTCTTTACAATCCCGATTTGGTTGTTCTGCCGGTTTTAATTGAAACCGACCACACAAACAGCAAAACAATAAAACTACTTGAAAGCGATGAACTCCGAAGAGAAGGTTACTTAAATGCAGCTCGTTGGTTTAAGAATGTTGAAGATACCTGGCAGTTATTGAGAACAGAGAAGAATCAAAATATTTCAAGTGTTAATTATCTTAATTGGCAGAATAAATTAACCGAACAAAATCTCAACGCTCTGTATTTAGTTTTGTACAATTCATCCGCAAAAGATGCCAACTCAGTTGTTGTTAAAAGAGAAGAAATTGATTTAGAGTTTTTTGTTGAAAGTGTTTGTTATGTGTTTTATACAATAACATTAAATGAAGCTTATTATATAAGCTCTATTCTCAATTCATCAATGCCAAATAAACGAATGAAAGATTTTCAAGCTAAAGGATTATTTGGAGCAAGACACGTTCACAAAAAAATCCTCGACATTTACTTCCCACGATACGATGAAACAAACGAAACGCACAGACAACTTGCAGAATTAGGAAGAGAAGCTCACCAAAAAGCAAAAGAGTATTTAGAAAAAAATCCGCCGCAAAAAGAACTATCAGCCACACGACTCGGCAGATTGCGAATTGAAATTAAAAAGCATCTCTCCTCAGAAATGAAAGAAATAGATAAATTAGTTGAAAAAATTTTGAGGTAATATATGATTCACGGAGATCACTGGGAATCGGTTATAGACATAAATGATGTTTCCTCTTTGGCTAAACTATATAAAAAAATTTTACAAGAGGGAAAACCTTCCTCAACAAAAAAATATTCATTCAGAGATGGCGAGAAGACATTTAAGTATTTTACTTACCCAAATACAAATCTTAAATTTTTATCTGTTGGGGTGTTAAATACTCAACAAGGTGCATACGAAATAATTAACTCGATTCCATTTTGTGCTCACGGTACAGATGTTTTCTTAAAAATTAACGAAGTTAATGTTGATGGAAATACTTATGAAGCAATAATTGAAAGTTCTACGGTGGACGGAGTTCTAATTAATTTTTATGATCCCTTATTCTTTATGAATATGGACATTTATATGAAAGATACTTTTAGAATTTTTCGACTTTCAGGTTTGGCTTATTCATTATTCAAGACCAAATCTGAAAAAATCACTTTGTTAGAAAAATCATCTGCTAAAATCGAATCAGATAATCAAAACGAGTCATTTCAATATCGTATAGAACTTGATGCAGATAAAGGAAGAGCATTTTATAATTTATCTCAACTTAAAAATTTACCTTATGATTACGATCTAGATACTTGTTTCGTTCAATCATTTATAGAAGAAGTGTCGGAGTTTATACTTGAGGGAGAAACTATTTATCAAATACACCTTTCGATAGGGTCATATGAGAAACCTATTAAATTAATAATTTATGCAGCAAAGAGAATAATTGAACCGGGATATATTCCACAAATTGGCGATAATGTTTACAGTTATGTTTGGATGCAAGCATATTCAACTCATTGAACATCCTTTGATTTTTCTAAGAGCAATTATTGACGAGAATTTAATTAAAAATACTATCTCCCTCTGTTTTCAGATCCCGTGCTCTGGAGGGAACTGCCTGCAGTTAACGCCACGGGGCAACTGAAGGTCAGTAATTATAGATAATTGATTTTTAATTTAATCACAATTATTTTATGTTTGCAATTAACTAAATGATATCCCTAGAAAATTTAATCTCAGTTATTTTCGTTTTAAGTAAAGGATTATTTAAGTGGATTTATCTTTTTTCGAGTCATATTTGATTATCATTTTCTGCATTTACCTAAGTAATAAACTATCGCGAATTTTGTTAGGTTTACCGTGGAATAGAAAAAAAAGTAATTAATTTTTTGTCTCATCCTAAACAATCCTACTCATACTCCTACTCTTAATCTTACTCAGCGATTTTCCTTATATTTGCACTCAAATTTTCACTAAATGAGTAATAAATGTCCGCTAAAAATTTTTCTGATATCCCCAAAGCATATAATCCATCTGATGTTGAAGATAAATGGTACAAATACTGGTACGATCACGAACTTTATCATTCTGAAGTTGACTACTCAAAAAAACCTTATGTAATCCCAATTCCGCCGCCGAACATTACCGGAATGCTCACGATGGGTCACATTCTGAATAACACCTTGCAGGACATCTTTATCAGACTAAAACGAATGCAAGGATTTAATGCTTGTTGGGTTCCCGGAACTGATCACGCATCAATCGCTACGGAAACAAAAGTAACAAAATTTTTAGAAGAACAAGGAATAAAGAAAAAAGAAATTGGCCGCGATGAATTTCTTAAACACTGCTGGCAATGGAAAGAACAATATGGCGGAATAATAATTCAACAGTTGAAAAAACTTGGCGTTAGCTGCGATTGGCGCAGGGAACGCTTTACAATGGATGATGATTATTACAAAGAAGGTAAAATCTATCGCGGTTACAGAATGGTTAACTGGGATCCGGCAAACAAATCTGCTATCTCGGATGAAGAAGTAATTTATAAAACAGTAAATGGCAAACTTTGGTACTTCAAATATCCTGTTGTTGATAGCAACGAATTTATTGTTGTAGCAACCACACGACCCGAAACAATGCTCGGCGATACTGCTGTTGCTGTTAATCCCGAAGATGAAAGATACAAACATCTTATCGGAAAGAATGTAAAACTTCCTATCGTAAATAGAGAGATTTCTATTATTGCAGATGAATATGTTGATAAAGATTTTGGCACAGGA
>Ga0101944_10002520_pt1 | contig 29254 bp, 29 predicted proteins | sample DewCreD2012metaG_FD_75245 | JGI IMG/M metagenome (GOLD analysis project Ga0101944, IMG submission 75245) | Hot spring sediment bacterial and archeal communities from British Columbia, Canada, to study Microbial Dark Matter (Phase II) - Dewar... ... | reverse complement strand
ATAGAACGCCGTAGCCAGAAGCATTCTGAAAAGTTTTGCCCTGACCAAACCATCAAAAGCTTAAGCGAGTTGCTCTTGGCTCTTGAGCGATGCGGGGGGTTGGTGTAGGGCGGTTTTTCGCCAATCCTTGGCTTTGAGCATTTTTGTTAGTTCGTGGTGTCTTTTTAAGAAATTTCTACCTTTCAATGTGATCTTGTAGACGTCTTTGCCGTTGACGTTGGACTGCGTCAGTAGGTTGTTGTCGATTAAGAAGAGTAAGTAATCGTTGAGTTGTGGGTAGCTCAAGCCTGCGCGGTACATTATTTGGGTTTTTAATGCGCCGTCTCTGGCTATTTCTAGTATGTTGGCTGCAATGCTTAGTTGATCGCGTCTTTTCTGGTTTGCCCGCAATAAAGTGTTGTACATGCCGTTTATTTCTCATGTCTGATTTCTCAGTATAGCTTTATAAATATTTGTCTATCAACTTTAAATCTGGCTGGTCATTTGTTGAACAAAAATGCAAAAGTACCGTACAGAACACTTTAATGTAACAACAAGAAATTCAAAATGAGGATATATATGATAATCGGTGCAATCTCAGACTCCCACGACAACCTCCCCCTCATAGAAAAAGCCATTCAAACCTTAAACGAACAAAAAGTCAACCTAGTGCTCCACGCAGGCGACTACGTAGCAGCCTTCACAGTAGATAAACTCAAAAAACTAACCTGCCCCCTCATCGGCGTATTTGGCAACAACGACGGCGACCACGAATTCCTCAAAAAACGCTTCAGCCAAACCACCAACTGCACCATACATGAACGCTTCACGCAACTAAACTTGGATGGCTACAAAATCGCGTTACTACACGGGCATGAGACCGAGTTGTTAGGTGCAATACTCGATAGCGGCTACTTCGATGCAGTCGTCCACGGTCACAGCCACATCCACAGCCTCGAGTACAGAGGAAAAACGTTGTCAATCAACCCCGGCGAACTTTGTGGTTATTTAACAGGAAAACCCACACTCGCTTTGCTTGACACAGATAAGCATCAAGCAAGAATAATTGAACTCTAACCCGACAAACCTCGCGGTGGATTCGGGGTAAGCTGGCTGCAAAACAGGTTGCTAATTTAGCGGTGCTATCGGAATAATGTATGGTGTGCCTTCGTTGTAGTTTATTTTTACTTCGACGCCGTAAACGAGGTTAATGTTTTGGGTTGTCAAAACAGAATCCACCTCGCCTGCCGCAAAAATTTTGCCAGCTTTCATCATTACGATTTTATCGCAATACCTCGATGCAAGGTTTAAGTCATGAATAGCCACAGCTGCAGCTAAGTGTTCTGTGGCGACGAGTTTTCGGGTTAATTCCATGACTTCAAGTTGGTATCTTATGTCCAAATTGCTTGTCGGTTCATCTAGGAGCAGAACTTTTGCTTCTTGAGCAATCGACCTAGCGACAAGAACCCGTTGCTGTTCACCACCGCTGAGTTCATAGAAATTCCGCATCGCGAGGTGCTCTATGTTGAGCATTTTTAGGGCTTCCCAGACTTTCTGGGTGTCTTTTTCGCCGCTCTGCCAAGAAATGTGTGGTCGTCTTCCCATGAGGACTATTTCGAAGACGGGTAGCAATTCGGGGTTGGTGACTGAGCTCTGTGGGACGTAGCCGACGTGTTTGGCGACTTCGAGGCGGCTCATCTTTTTTATTGCTTGTTCGCCTAGCAGTATGGTGCCTTGTTTGGGTTCGAGGATTTTGTTTAGGCATTTTAGGAGGGTGGTTTTTCCTGAGCCGTTGGGTCCTATCATACCTAGGACTTCTGATTCTTTTAGGGTTAGGTTTACGTTTTTGAGTGTTGGGGTGCTGCGGTAGGTGAAGGTTACGTCTTGCACGCTTATGTTCAATTTTTGTGCCCCTGGTTGTGATGGGTTTTGGAGTATATGAGTGTTACTTTTTTAGATTTCTGTAACACAACGTATAAGTATTACATTTTTCAGCAAAAGTAACACTAGTGATAAAAATGAACAAAAACATGATCGCTGGAATAATCCTCATAGTAATAATAGCCTCTTCAATAGCAGTAGGCTACAGCCAAAACTGGTTCCAAAACAACACCACACCCCAACCAACCCCCACCCCGACAACACAACAAACAGCCACCACAAGCCCAACTGAAGAGCCAACTGCAACAACAAACCCAACCGCAACAACACAACCCACCACAACAGCCACAGCACAACCGACCGCAAAGCCAACAACACAACCCACAACCGTCGCTGCACTAAACTTGGTGTTAGAAGTTTACGGTAACGCCAACATGGACGACAAGGTTGACCAAGCAGACGTAACATATGTTTCTCAAATAATCAACGGCGCCAAAACCGCAACTCAATTTGCTGATGCTAACCGCGACGGCGTCATCGATTCACAAGACATCACCCAAATAAACGCGATAATTAACGGTCAAGCAACTCAGATTCATATGTTGGATGGCAACAAGAAAAACATAACCGTATCCTTGCCTGCGGATCGTATTGTCATCGAGTACATTCAAAATGCAGAGTTAGTGAGAGTTTTAGAAATTGAAGACAAAGTAGTAGGCATAGATTTCGCAGTAGATAAACTCAAAGACATTTACTTCCCAGGTAACACCAAATTGGTTTCAGTTGGAAACATGTACACCCCAGATTACGAAGCCGTTCTAAGCTTAAACCCCGATATCTTGTTGACTTTCTCCAACACTGAATCCGTAATAGCTGAAAAAGCCTCAAAATTACCCGGTGTTGACGTGGTCTTCTTAGGCTTATACTATCCAAACGTTACACACCCTGAAGACTCCCGTTTCCTTCAAGGCATACTTAAAGCAGGCTACATCTTCAACAAAGTGCCAAGAGCAACAGAATACGCAAACTGGCTAGTAAGTTTAACCTCAACAATCAACTCTCGGACAAGTGCCATCGCAGACACAAACAAGCACTCAGTTTTAATTTACACATACCCCTATACGGCATCTACAACAATCAAAGAATACGCAACAATTGACACTCTCGGACAAGTCTGCATTTTAGCGGGCGGCGCGAACGTGGCTGCATCACTTCCAACCTACCTGACAGCCTCGTCAATCAGTGTTGACCTTGAAACTGTGCTTAACCAAAACCCTGAATACATATTCCTTCACTGTGTCCGATACACTTTTGCTGGCGGCACAAACGCTGACCCAGCGCAGGGCATGGATGTCAACGACATTACCAGCATAAAGACCGCCCTTCAACAATATCTAGCTCAACCAGCATACGCTAACATCACCGCCGTCAAAAACAACCACGTCTACATAATGGCAGGCGACTTCCGAAACAACGCGATGGGCGGCGTCTTAGGCGCAGTATACATGGCGAACGTTCTCTACCCTGATCTCTTCACGGATTTAAACGCCCAAACAATACACCAACAATACATCACCAAATACCTGCGGCTAAACTACAACTTAGACAACAGTGGCGTATTCCTGTATCCGGGAATAACCATAAACGGCGACATCGTAGGAATCCCCAACGGAGCCACCTAAGTGGGGATTACCTTTTTCCTTTTTTTAGATTATCAAAATGGAGGTTTGGGCAATGATTGTAAATTGGTCTGAGCTTAGACGAGAAATGCTAATAGAAACTCAAAGGATCGATTTTTGTAAACCCGCATATTGGGATAAAGAAGCAGACAACTTTAACCAAAACGTTTCCCAAATGAAAGAATTGACAAAACAGCAATTAGACCGCATACCTTTGCTGCCGCAATACACAGTTTTAGATGTGGGCGCAGGCACAGGCAGGCTAACAATCCCCATAGCCAAACGTGTCCAAAGCGTAACCGCATTAGAGCCCTCTCCAAAGATGCTGGATAAACTAAAAGCTAACGCAAAAAAACAACATACCGTCAACATAAAATATGTCAATAATTCGTTAGACGATTTAGACATATCTGCACTTGAAACTCATGATATTGTGACCGCTTCGTTTTCCCTTTTTATGCTTGACATGGAGAGGGCACTGCAAAAAATGGATGCTCTCGCCTCGGTCGGGGTTTACCTTTTTGTTTCTGCTTCCGAGTGGATGGATACGGAGATACACGACATCGTTTTTGGCGAGGGCAAATCTAGCACCGTATTGCCTGATAGTGTTTATATGTGTAACATTCTGCACGATATCGGCATAAACTTCAACGTAGATATTTGGGATTTTGAGTCAAAACAATCCTACAGCGACTTAGAATCTGCAACCGCACGGTTCATGCAACTTTATCATGTACCCGCCGAGAAGCAGGTCGAATTAAGAAGCTACCTCAAGAAGAGTTTGGTGCAGGATGAGAAAGGAAAATTCTGGTTAAACCGCAAAAGGAAGGCAGCCATGATATGGTGGACCAAAACCCAATAAACCCCCTAACCAAAAACGGCACAACTGATTTGGAGGCCGAAAAGAAGAAGTACCGCCGCTTAACGGCTAAACGGGTCACATTCATCGTTGCCTCAGTAATTTTGCTCCTTGTCGTTGCTGGCATCGCTTTAGCTCTCGGTTCGGCAAATATGTCTTTTCTGGACGCATACACCGCAATTTTAGCAAGGGCTTTTCCAGACGTTTTCCACGTAAGCTCCTTAGCCGATAATGTAGTGTGGAACCTGAGACTTCCCCGCATTTTGCTTGCGATTTTTGCTGGAGCAGCGTTAGCAATGAGTGGAACTACCACCCAGGCGATTCTACGCAACCCTATAGCAACGCCTTACACGTTAGGTGTCTCCGCAGGTGCAGGCTTAGGCGCAGCTATAGGCATAATACTGAATTCAGGCTTTACAGAAGGCAGATTCCTAATAATCGGGAACGCCTTTATTTTCTCCCTCATTCCAGTCGCAGTAATTTTACTGTTAGTCAAACGCAAAGGTGCTTCCCCTGAAACCATGATTCTAGCTGGAATAGCGATGGTCTACATATTCAACGCTTGCACGACAATTCTGCAGTACTTCGCTGAGTCCAACGCTGTAAGTGCCACAGTGTTCTGGTTGGTCGGTGATTTGTCGAGGGCTGCGTGGTGGCAACTTCCCTACATTGTGGTGGTGCTTGTAGCGTGTTTTGTGATTAATCTCAAACTGTCCTGGGACCTCAACGTCATGAGGATGGGAGACGACTCCGCCAAAAGCTTAGGTGCAGACGTTGACCGCACCAGAAAAATAATTTTGATACTGGCATGTCTCTGTACCGCTACTGTGGTTAGCTTCACTGGCGCCATCGGGTTCATCTGTTTGGTTGCACCCCACATTTGCCGCGCGGTAATAGGAGGCGACCAACGATACCTAATAGTTTCATCCACCTTGTTTGGGGCGATTTTGCTCTTAGTGGCAGACATAGTGGCTAGAAACTTGCTTGCGCCAGTAATCTTGCCTGTAGGGGCGATAACCGCGTTTCTAGGCGGACCGCTACTGCTCTATCTGCTGGTAAGACGGAGAAGAAACCAATGACAACTGAGGCTTGTCACTTCATCTGCACACCTTTTTGTTAACCCAACATTTTTCTTTTGTTGACTTATTCGTGCCCTAAACCAAATCATCCAATTTTTGTATCCCAGAAAGCAAAAAACACGCCACCTCTCACAGCGGACCTCCCCTCCCTTATTTAAAGGCAGATTAAGAATCGTCTGTGGGAAGTTACTATGGGATGTATGGCAAAGTGGTTTTACCAATAGAAATAGTGGCTCTATGTGGTGCCTCTGTTTGGTTGGGTTGCTTTGTCGATTAGGGTCATTTGGTTGTTGAAGTCGATGCGGCAGTCAAACAGGTAAGATTGGTTTACTTGAAGCGTGTCGTAGAGTGTGGCGTTGTTTTGTATGTAGAGGGTTTTGCCGTTGACAAGTGTAACCTTGTAGGCTGCGAGGGGGTTGTCGGTTAAGGGGCTTTTTGATGCCACTGTCCCATACTCTTGTTCGGGAATCTTGGAGCCTTGAATAGTGTCGTAAGCGACGACGCCGATGAATCCTATAGCAGCTAAAGACAAGACTATCGAAACTATTACTGCTGCTTTGAAAGTATCCAGATGCTTCACCAACAAGTAGCAGTGTAGCGTTCGCTACCTATAAATTCAATGGAAAAAAACAAAAAGAAGAAAAAATAAAAAAACCGCGCTCTAACGCTTGAGCTGCTTTTTAGCTGACTCTTCAGCGGCTTGCACGGTTTCGGCGAGTTTGTCGCATTTTGTGCCGCCGCCCTGAGCAAAGTTGGGTCTTCCGCCTCCACCACCGCCAAAAATCGGCGCCGCCTCCTTAACGATGTTGCCTGCGTTGATTCCTTTCTTGACTGCAGCTTCGCCTGCCATTACCATGAGCCTGCAAGTTTTCCCGTCTGAGCCATAGAACAAGGTGACTGTGGCGTCGTTGCGTTTGATTATCTCCGTGGCGGTCGTTAGCATGCGGTTGATGTCGATAACTTCGCCGAAGTCCCTTTTAACGATGCTTACACCTTCAACTTCAGCAGCCGCTTCCGCAGTTTGGGTCTGAGTTGCGGTGCTCTCTTTTTCTGCCAGTTCCTTAATTAAACGCCGCTTCTCAAGCTGCGTTTCTTTTAGTTCCTTGACGACTTTTTCAGCTGTTTTATCCAGTTTTTCGATTGGCGCATTGAGGACTTCAGAGACTTTACTGAGCAAGCTTTCTTGATCCTGAACCGCTTTGAGTGCTTTGAGCCCAACTGCATAGCCCAACCTTTCCACGCCATCCTGAACCCGCTCGGTGTAAACGATTTTGACAAATCCCACCTCGCCGGTGCTACCCAAATGTGTGCCTGCACAGGCTTCAACGTCCCAATCGCCCGTTTTTACGACGCGAATATCTTTGCCTGGAACCGCGCCGCCTTGGTAGAGTCGGAATCCGTAGCGTGCTTCTGCATCGTTACGTGGTAGCCAAGTGGTTTCTACTTTCATGTTTGCAGCGATAGCTTGGTTTGCAAGGGTTTCAATTTTGTGAACTTCTTCTTGGCTGAGCCTGCGGTAATGTGAGATGTCAAGGCGGGAGGTTTCAAGACCTTTCTGGGTGCCTGATTGCCAGACATGTTCACCTAAGACGCGGCGTGCTGCGCCGTTGATGAGGTGGGTTACCGTGTGGGCTTTCATGAGCCAGTAGCGGCGTTCCCAATCCAGCATGCCATGAACGGTGCTGCCTTCTTTGAATGAGGCAGGTGTTTTGAGTTTATGCACGATTACTTTGCCGATTTTCTGCACTTCAACAACGTCAAATTTGGTGTCGCCTGCAGTTAGGGTGCCTTGGTCGTGGGGTTGCCCGCCGCCTTCAGGATAGAAGCAGGTGCGATCTAAAATTACGTTGACGCCGTTAACTACTTTGAGTACGGTGGCGTCGAATTCTTTCAGGTAAACGTCAGCATAGTAGAGTTGCTCAGTGGCTGGAAGCTGCTCAACGATTTTTTCCAGATTCTCTTCGGCTTTGGCTTCCTCTTCCTCAACGGGTTTAGATGCCTGCATGTGCCGCTTAGCGATTAATGCATAAAAGTTCTCTGGAACCTCGACTTCGACACCTTCTTTTTCTGCCGCTTGCTTAACGATTTCTGGAGGCAACCCCTGTGAATCGTAGAGTTCTGCGAGTTTATCCTCAGAGAGTTTGGTTGAGCCTTTAGCTTTCAGTTCAGTTGAGATACGTTTAACCATGCCTTCGCCGCGTTGGATGGTGTCTTTGAATTTCTCTTCCTCAACCTTGAGCATTTCGACGATTTCGCTTTGCATTTCTTTGATGTGGGGGAAGTCTTTTGCCCAGTAATCTGCCTGCATCTCCACGATGTCGTAGAGGTCAGCGGGGTTCATGTTTAAGGTGCGCATTAAACGGTAGACTCGGCGGAACAGCAACCGCGCCAAGTAGCCTTCTTGGATGTTGGATGGCACGACGCCTTCACTTAGCATAAAGCTGAGTGTCTTGGTGTGGTCGGTTACTGCCCACGCGTTCTCTATAGGAACAAGCACCTTCTCGAGGGTTGCAAGGTCGATGCCTGTGAGTTCACTGACACGTTTGCGGGCGACCATGCGGTTGGCGCGTTTGTCCACGCTGACCAGCCCTGAATACTTAGCAACTTGAGCTAAGAAACCGTTGTCAACGTTAGTTATCCCAGCCATAGATAGAACTTTGTCGAGGAGGTTCCCGTAGATAGCTTGGAAAAGGCTTGGCACACCTTGGCTTATCCACGTGAAACGGTCAATGCCATAACCTGTGTCTACGGTGCGGATGGGTAACTGGATGAAGTCGTCACCGACCACCTTATACTGCATAAACACAAGCGTCCCCACTTCTAAACCGCGAACGATGCATTCCACGTCAGGTCCAGCGTTTCCGCCACCGACCCAAACGCCCTCCTTGTAGATGACCTCCTCAGAGGGTATGCCTAAGACTTCGGTTGCGAAACGTTGATGGAAGCGGACCGTGTCGTCTTTCCAGTATACTTCTTTGTCTGGGTAGTTGAATGCGTGCGCGCCGCCCATTTCAAATATGGTTAAGTGACGTCCGAAGGTGGGGCCTGTGTTGGAGATGTCGGTTAACCTGATTGAAGGCTGAGAAATCACCAGCGGATTAGCTGGCGGAGGCGCGATGCCTTCCGTTACATAAGGCTGAAAATCGATTATGCTGGCGTGGGTGAGGTAGATGTCTTTTCTCCAACGCGCCACTACGGGGTAAGGCTTTATGCGTGTGTGCCCGTTTTTCTCGAAGAATGAGAGGAACGCCTCGCGCATTTCTGGGAGAGTAAACTTCTTTTTTGTTGCGGGGTTGCCTAGAAAGCTGTAGCAGCCGCATTCGTCGCTGCCTGCTTCGCCGCAGGTTTCTTGACTTTGGTTTTGGGTCCAGAAGTATTCGCCGCATTTTGGGCAGTGTTTGCGGATGAAGCCTTCTTCTTTGAAGAATGGTAGTTGATAGGCTTCTGGTGGGAAGGTTTTTTCAACCATTGAAGGTGCCTCTTTTGCTGATTAGGGTTGTAGAAGGGGTTTATGGGGTTGTCGGATTTAAAGCTGAGCTTTAAGTTACACCTAATATTTGCATGTAATTCTGTGCGTAAACGTTGCGACACCTAACATGTCATAAGCAAGAAAACATGACTCAACCAGTAGTGGTTCGATGGAAACAATACTTCAACAAACAATGGCAACGGAAACACAAGATGCAGCTATAAGAGCACCAGTAGAATGCAGACGTCGTTTAACTGATTATAAGTCTATTCTCAAAAATGCGTATACTACTGATATTTTGGAATTCACGCTTGCAGTAGGTTGTCCAGTTCAATGCAAACGTTACTGTCCGCAAGAAGTCTTCTTGAAAAAATATGGAGAGGGTTCTCGTGTTCTTAACTTTAATGCTTTCAAACAAATTCTTGACGACGTGCCAACAAATGTTACACTTAACTTCGCCGGATTCTGTGAACCCTTTGTTAACCCGGACTTTTCAAGAATGGCTGAATACGCTTACAATAAGGGTCATAATTTGCAGGTTTCCACTACTCTTTATGGTGCAAAATCAAGCGATATAGATAGACTTTTGGACCTAGAGTATCAGATTTTTTGTATCCATGTAAGAGACGGCAATGTTGTTAATTTCCCTCTAACCAGAGAGTATCAAGATAACTTTTTTAGAATTGTGGAAGGTATACCAAATGTTGTGTTCACTATAATGAATGCTCTTTTTACTTCTAACAATCGTGAGAACGTGACAAGAGGAATATATCCTAAACCAAAGACGGTTGGTTTCTGCCAAAAACTAGTAACTCCTCAATTCGTTGTCCTTCCTAACGGTGATGCATACCTCTGTTGTCAAGATTTTGGTCTCCAACATAAAATGGGTAATCTTTTTACTGAAAGCTTCTCCGACCTAAAAGGACGCTTCGTTAAGAATAAGAACAAGTACTATGAACTCTGTACCTACTGTAGCATGAATAAACCGTATTCAGAAGTTATTTATAATAAGGTAGTATCGAAAGCCAAAAGCGTGGCATATGGCATCGCAACTGGTCGCTTATTGGAAAGATAAAACTATAGTTACTTGGATGATATCCAACGAAGTATTCAGTTACAGTATTGTCTGAAGTGCTCTAAATAGCTTAAGAAAGAAAGCGCAGGTTGATTTAAGTGAAACCGGAAAAGTGGAACTTTTCTGTGAAGAGCAGCTAAAATCTGAATTTCAATGAGTAAAGCGCTTTCCCCGAAGAGGTATTCCAGCGCGTTTGTGAAGTACTCTATGTTTTGTGGGATTGCTTGTTTGTTAAGGCCAAAGCGGTGTTCTAAGTGGGTGTAGAGTGCTTGTTTGTTGGCGTTTCCCAGTTTAGATAAGGCGGATTCGATTGCGTCTATGAGTAGGTGGTCAAATGTGGATGTTTTTTTGTGTGCTTTGATGTTGAGGTCGATTAGTATGGTTTCAAGGTTATTCTCAGTTCCTATGGTTTGGTTTATTTGTAGTTGTGTTGTACTGCTCATTTGTTGCACTCTTCAACACACAACGTATAGTGAGACGTAATATAAGCGATGTTTTCTGGTTTGACATATTTCCAAACTCGATATATGTGCACAATAAGACACAATTGGCTTGTGAGACACACTTTTAAGCACACAAACCCATACCTTTTAACCATGCAATCAACGCGGTTCGCAAAAATCATCCTCGGCGAAATGATAGTACTAATAGCCTCAGTACTCATCTTCAGAAGCCTCTGGACACTACTAGACCAATACATTGGCTACTCATACTTAATCGAAATGCTCGTAATAGGCATAATACTTGCAATAACAGGGTTAATCCTACTAAACCACGAAGTAAACTGCGAAATTGAAGGCGACAAAACAGCAAAAAATTAACTGTTAAAATGCCAACCCTCAATCAACTTTTCAGCTTCAAACCCAGTTTTTTCCTGCCCATAACGTCTAAGCGGTTTTGTCAGATGCCTCTGAGACCTAGTTGATGTCACATACAAACCAACCTTAAGCGACCGAAACAAGGGGCTCTTGTCTTTTGTTAGGTCAGGATATTTTGCACCGCACTTTTCGCAGCGGAAACCTTGATTTTTGCCCATTGATTTGAGCCTTTTTTGGCAGGTGGGGCAGAGGGGGTTTTCTGTTTTAAATGGTTGAGTTAATTTTAGTATTTTGATTTTTTCGAGATTAACCGTAACAGGCTTGGATACTGTTGATTTATGCACTGCACCATAAACTTCGATTTCGTCGCCCACCAAAAGTTGTCTGGCGATTTTACGCAGATCCCCCGTTGGTTCATAAGCTGCGCAATCGACCTCTGCTGTTTCATCTTTGATTGCAAAAATGACGTGTCGAACAGGGATAATTCGCGGATTCTGAGAAACTGCCCCTTTAGCTATAACGGAGCAGTAGGGTTCAAGCTGGTTTAGTTTCGCTACGGGTTTTAGGTGGGCGTCTGTGCCTTGGTTGCTTCGGAAGATGACCCAGCGTTCCACAGGTTCCTGCGTCTTAACCATCTGAAAGGCTTGTTTGACTATTTGGGGTGTTTCGCCTCTTATGCCAAAAAAGATGGGGTCCGGTCCGCGTGGCGTGATGATTACTCTTTTCTTTTCCCAGTCCACATTGTTAAACGTGAAGGGTTGGGTTTTTTGGTCCATCTCAAAAATCGACTCTTCATCAACGCGGCGTTTGGTGCCGCGGTTTTCGGCTGTTCGGTAAGCGATTAATTCGTATGTATAATCGCTTTGGAGTGTTTCGCCTATGGCGGCTAACGCGCCGATGATGCCTCGGCAGGTGTTGTAGCCTAATGCTTCTGCGCCAAATTTTTTGATTAACGCCATCGCCTCTTTGAGAGTCACAATCGTGGTTTGTGCTCTCTTGGAGAAGGCGGTCAATTCCACGGGTACATCTGCGGTTTTGTAGAGCACTATACCTGGGTCTGTGCCCTTCTCGTTTACGGCAGAATGCTTCTCCCAGAGCGCTACTGCGGTTTCTTTGATTTCTTCCTCGAACTCGGCGCGGTAGCTAAATCTAAGGTTTAGGGCGCCGTTGCCTCTGGTTTTCCAAGGCACGTTGGGGTTGAGGCGTATCAATCCAGGATAATCGAGGAAGTTTACGTTGAATTTTTTGAGTTCCTCAACGAGCACTGCTGTAAGGTATGTGGTGCAGCCTCCTTTTTTTGAGTCAGTGTCATCTAAACCTATATGCATAGTTTGTAGTGAAGTCAACGTTGAAGGCACCACTGCGAGTTAAGAAACGGTTTGAGGGTAAAAAATATTGTTTTATCCTCATCGGGTAATAGGGTTTATCTTATTGGATTAGAGGGGGGTGGTTGGCTTCAGAGGTTTGGTGCTCTACTTGGGGAACACGAAAAGGTTCTTTTTTGAATCAAACCTCTTTATCCAACCGGTTAAAAATTTGGTGCATCTGCTGGATGCTGCCGCTTTTCTTCTCTGTGCTGTTTGGTGGGGCTTGTGTGTGGTCATGTTTTTCGCCAGTGGTCGCACGGCTGGATGTTGAGTTAAAAAAATTTAAAACTATGTGACTGTATGGGCACAGTCACAAGCGGTTTCTTGGTTGCGGTTTATGCTTCGATGAGGGTGATGTAGTGGTTTTTGGCGTGGGCGTCGAGTTCTTTGCCGTTTTCTAGTTCGAGACCGCACCATGGGCACTTGTATTGTGATTTTAATTCTGCTTTCATTTTTAATCGGATAATGATTTGGTTGTTTGAGGGTTTAACGTTGTGTATGAAACAAAAGTTACAACAATTTAACGTTAATAAAAGAAGGGGTGATTATTGTTTGTCCTCTACGACAATCATTGTGAGTGTCGAGCGGACTTTGTCTAGTTTTCTGATTCGCCAAGTGACGATTTCTTTGAGTTTATCCATCGTGTCGGCACTTACTCGGGCAACGATGTCGTAGACTCCATAAACAGCTGATGTTTCGTTCTCTATCACGCCTTCGACTTTTTTGAGTTCTTTTAAAACATCGGACTCGGAGCCTATCTCGGTATTTATCAACACAAACGCTGTAGGCATATCAATCCTCTGATTAACTGATAAGTCAGGTTTGAATTAAAACTTTTGCATTTCTTGCGGTATTGCCTCTTAAGGTTAAATGACAAGACAAATTTTAACTTACAAAAGCCGTAGTGTTTTGTTTGTTTTGTCTGATGATCTTTATTCCAGTCCACTGTAAGGCTCCGTAAGAGACTACTAGCCTAAACCACAGGTTTACAAGACGCGTCAAAAGCGCAACAGAAACAGCGACAGATGGGTCAATTCCAAGTTGCCACAGTGTCACCGACATAACTAATTCGGGTAAGCCAACAAAAGCCACTCCGACAGTTTGCAGAGTTCCAGTTAAAGTAAAAACAACAAGCACAACATCCACCGACACAGGTTCCCCCAAAGCGGCAAACGCGATAAACATGACCGAGACTTCAAACGCAAACCCCACAACTGCGTAGCTAATTGGCTGAATCAAAGCTTTGGGTTTTGCTTTTAACTGATCGATACTTGCATGGAAGCTTGTCAGCATCGCTTCGGCTTTGGATTGAAAGTTTTGTGGGCTCCAGCTTTTTCTGAAAAACACTGCTACTTTAATTGCCCAGTTCAGTAATGTCTTGGTTGCAGAGGGCTTAAAACTGACGTAGTAAACGACGATTAAAGTCAGAATCGACAGCCCCAAAACTAACCCAATCAACAAGGATTCAATTAACGGAAAAGAATACCTAACAAGCAGCAACCCTAACCCTAAACTTAACGCCACAATCGTCAAGGTCATGGTAAAGATTTTTTGTCCCACAACCGAGGCGCCGATTCGCCCCGATTCAATGTTGGAATCCTTAGACAACAGGTAAGTTTTGGACACTTCCGCAGACCAACCGAGCTGCGGTACCGTGGCGTCAAAGAATAGACCCACCCATGTAAAGAGAAACGCTTTACGTCGAGTAATTTTAACTGCCAAACTGCCTAGTAGACTATGCCAAACCAAAGCTGAACACAACGTAAACAAGATGTAGCTAAAGAAGGCAAAGGAATAGATGACGAGGTTTGTTTGTGAGAGTGTTTTTGCAACTTGGGCTATGTCAACGTAGAAAACCAAGTAAAACAGGAACGCGATTAACCCTGCGACTAAGATTACTGCAATCAAGTTGGGTCGGAACGATTTTTTCGCTGGATTCATTCCACGCTCAAGCCTTGCTTAACGTTTAGTGCCTAACCATTTAAGCCTATACCAAAGAACTAAAACGCGTTAACGTTTTGATCCTGCTGCGCGTTTTTTGGAAAAACGCAGAGCAAATGCAACTAAGACTAATGCAATTAACAAGACAACAACGATGGTTAATCCAATCGAAGTCCAATCCATCTGTGGGGTTGGCTGCCACATGTTAGTGGCTGAAACAATGGTGTGGATTGTCCAGTCTGAGCCTTTTGAGTCGCCCTCTACACTTACGCCTGTAGCTTGATCCCACACGTAGGTGTTGTTGCCCACGGAAGCCGAAACAACCGTCCGGAGGGCTCCTGCATATTCACGTTGTTCTTTCTGTGTGATGGTTACTTTTCCGAGGTTTTCGTCAAGGAATGTGTCGCCTACGTTTAGGTTTGCGGGTATTATGAAGTCGTCGATTAAGTGGCCTGTCTGCAAGTTCAGGATGTATTGTGTGGTGTCTGTTGAGGTGTCACTGAAGCGGGAGGTGATGGTTACTGAAATGTTAGTTCCATCTACGTTGAGGATTTCCATACGTGCCCACGTAACATCATGCCCCTGCATAGGCGAACCCGTAGACGAAACAGCGTATTCGATCCAATCTCCGCTTTTTACACCCACAGAAATCGCCGAATTCGCGGTTGCCGCTAAACTTAGGCAGAGAAGTAGAAATAAGGCAGCAGTGAAGAATCTTTTCATAAACGATTATTTTGTTTGTTTATTCTAATAAAATTGTTGTTGAATAGAAAAGTATGGGGCTCTTTAAGTTATTCTTCCATCATGATTAAAGTTAAGGTGGACCTGACACGGTTGAGGGTGCGGATTTTGCGGGTAACCATATCTTTGAGGTTCTCCATGGAGTCAGCTTTTATTTTGCTGATGATGTCGTAGACGCCGTAGGAGTAGTAGGCTTCTTCTACACCCGCGATTTTCTTTAGCTGTCTAACTACTTCTTCTTCTGCGCCTGATTCAACGTTGATTAGTACATAGGCTTGTGGCATGTATAGAGTCTCCATTAATGCTAGTACAAGTGTAATTAATAGTTCTTATGCAAATAAATGTGCACTCTATCCACACAACTTTCCACGTTACCACAAGTCTTATCAGACCAAACGCTTCATGATGATATCGGGAGAAGTTGGTTTTGGTTTATTGTACAAAATGCGGTGCACTTAACCCCGATACTGCTAATAACTGCTCTAACTGCGGCGCATCCCTAACAGATAAAACATACAAATATGTACCTCACAGAAGCTACGAGCGAAATTACCCTCGAAGGCAAGGCGGCGGTTTCGGTTTGCTCATAGCAGGCTTATTCATCGTAATGATTGGAGTCGCTGCACTTTTGGGCTTTACTGTGTTTTGGGCGTATTTCTGGCCTCTTGTGCTCATTTTAATCGGCATATGGATCATCTTGTTAGGCGTGAGACGCAACCGCAGGTACAGGCAACTCTGAGCTCTGTAATTACACGTTTTTTCTTGATTGTTGAGGTGTTTTGCACGGTTTTTCAGGTCCGCACACAAAAGAGTTATATTAAGTTTGCATGAAAGTTGTAAGCTATTGCGGGGAAACAGATGGTTAAGTACATTTTCGTAACAGGCGGAGTATTAAGCTCTGTTGGCAAGGGCATTTTAACTTCCTCCATCGGAAAAATGTTACAGGCACGTGGATTAAAACCCACAGTTGTAAAAATCGACCCCTACGTCAACATCGACGCGGGCACGATGAACCCCTACATGCACGGCGAAGTCTTCGTCACCGATGACGGTGGCGAAACTGACCTCGACTTAGGCTGGTACGAACGCTTCTTGGATTTAAGCCTAAAACAAGATAACAACCTCACTACAGGCACCATATACCGCAGTGTAATCGAGAAAGAACGCCACGGCGACTTCTTAGGAAGATGCGTCCAAATCGTACCCCACATAACTAACGAAATAAAGAACCGCATCAGAAACGCAGGCAAAGCCGTTAACGCAGACCTCGTTCTCACGGAGGTAGGCGGCACCGTAGGCGACATCGAAGGCTTGCCTTTTCTGGAAGCCATACGGCAAATGCGCGTTGAGGAAGGCTACGAAAATACCCTGTACGTCCATGTTGCGTTGGTTCCAATTTTGGATGTTACAGACGAATTTAAGACTAAACCTCTTCAGCACAGCGTCAACGAATTACGACGTATCGGTATCCAACCCGACACCATCGTAGCACGTAGCCCAAAAATGATTGACGCTGAGGCGCTACGCAAAATCGCCCTGTTCGGCACTATCCCAGAAAGCTCAGTCTTCTGCTCATACAACGCAGAAACAGTCTACCAAGTACCACTCATCTTGGACAAGCAAGGCATGGGCGACTTCATATGCCAACGCCTCGGACTGAAATGTGACGTAAAAGATTTCGCGGCCTGGCAAACCTTCGTTGACGGCATGATTCACCCAGAACACGAAGTCCACATAGCATTAGTCGGTAAATACGCTGGCCTCTCAGACAGCTACGTCAGCATGACCGAAGCTCTTCGGCATGGCGGGGCTGCATGCAAAACCAAAGTCTGCATCAGCTACTTAGAAGCAGAGAAGTTTGAACGGGAACCCGAATGCCTAAAAGACCTCGCCAAGTTTGACGGCGTCTTCGTCCCTTACGGCTTTGGCCCAAGAGGAACAGAAGGCAAAATAGCAGCAGCAAAATATGCCCGAGAAAACGACATACCATTCCTCGGCATCTGCTACGGTTTCCAATTAGCAGTTATCGAATTCGCCCGCAACGTATGCGGCTTAACCGATGCTAACAGCACCGAAATCAACCCTGACACGCCATACCCCGTCATCGACCTCATGCCCGAACAACGAGGCGTCGAAACCAAAGGTGCCACCATGCGACTTGGAGCCCACAAGGTCGTTTTGCAGAAAGGCAGCTTAGCCCACAAACTTTACGGGCAAGAAGACATCTGTGAACGCCACCGCCACCGATTCGAAGTAAACCTCGACTACATCGACGCCCTCAAAAACAAAGGCTTATGCTTTACAGGTAAAAGCAGCGACGGCAGAAGAATGGAAACCCTCGAGTTGCCCGACAAATACTTCTATTTTGCCTCGCAATTCCACGGCGAATTCAAAAGCCGACCAGGCAGACCATCACCAGAATACTTTGGTTTCATCCAAGCATGCATAAACAAAAAGCTTGGTAAACCCAAAGAATACCTTTCTTAAATTCTATTAGCAGTTTTAGTAAATGTTATAATGCAGCGTTTACATGACACCCTAAAGGAAAGATGAAAAATGGGAATGGAACCTACTGGAGAAAGAGATTCAGACGCTTATACCAAAAAGATGCTTGAAGCAAAAGATGAACTCAGCCAACTACAAGAAGAACTAAACAACGTGATCGTAAAATTCGTTCTTCGGGCACTACGAGTCTATCAATCAACCCGACCTGAACCGCTACGACCCGGAGAAATCGCCCTGCTAGTCAACAATGAACTCAAAAACGTGCTCTACGACTTAAACGCCCAGCCAAACATCGACGCTTTAGCAAAACTATCCAAAGAGGCATGGGCAAAAGAAACCGCCAAGCAGTAAAACTGCTTACAATTACCTTTTTTAGCTTATTTTATTTCAAAAAATTGGTTAATTCGGGTTTTTAAAAAATAAAGTTTGAGCCGAAATTACTTTCGGCGGGCATAATCCATAATGGGGATCAATTTGGGGTCTGCTTGGACGATTTGCATTGCATCGACCATGCCGACGAGTGCACCGTTTTTGTCGACTGCTGGGAGGTGTTTTATATTCCAGTGCTTCATAAGTTCTGCTGCTTCTTTGAGGGTTGCGTTTTGGTCGATGACGACGAGTGGGTTTGTGTAGACCATTCGTGCAATGATGGTTCTGATTGGAACTTCAGCTTCCATTGCGCGGACGATTAGGTCTCTTGCTGTAATGATGCCTGTTGGCTTGCCGCTTTGGATGACAAGGATTGCGTCTTTGTCGTATTTAGTCATTAAAGCGATTACGTCTTTTAGGACGGTGTTGTTTTCTACGGTTTTAACGTCTTTTTGCATGATGTCTTTTACTGTGACATTGGTTGCCATTTATTTTTCACCTTAACGCTATCTCAACGGTGTTGTTGTTTATGTATTTTACGATTAATTTTCGTGTTCTCTACTGCAACGTTTAAAGGCACGAAAAAACGCTTAAAACAAATAGAGGCGCCTTCATTTTGAGCAAAACCGACACAGAACACTTCGCCACCCGCCTAAACCAAGCCAAAAACTACGCCGAAGTCTGGGCAATCGTGCAGGAAACGGCACAGTCTGCATTAGGTAAACGGCGGAATTGTATGATGCTTTTCCTCGACGACTTGCCACTGCAACTGGGCGCCTACTATCCAGTGGGAACCAACAACATCGTACTCAACCGCGCTCTTGTCGACGTAGTTGAAGCCCAAGTAACCGATAAACCCACAGTAAACGCTTTAGTATACAACTTGCTGCTACATGAGTACCTGCACGCTTTAGGCGACCTCTCCGAAGTTGGGGTTAGACGCGAAGTGGTTGACGTTGCACGGCAGAGTTTCGGCGAACAACACATCGCCACGGTTCTTGCAAAGAAAAGCCCCTGGGTTCTGCTAAAAGACCTCCATCTGAGTTCAGCTTACACGCCTAAACGTGTTATGGAGATTGTCCGCGACTTCGAAAAAACAGACCGCTACATCGTTTAATTCAGAAGCACATTCTAAAAGAGGGTTTTTTGCTGCGTTTATTGTTTGTAGGTTGTTTTTGGTATGGTAAAAGTGAATTTTGCGTTTTTGCCTTCGGTTCCCCCTTCCTCGACGCTCCAACCGTAAACCTCTGCTGTCTTTTTAATCAAGTACAACCCCAGCCCGCTGCCTTGTCCTGCGCCTTTGGTGAACAGTTTCGGTTTCATCTCGGCAGCTATTCCTACGCCGTTGTCCTCGTAGATTAACTTGAGTTGCTCGTCTTCAAGGATGTAGCTGAGTCGGATTTGGGTGGCGGTTTTTCCATATTTTAACGTGTTCTCAAAGAGATTGTAGAACAATTCTCGTAGCAAAGAATCCGCTAAAACCGCCAGTCCGTGGCATTCGTTTTTCACCTCTAGCTTGATGTCGGGGAACAACTCGACGACTTCATCGAATACTTTACCGACGTTTACGTAGGTCATTGCTTCTTTGCCGAGCATTTCGTAGTCACGCGAGAACTCGATAACCCGCCTTATTTGGCTACAAGCAGTTTGAGTGGAATTCAAAAGAGCCTCCAAGTCGCCGTCTTTTTTAGCCAAGTACGCTTTCATGTTGAGGACGTTAAGTTTGTTGGCTATGTCATGTCGGACAATACCACCTACGACGAGGAGCTTCTCGTTTGCCAAGGCGAGGTTTTGGTGAGCTTCTCGGAGGCGAGTTTCAGTTTCGATGCGGTCGCCTACAGCTCTAACGATGTCGATAAACGCGATAGTTTGTCCTTTTTCGTTTTTTATGGGCGCCGCCGATAATTCTACAGGGATTTTTTTGCCCGTTTTGGTGGTTGCAGTAAATTGGTCCTTCCAACCTTCACCGGTTGTTTCACATTTTTGCGAGTTTTCTATCGCTCGTTGCCGTTCGTTGGGGTCAACGAATTCGAGGATGTGTTTGCCGACGATTTCGTCTTTGCTTTGGGCTTCCATCATCTTTACTATGGCGTCGTTGACGTAGGTTATGTTTCCTGTCTTGTCGCCTATGACGATGCCGTCTAAAGACATCTCAACCGCAAGCGCAAACAGGTTTTGCTCTGATGCAATCAACCCTTTTTCCCTTAGCTTAAGATTCTCATTGCCTTAATTTATCAGGTAATAAAAAGATTTTCAAACTAACCTTTAGAAAAACACATACAAAACCATAAGTAAACTAGCCACAATAAAGCTCAGGTCAAGCGTTTTTCTTCGTTTCATTTAAATATTAGTGTTATGACTATGCTTGTGCAAAAAGAAGGAATATCTAAAGTATGGGTTCCAAGTCTCCAAGAGGCGAATTCGCCGCAAGGCAACTAGCCAAGAAACGTAAGAATTTCCGTTGGCACGATAGGTACTTTAACAGACGCATGTTGATGCTTGACGAAAAAGTAGACCCCATGCAGGGTGCACCACAAGCTCGAGGAATAGTCCTTGAGAAGGTCGGTGTCGAATCCAAGCAGCCTAACAGCGCCATCCGCAAATGTGTCAGAACACAACTTATCAAAAACGGCCGCACCATCAGTGCATTCCTCCCCGGAGACGGCGCCTTAAACGTCGTCGACGAACACGATGAAGTCGTCGTAGAAGGCATCGGTGGCACTAGAGGAGGCGCCATGGGAGACATTCCCGGTGTAAGATGGAAAGTCGTTATGGTTAACGGCGTTTCACTTAACGAACTCGTCTATGGACGTAAACAAAAACCAGCAAGGTAACTTTTATGTCACAAACAGTAGCAGAACCTCAAGAAATCAAGCTCTTCCAGAAATGGAGCTTTAAAGACATTACAGTCAAAGACATAGGTTTACAGCGGTATCTAAACCTCACCCCGATGGTTGCCCCACACAGCATGGGTCGCCACGAACATCAAAGGTTCCGCAAATCCCGTGTCAACATCGTAGAACGTTTAATCAACGGTTTGATGCGCGGGGGCAAAAACGCAGGCAAAAAAGCCAAAGCCACAAACATCGTTAAAGAAGCATTCGAAATCATCAACGTAAAAACAGGCAAAAACCCCATCGAAATTCTAGTCCAAGCAGTGGAAAACAGCGCACCATGCGAAGACACAACCCGTGTGAGCTACGGTGGAGTCGTCTACCACCTTTCAGTGGATGTTGCGCCACAACGCAGAATCGACCTCGCTATCCGCCACATAACTGCAGGAGCCAAAGCATCCTCCATCAACACACCGAAAAGCATTCAGGAAACACTCGCAGACGAACTTGTGTTGGCTGCAGCTAAAGACATAAAGAGTGCGGCAGTCGCTAAACGCAACGAAATTGAACGCGTTGCACAAAGCAGCAGATAAACCAATCTTTCTTTTTTGTTTTCTTTTTTAGGCGCATATCTGTTTTTCTCGTTTATGCACAGTTTCTTTGACCATGCTGAGGTCTTTGGCGTAATCCATCATCGCGGTTCGCAGCATTTCACTCTCGCTTGTGCCCAATCGCCGCGACATTTCAGCTAAAATTTCTTTTTGCTCTCTACTTAACACTACCTTAACTACACATTTACGCGCCATCCCCTGCTCGTCTCCTCTCCCTATTCGCCTTCTATTCGAAAACTGACGATGAATATGCCACCCATGAAGGCAACAGACGCTACAGAGAGACGTATTTAACGATTTTGCATATTGAATATTGCGACTTGAACAGTACAACACGGCTACAATCAACGCAGATGAATTTCAACTACGTCGCCGTCTTCGAGCACAAAATTCAAACCGACCTTTTTAGGGCTAAACGGCAACCTCTTCGCCCAAACCATCGCAAACAAAAAGTTAGATATGAACTCCTTGTGGATGTTACGCGCTAAATCCCCCAACGTAGCGCCGCGCCTCAGGGTGAAGGGGCGACCTGTGTTTTCTTTGGAGCCGGGTTCTTTGGTGTAGACGCGGATGATGCCCAAGGTGGAAATCAGGGCTTTACCCAACTCCTCGATACCCCGCTTTTGCTCGCAAGACATCGCCACGACGGGTATTTTGTTGTTAACGTGGTGTATGAGTTTACGCAGGTTGGCTTCGGTTCCTTTTACGTCTGTTTTGTTGGCGACTATGACTGCGGGTTTGTAGGTGGTTGTTTCAAAGATGGCGTCTTCGATGTCGCTTAAGCTGACTTCGCCTGTGATTTTGACGATGGCATCGTTTATTCGATAATTTCTCAATAATTCCTCGACTTCTTGCATGGTGGTGTCGAGTAGTTTACCTATTAGAATGATACGGAGTGGAGCTCCTGTGTGGCGTCGATCGATTTCCACTCGCCCGTTGGGGCGATTGACCAATACGCGGCTCTTCTCCAACTCAGCTACCAACAATTCAAGTTGAGCCACGGGATCCTGCGTCAAATCCACCATCAAAATCACTCCATCTGCGTTCCGTGCAACCCCCAACGTTACGGGTCCCCAAGCGCGTCCATCTCCGCTACCTTCCATAACCGCAGGTGTTTCAACTAACTGAAACTGTACATCTCCAAAGTCCATGATGCCGGGTACAGGTTGGCGGGTGGTGAACTGGGTGGGAGAGACTACGACATTGGCTTTGGTGACGGCTTGCATGAGGCAGCTTTTGCCCACGTTTGTCATTCCAACAATCGCTATTTGAGCGGAGCCTTCTTTTTCGACGAATAGTTTAGGTCCGCCGCTGCTTTTGCCTGTGCCTTTGCGTTTTTTTTCTTCGAGGTCTTCTCGGATGATGGCGATTTTGCGTTTAATTTCGCCTCGGAGTTTGAGGGTACCTTTATGTTGAGGAACGTACTTTAGGAATTCCTGCATTTTCTCCATTTTTTCGCGGGGGCCTTTGGCGGCTTCTACTTCTTCCCACTTGTCCAGTGCTTCAGGCGGCAGGTTAGTAGGCATATAAACTTCGCTGATAAATACGCAAAGTGGTCTTTAAGACTATTTCTGCAAAAAACCGCTAAGTGACAGGGTCAAGTAGGTCTATATGTTTTTGAAAACGCATATTGCTTGTCGATTTTGGTGTCTTAGACTTTTTTTGTTTCTTTAGTGGTCATGGTTGTACAGTCACAAACTTATATTAGCGCGGGTTGGGTTGCTAGGTTGTCGAAAATTTTTAGGCAGGTGAAAAAGTAAGAGATGAAATTTTCAAAGATTGCTTTAACGCTTTGTCTTTTCAGTCTCTGCTTAGCTCTCTCAAGTGCAGCAGCACAAACCTCAATCGACAGAGTGACAAGTCCCACTACAACAACCCTTAACGCTGTATGCATAGTAAACAACCTAACCGCCAACGGTGACCTCACGACACTTGAAGCTTGGGCTGTTGGGGACGCAGGAACCATCGTCCACTGGAACGGCAACTCATGGGCGACGGTGTCAAGTCCAACTACATCCCACCTTTACTCCGTCGCATTTAACAACGTAACCAACGGTTGGGCTGTGGGCGGAAGCGGCAACTCAGGAGTGATTCTGCATTATAACGGCACTTGGACTGTTTGGAGCCGAATCAGCTTCAGCGGCTTCACAGACACTTTCGACACGATTAACTCCACTCTGTATTCGGTTACGATAACAACTGATGGCATGATGGGCTGGATTGTAGGCGCAAACGGATTGACCCTAAACTGGAACGGAGACACATGGTTCGCTATGACAGACATAACGCCACACACGCTGAGAGGTGTAGCTATGGCTCATAACTCAGCGGAGGCATGGGCAGTCGGCGACGCAGGCACAATCATGCATTGGACGGGCTCCACATGGGAAGCGATGACAAGCCCAACCAACGTGCCCCTCTACACAATCCAAATGGTGGATGCAAACCATGGCTGGGCAGCTGGCGGCAGCAACAACAACGGTGTAGTATTGAACCTTAACCAGTCTACTTGGAAAGTGTGGGATAAATTCAACTTCGGAACAATGAACACAACAACTCCTTCGCAATCCGTAAACTCAACTATACACTCAATCTCTATTGGGAACGCTACGTCAGCTTGGGCATGTGGTAGCAACGGGTTAGTGATGTATTGGACAGGAACCCAGTGGGAATGCAACACCAACCTGATAAGCGGCAACCTAAGAGGCATATCCATGATTCACGGCGAAACCACCGGGATGCTGCAAGCGTGGACAGTAGGTGACGGCGGCCAAATCATGGCTTTCAACGGTATGGTTTGGGTGCCAGAAATACCTATAATAGCGGTACCGATTCTTTTTGCTACAGTATTGCTTGTGGCGGTCTTGACTAAGTCGAAGCTTCTCAGAAAAAGCTTTTCAATTAGACCCTCTTCTTTTCTCGTTTTTTATCCGTTTCTTAAAGGTAACTTTAGATGAGCAAATACCGACTTAGGCATGGGCAGCTACAAGTTTTAGTAAGTGTTAGTTCAGTTGCCTCAGCTGTCTTTCTGGGCCATTACTATGACCAAAGAATTTTTCTAGAAACAGGCTACTTGGTCAGTTCAGGCTTAAACCCCTACCAACAACACGAAATTTCTGTTTTCTCCAATCCATACCTGACAGGGTTAAACCCCCTAATTGGGTATCCGCCTCCGTGGCCGCTGCTTTTAGGTTTCATCTACCGCCAAACCTACAGCATCATCTAAACGGAAACGATTTTCGTGGGTGGGCTTAAGTTACTCCTTGCCGCCTATTCGTGTTGAATTCGACTATGTTGTCAAAGTTAACTTAACGAGGAGGCGCTGATAACTAAACATTAATTTCCAGCAAAATTTCCTCAAACGTCTATTTTTTGTCTATTTCTACCATTTAGAAGGAACTATTTTAGAAAGCCTTTTATTTAAAACGTATTCAATTACTGAACAGGGGTCAAGTAGGTTGCCTACCACCGAAACTGCCCAAATCGCAGCGGAAAATCAGAAAACCCCATTTAAAAATTCTAAAAACACCAATCAACATAGCAGCACCCCCAACTCCACAAACAACAATGAACACAATAAAAACGCCCAAAAAGCCCTAATTTCTGCAGAAAAACGTTACCGAAGACTATACCAAACCACCAAAGACGGCATAATGGCCCGTGACTTAGAGGGAAAGATGATCGACTGCAACCAAGCCTACGCAAAAATGTTGGGGTACAGCAAAAGTGAACTAAAAAAACTAAGCATAAAGCAACTGCTGCCAAAAAAATATCGCGAGCAAAGAGAAAAAATAGTAAACAAAGTCCTCAAAACTGGCCGTTCTATCGTTTTTGAGCGGGAGTACAGGCGCAAGGATGGCTCTGTTTTTCCCGCGTCTGTGCGGACTTGGCGTTTAACCGACGGCAAAGGTAACGTTGTCGGCATCTGGTCCATCGTGCGTGACATCAGCGCTCAGAAGCGTCTGCAAAAGAGTTTAGAGAAGCACGCGGGGAATCTGGAGAAAATCGTGGAAGAAAGAACCAAGCAACTCAAAGAGAAAGAGCGGTTAGCGGCGATTGGGCAAACAGCCGCCATGGTTGGACATGACTTGCGTAATCCTCTGCAAACGTTGCTGGGTGAATTGTATCTGGCAAAGTCTGAGGTCGAAGAATTATCTGACGAAGAGGCTAAACTCAATTTGAAAGAGAGTTTCAGGATAATTGAAGACCAAATTGCCTACATGGATAAAATCGTCAGTGACTTGCAAGCATTTGTGCAACCTGTAAAAATCGAAAAGAAAACCGTCGAGTTGCACGCACTCCTAAACAGTGTGTTGGCAACCGTTACCATTCCAACTAACGTTTCCGTCCAAATCAAAAATCATAACGCCGCGCCAACCCTATTGGCTGACCCTCAACTGTTAAAGCGGGTTTTAGTTAACTTGGTTACCAATGCTGTGCAGGCTATGCCCAACGGCGGCGTCCTAACTGTTTCAGCGAAAATTAACGCTTCAGGTCAGGTGTCTATTTCAGTGAAGGACACAGGAGTGGGAATAGCTGAAAAGATAAAAAGCCACATTTTCACACCGCTTTTCACCACAAAACCCCGCGGTCAAGGCTTCGGTTTAGCTGTCTGCAAACGTGTCATCGAAGCACATGGCGGAAGCATATGTTTTGAAAGTCAAGAGGGAAAAGGATCAACTTTTACGATAAAGTTTCCTGCTCGGTAGTTTGTGTTTCTTTTTGGTTTTTTCGGTCTTTGAGTTTGAGTCTAAGGGTGTAGACAAACGCTAAGAACCAAAACGCTACAGTTCCCCAACCGATCATAAAGCCGATCACGTTCCCGAGTAAGTGATAAGCCAACTCGAAGCCCAAGATGGATATAAAAGTCAAAAAGGAGCCGACTACACTGAAGCCCCGCAGATAGTTGCGGTTTTTTATGATTGCCCGAAGCATCCAGAGTAATGCTATGAAGTTTATGATGCTGGCTACATCTAGGAGCATGTTTGCAAAGGCTAAGGTATCCATATCTTTCCTCTGCAAACATCGGTTGCATAAACTTAAGGTTAACGCAAAACAAGCCATGAGCCGTAAATTACCTTAAATCATCTCGTGCTATGTGTCTATGTTTGTGAAGGGAGAGGGGTGAAATCAAGGTGATTTCGAGAGATTGTGATGGCTGTGGATTGCAAAAACCATGCTTGGCTCGGTATCGCAGAGTGGGGTTAGGCGAAAAAGTTTATTGCCCCGACGGGACCGCACACTTGGTTGACCAAGCAAGCTTGGCATAAGAATCCGCATAGTCGGTGTGTTTCCAATTTTTTGTTAGTTGTTTTCTTTAGTGTGGCGAGATTATGGAAAAATTATATATAGCAAACTGGCGTGACAAAAGGGATATAGAGGAATTCAGTTGAAAGGACTCCGAATCGCAACCCTAACATCTTTTGTGGTAATTGTTTTCTTGTCTGTAGGCTTAGTTTCCGCGCTTTCTTCAAGCGACGCAAGCATATACGCAACATTATCCAACTCGTCACCAAAACCAGGAGACACAGTGCTTGTCAGCGTCACATTCCAAAGCAAAGTTTCAGAGGTATTGAAAATCTACGCGATAGGTGTCCACGCAGACTGGATGCAAAAAGACCAACTCTTCGGTCCAAACTTATCCAGTAACCCCGCGACCGTAGAAGCAAACGGCGTCTACGTCACCCAATTTACCATGCAAATCCCCACCAGCGCCTCGTTGGGTTCACATACTTACCGTGTTGGTGTAGACGTCTTGGACTCTAGTAACAATTATTTCTCGTTTGACTCTGCAGAGGCGACCATTCAAGTTGTTGCTTCATCTTCAACACGTACCCCCAGTACAAGCGGGGGCGCCTCAGATGGTGATGCAACCGACTGGTTGCCCTGGATTGTGGTGGCGGCAGCTGCAGCAATCGTTGTTGTGATTGTTCTCTTCGTGATGATGAAAAGCAAGAAACCACGAAAACCTGCCGTTGAGCAAACGCGAAGCGAGGAACCTATGCCTCCAGCGTCAGAAGAACCAAAACCCGACGAAGAAGAACCCAGCAAAGACTTCAACATTTAGTATATTGCCAAAAGGGGGCTGTTGGGCTTGGCTTATAAAAAGCCTTATAGCCCTAAGTGTTTTATTTTTGGTTAACTTGTGGGCGGCTTTGAGGGCGAAAGCGAAGAAACTATTCAGTTTACGAATAGCTGCGGTGACACTGTTAGCTTTCGCGCTTCTTTTGTTTACTTCCCCTGTTCAAGCTCAGTCGCCGAAAAATTTTACGGCCAGTGACACTTTCTCAATCCCCCACCTTAACGGTTCACTTAACTTCGCCTTCAACGGTACCTACACGTCAGCCACGCTTGAAGGCGACACATGGACCTTCACTGACTTAACCCTAACCAACAGAAACGCCACCAGACTGGGCAACCTAAACATATCGGTAAAAGAGTCTCACATAACCATCTTCACGTTTTACTCTGACAGAATCTCCAACATTTTCAACCGTTACGGTTACATCAGATACTACGCTGATAGACCAGGCGAACAAACAATCAACCTAAACATAAACACCACAAAATCCACCCACACAAGCGAATGGGGTGTAACCAACCCGCCTGGAGTTTTCTTAGCTCCCGGTCGAGATTGGAAGCTTCTCTCAGACAATACAATAATCGTTTATGGCAAAACAGGCAACGTTACAGTTTCGCACTACGGGTTTAATGTGGATTCAGAGAGCAATCAACCGTTTTATGTACAGCATTCTGTAGCGTTGGCTACGCTTGCGGTTTTGGCGGTAACGGTGGCGGCGGCATCACTAATCCGCTTTAACGTCAGGAGGAAGCCTTCTGTATGGTGACTGAAAACTCACCCTACATAGTCGTCCCATTGTTTGCCTTAATCGTCGCCGTCGGCATCATCTTAATCCTCAAGTTATCCAAAGACAAAACCCGAAAAATCAGTACCCTAAGACTCTTCATCCAAATTGCAGCAGTCTTTGCCGTATTCATGGGTTTACTCGTCGGGCCGTTCAACGTGGAAATTTTTGCGCCTCTGGGTCCTTCTCCACGCGACAACTTGCTGGGCGCTGATATCTTGGGCAACCAGTTCCCCGACGGCATCTCTGTGCCTTTTCTGGCGTGCTATTACCCGAACGGTCGCACTGTAACCTGCGCTATCTGGCAGCTTCAAGCCTACATATTCCCCTTTTGGGATTATCCACGGGGTTACCAAGTTAACTATTCCACCTCTGGGCTTGAGAAACTGGCCATAGTTGTCGGTATGTTAGTTGCGGCTTGCATAGTTCTGGGGCGCTCTTTCTGTGGGTGGCTGTGCCCGTTTGGGCTCTACCAAGACCTCCTAACACGGGTGCGCAAAGCAACACGCCTCAAACACCTAAATGTATCCGACAAAACCAACAAGAAACTGATCCAGTCAAGCTTCATAATAATCGCCGTCCTGTTACTACTTAGCGTAATCTTTGGTTCCTACGCCCTTTTCGGCACAGAAATCGTGCCAGGAACCATACCTGGTGGGCCTGAAGGAACCGAAGCAGGCATAGTAAGCAACATCAACGAACCTTTCTGTCTAATTTGCCCCGCGCGTCCTCTGTGTATCGCGGTTGAGTGCGCCATCGGAGCCATGGATTGGTCTTATGTTTCTCAGATAGTGTATGGGCCATTCTGGATAAGCGGCTTCTACTTAACCTCAATAAACGTAACTGTACTCATCATCGTCACGATTTTAGCTATCGCGTATCGTCGAGCGTGGTGCCGAATTTGCCCGATGGGCGGCTTAGGCGCATTGTTCAGTGCGTTCAAACCATTTCGTTACATCGCGTTGACCAAGTTAGAGAAGAACGAGAAGAAATGCACCAAATGCGGCGTTTGCAAACGTGTCTGCCCAACGCAGGCCACTGACATGTACGAGAAGAAAGGTGGAGACGTAACTGAAGCTCGATGTATTCTCTGTGCTCGATGTGTTGAAATCTGTCCCTATGAAGATGCATTAAAAATTACTTTTGCAGGTAAAACTTTGGCTAAGTCACGTAACTGGCTG
>Ga0101944_10002514_pt1 | contig 29281 bp, 24 predicted proteins | sample DewCreD2012metaG_FD_75245 | JGI IMG/M metagenome (GOLD analysis project Ga0101944, IMG submission 75245) | Hot spring sediment bacterial and archeal communities from British Columbia, Canada, to study Microbial Dark Matter (Phase II) - Dewar... ... | reverse complement strand
GCAGGCGATTGGCAGCCTGCGAAGCGTTGCGGGTCTGGAAGCTGCACCCGGTCAGGCAAACTGGCGTGCGCCCCGAACACTGATCGGTTTCCAGGCGCGTCGGCGCCGTGCTGGCTGGCGGGATCGCCCAGCCGCGGCGTTCTGCGCCCTGGCTACAGCCAGTGCCCCATCTTCTCCCGCTTGGTCTTGAGGTAACGGGCGTTATGCGCGTTGGGGGGCACGCGCAGCGGAACCTGCTCAACGACCTTGAGGCCGTGTCCCTGGAGGCCAATGATTTTCTTGGGATTGTTGGTCATGAGCCGGATGGTCTTGAGGCCAAGGTCGGCCAGGATTTGCGCGCCCAGGCCGTACTCGCGCAAGTCCACGGGCAGGCCGAGTTTTTCGTTGGCCTCGACAGTGTCCAGACCCTGTTCTTGCAACTTGTAGGCGCGAATCTTGAGTCCCAAGCCGATTCCCCTGCCCTCCTGGCGCATGTAGAGCACCACCCCTCGTCCGGCGCGCGCGACTTCCCGCATGGCCTGGCGCAACTGCGGCCCGCAATCGCACCGCAGCGAGCCAAACACGTCGCCGGTGAGACACTCGCTGTGGACACGGACCAAGACATTGCGGGCGCCCGCCACATCGCCGCAAACCAGGGCGACATGCTGCTGGCCGTCCAGGCGCGAGCGGTAGAGGTGCAGCCGGAAGTCGCCGTGCTCGGTGGGTAGTTTGACCACCTCGACGCACTCAACGAGCTTCTCGCGTGCCCGGCGGTATTTGATGAGGTCCTCGATGGTGCAAAGCTTGAGGCGGTGTTTGCGGGTGAACCGGACCAGGTCGGGCAGCCGGGCCATCGAGCCGTCGTCGTTCATGACCTCGCAAATGACGCCAATGGGCCGGCAGCCGGCCAGGCGCACCAAGTCCACGGCGGCCTCGGTGTGACCGGCCCGCTGGAGCACGCCGCCCGGTTTGGCCCGCAGCGGAAAGACGTGCCCCGGCTGGACCAGGTCGTCGGGCACGGCCGTGGGATCGGCCATGATGCGAATGGTCCGGGCCCGGTCGGCTGCGCTGATGCCCGTGGTAATGCCGCGGGCGGCATCCACGCTGACCTGGAAGTCGGTCTTGAACGTTTCGCGGTTGGCCTGGACCATCTGCCCGATGCCCAGTTGCTGGAGGCGCTCGGAGGTGGTGGGCACGCAGATGAGACCGCGACCGTACTTGGCCATGAAATTGACGGCCTGCGGCGTGACGTGTTGCGCGGCCAGGATCAGGTCGCCCTCGTTCTCACGGTCGGCGTCATCCACCACCACGACCATCCTGCCCTTGCGCAGGTCGGCCAGCACGGATTCGATGGTGTCAAAACGGACCTTCATACCCGGTTGGAAGCTACGGCGCCGGCGGCTCAAAACCAGTGGCAAAACGGCGGCCGCGGTTCACTTCAACCCCAGCACGTCCTGCATGTCGTAGAGGCCGGGGGGGCGGCTGACCACCCAACCGGCGGCCCGCAGAGCGCCGTGGGCAAAGGTCTCCCGGCTGGTGGCGCGGTGGGTCAGTTCCAGCCGTTCGCCCGGCGCAGCCAAAATGACCGTGTGGTCACCCACCACATCGCCGCCGCGGACGGCATGGAGGCCGATCTCCTGGGCGGGGCGCGGGCCGACGAGGCCCACCCGCCCGTGCCGCGCCACGGCGGTCAACTGGGTCTGGCGGACCGCCGCCAAGATCTCCGCCAAGGTGCGGGCCGTACCGCTGGGGGCGTCTTTCTTGAGGCGATGGTGCATCTCCACGATCTCCAAATCGTAGCCCGGCCCAAGGATTTCCGCCGCTCGACGCGTCAGCCAGAACAGCGTGTTGACACCGGTGGAGAAGTTCGACGACCAGACAATTGGGATGGTCGCAGCCGCCTCAGTGAGACACGCCCTGGCCGCGTCGTCGTGCCCGGTGGTCCCGATCACCATCGCTTTGCGGCCGGCGGCGCACAGGCGGACCAGCTCGGTGGTCGCCTCGGGCGCGCTGAAGTCCACAACCACGTCCGCCGCGGGCACGGCCGCCGCCAGGTCATCGCCCTGGTCGGTCTGGCCTACCACCTCAAGTTCGGCATGCTGCGGCGCACAGGCCAGCAGCGCGCGGCCCATGCGGCCTTTGGCACCGTTGATGAGAATCCGGGTGGGCATGTCAGGACTCGCTGGTTTGGGAGGGGGCATGTCGGCCGCTCTTCAAGAGGCCGCAGTGCCGCAATGTCTCGGCCAGCCGTTGGCGATTGGCGGCGGACATCGGAACCAAGGGCAGCCTGTATTCCTCGGCTATCATCCCTGACATGGCCAACGCCGCCTTCACCGGAATGGGATTGGTCTCGATAAACAGGTCCTTGAACAGCGGGTAGTAGCGGGCGTGCAGCCGCATGGCCCGGGCGACATCCCCGCCGGCGAAAGCCCGCACCATGTCGGCCACCTGTTTGGGGATGATGTTGGAAGCCACACTGATCACCCCGCGCGCGCCCACAGCCATAAACGGCAGGGTCAGTGAGTCGTCACCCGACAGGATGGTAAACTTCGGCCCGAGGACCGCGCGCAGTTGGCTGACGCGGTCGGCACTACCGCCGGCCTCCTTGATGGCCACGATGTTGCGGCACTCTCTGGCCAGGCGACGCACGGTGTCCACGCCGATTTCCACGCCGCAACGGCTGGGGATGCTGTAAAGCACCAGTGGCAGTCTCGTCGCCAGCGCCACGGCGCGGAAGTGCTGGAACAGTCCTTCTTGGGTGGGTTTGTTGTAGTACGGCGCCACCTGCAACGAAGCGTCAGCGCCAGCCCGCTCGGCTTCTTGGGTCAGATAAATGGCTTCCTTTGTCGAGTTGCCGCCCGTACCGGCGATGACCTTGATGCGCCCGGCCGCCTGCTTGACGCAGAATGCCACCACCCGGATGTGTTCCTCGTAGTCCAGCGTGGCCGACTCGCCGGTGGTGCCAACCGGCACGATGCCGTCCACGCCGCCGCGAATCTGGGCCTGGATGAGGCGCGCCAACGCCGCCTCGTCCACCGGCCCGCCACGAAACGGCGTCACAAGGGCCGTGTATGTTCCTGCAAAAATGTCCTTCATCAGATCGTGCTGCCAGTCTGCGCAACAACAGCCTGAAAGGCGAGGACAAACCAACGCCCCCCGGAGACGGCACTGATGAAGCCCGCGAGCGCACAATCTTGCCACCGGCCTCGCCGGCCCTGGGCAGGCTGCTGGGCGGGCAGGTCGCGGCGAGCTGGAAGGCCGCCGGAGTTGCCGCAAGCGGCGGGCTTGCGCACGGCGGTCCTCTGCAACGCGAGTCGGCGGGTCAGCGATTTGGCTCGGTCACCGCCAGTCCCAGCGCCGCCACCGTGCGGCCGTCGGCCATGCGGTGTGGGTGGTCGCCGAAATTGGCGACCACGGTGACACCATTGGCAAAGGTGGTCTGCTGGACCGCCCGGTCCTGGGTGAGGAAGCGGTGGTCGGTCATCTCGGCGCAGGCGACCTTGCGCGCCAGGGGACAGGTGGTCCGGTAGCTCTGCACGAAGCGCTGCTGGTTTTGTTCCCAGAGGCGACGATCGAACATGAACATCGGCGGCGTGCCGTAAAGCGCGTTGAACAGGTCGCGCTTGTCCCAGAGCGCAGGCAGCTTGTTGCTGTAGTCCCCCCAATACCATTGGGCGACCACGCAGTCGTGATACACCAGTTCCCAGAGCGGCAGGCGATACTGATGGCCGACCTGAAACTTCGCCACCGCTTCCGGCACGTTGGTCCAAATCACCTGCATCCGCCGTCCGGCATCCGGCACGCGATAAGGGCCAAGGCTCAACATCCCCTCGAAATAGTGAAGGAACGGCACGGCAGCGTCGTGACCGGTCTCGCAGCCGGTCACCAACCGGTTGTCGCGCGAGACGTAATCCAGCAGCGCCATCTTCCACTCGCGGCTCTCGGTCCGCGTCATCGGATGCCGCGGGTCGTAACACTCGCGCCATGGAGAGGCCGTGGTGGTGTCAATGAACCGGCACCGGTAGGGATGCGTCGCCAGCTCCGACGGGATGCGCTCGCGGGCGTAGTCAAGGGCACGCTTGTCGCAGAGCACACCGCAGGCAATCCGGCTGCCGTCTCTGGCCTCCACCTCCCAACCTTTGACGAGTCGGCCGTCAGCACCGCGCATCAGATCATCCGGCCACGCCTTGGTGGGCCAGTCGGCATGCACCCCACGCAGCCGCGGGAAATGCTCCGGGTTCATCACATCCTGGTATATGTCGTAGCGACTGGTCAGCACACCCAGCTCGTTCATGCGCTTCAGGTCCGCTGGACTCTGGCCGTGGCTCCACAGAATCCGCTCGATGCCGGCGGTGCGGATCGTCTCGATAAGCCGGACCGGGTTGCGCTCCCAGCACCAGATGTTCACGGCGCCCAGGAGCAGGTCCACGTTGGGGTTCTCCCGCCGTTTTTCCTCCAGGGTCTTGAGCCGACCCATTTGCCGGGCGTATTGCCGGTAGCGCTTGGCAATGGCCACGTGCCCGCCCTGATCCAAGAACACATAGCGCAGCCGCCGCGCGTAGCCGAGCCGGCCCTTTTGCCCATCCCACTCGGGCGAAACCAACAGCTTGCCGTCAGCCCGGTTTAACCTGATGGCCGCGTCGTCCGGCGTTTCCAAGATGCCCATCCAGCCGCGCGCGCCATCGGTTGCGCCGAAGAACGCCATGCAAAGGCCGTGGCCGCCGTAGGCGATGAGCCGGTGCAGCGGGACACTCGGGTCTCGAACCGGATACGAGATGCCCTCGTTCATCGGGATCACCAAGTAATCTCCCGGCTCGCCGAGAAACGGGTGCGGGTATTTCAGGGGCGACCGCAACTCGCCGTCGCCGCGCAATTCAACCACCAATTCCCGCCCCTCCAGCCGCAGCGTGACCGTCAAGTCCAACGTCCCGCCGGCCGGTCGCAGGCGCAACGTGATGCGATCCGACACAGCCTCCGCCGTCTGCACCGCCGGCACGGAGGAAATGGCGCTCTGACGCCAGGTGCGTCCGGCCTTCTTGTCGGTCACGTGGAAGGTGGCGTCGGCCGGATCAACCGTCACGGTCAATGCCGCCGACTCCAACAGAAGCGGTTTACCCGAAGGATCGGCGGCTTGAGCCGCCAATACTGCAAACCAAACCGCCCAGCCAGCGGCGAGAAAGCCGCGTCCGCGACGCAATCGCAACGAAATCATGACGGCATCAGTCTCCACCAGCGGGCTTCTTCTGCAACCCGAATCGCCATGGCATCCGCAGACCGGTGACCCCTTACGGATCAAAGACTCACGAAGTCCCGACGCGACACCAGCCCGGGCAGTCGGCGAGCAACCGCGACCGGCGCTTGGCTGACGGCAGAGGTGTCTCGGTCGCAAGTTCACCGAAGCCGGCCCGTCCGTGGTCCTGAGCCAGTGGGCCAACGGCAACTTGACAAGCCGGGCAAGCGCTGCGCCTGCCAAACGTCGCAGTCCAGCTCGCACCCGGCACAGCACACACAGATACAGGCAGTGGACCTGGCTGATGGAGACAAAAAAGCCGGCCAGCAGGCCGGCTTGGCGATTGTGATGAGATGCGACTAACTCTGGCGGCGAGCACGCCACGCGGCAAACAAGAGGCCGCCCAAGGCCGCCAACCCGATGCTCGCAGGCTCGGGCACTGTAACAACAAACGCCTGAATGCCCTGGTTGGAACTCATGGCCCACAACTTGGCCGTGTTACCCGAGATGTCGCCCCATGCCACGGCGCCCGTGCCATTACCGTTGTTGGCGAGTGGGTCCACGACGTTTCGGCCGTAGCCCACCTGCACCGGATTGGCCGGGTCGGACACGTCGAAGATGCGTACGGAGGAGTCGCCGTAACTGATTATGGCCAGCAGCGGCATGCCGCCCACGACCGCAAAGTCCATCGGGCGCAGCGCGGAACTGCCCAGCAGTTGACCGGTGGCCTCCAACGTGCCGCTGCTGTCGGCATAGCTCGTGTAACGCAGGGCGGTATTCGCCCCGGAGGCCAGTGCGCCGTACACGTGACTTGCATCGCCGAAAGTGATGCCCAGGCGGAAATCGCCGGCCGTTGTTCCAGTCATGTTCACGTGGGTGGCAGTGCCGGCCGTCGGGTCAATGATGGCATAGCTGTTGTTGCCGGATACGCTCGGGCTGCTGTTGTAACCGGCGACCAGCCGCGTGGCACTGCCGCTGCCAATGGCATCCAACGTATCTCCCAACCGGGCGCCGGCCAACGGGGCGCCGCTGTAGGCCACCGTTGGAATCGAGCTTTCGTTGGCCCAGCGGTAAACCTTGAAGGGACTGGTCGTGGCGTTTGCCGTCAGGTTGCCCACGTAAATCGCGCCGTCGCCACCCACCGACACCATGTTGACGTTAAACGTGCCGCCGCTGATCCCGGTGGTGTCCAGCGCGCCGAGGTCCGCACCGGTCAGCGGATCAAGGATGCGCACGTTACTGCCGCCGTTGCGACTGACCAGATACAGGTGGTTGTTGCCGTAAGCCAGCCCCCGCTCCAGGTTGCCGGTGCCCAAATAGGTGTAGCCGTTCTCCCCGGGGGCAAACCAGCCGTCGTTGTTCCAGCCAAACGAAGTCAACGGGCTGACGTTGATCTGAGCCTGAGCACTAGCGATCGCGGCGACCGCGATTCCACAGACAATTACTTCACGCAGCGTTTTCATGTTGTAGCCAACTGGTTCACACGGTTCGCGTTTCCGCCACCGTGCAGGCGCAGTGTGCTCAAACGCCCTTCTATGGTCAACCCCAAATTTTTCAGTAACACAAGCGGGGGGAGCATCTCACCTTCTGTCCACGCCGCTGGATTTCCCAATGAACCCGATGGCTCACACCCAGCATTTTCCCAAGATATTGTGAGGCTTTCGAGCGAACGGAATGGGTGACTGAAAAGTGAGATGCTCACCCGAGCGGGGTGCACCATGATGGAGTCTCCTGGTTGTGGGGCGTGCCCCACCGTCAAGCCCGTGCGCGGCCCGGCTCGTCTGGCCCGAGCAACTCAAAACGCGAAACGCGCGGCTGCGCCCCATGGCCGGCGCGCCAACGCACCGACACGGCGTCACGGGGCCGGCTACCGCGCCTGGAAGCACAGTTCTTCGATGTTCCATGTCAATGGCAGGGGCGACAGCACCGAGGGGCGCACGTTGGACAGGCCCGGGGCGGCAGCCGCGTACACCCGCGGTGTGACGGTGTAAATCATGGGCAGTTGCTCGGCCAGGATGACCTGGACCTCGTCAAACGCCTGCTTGCGCTGGGCGAAGTCCAACAGCCGCATCTGGGCCTCCATCAGTTGGTCCAGCCGCGCCTCCCAGTCGGTGGCGGGTTGCGTCTGCTGGGGAAACCACTGATGGAGCGGCTCGCGGGACAGCAACACGTTGAGGTGCGAAGCCGGCTCAGCCGCGCCCCCGCTCAACCCCAGCAGAACGGCTTCGTAGGTGAAGGTCTCGTTGACCAGGCGTTCCAGGGCCGCAAAAGGCATCAGCTCGACCTTCACACGCACGCCGACGAGTCCCAGGTCCTCGGCCAGGCAGCGGGCCAAACGCTCGCGAATCGGGTTGCCGGTGTTGGTCAGCAACGTGATGTCACACGGATGCCCCTCGGCGTCCTCAACCACGCCGTCGCCATTCCGATCCTCCAGTCCCACCTTGGCCAGCAACGCACGGGCGCGGGCGCGGTCAAAGCCAAACCGGGGCGTGTTCGGGTTGTACCACTTGCCTGCTTCCGGTCCCAGGTAGGCCACACAGGGCACGGCATGGCCGCCGTGCACCTCACGAACAATGCGGTCGCGGTCCAACGCGCAGGAAATCGCCTGGCGGAAGGCGGTGTGGCGGAACCACGCCAGCTTGTAAGGGGGCACGAACGGTTGGCCGGAGATGCGGTTGACGTTGGTGTTTTGGTTGAACCAAAGCAGGTCGCGTTGTGTGCCCGGCCCCAGCTCCAGCAGGCGGCAGCGCCCGGCCGCAACCGCCGCCTCCACCCGTGGCAGGTCTTCCGGCCGCAGTCGCTCGCACACGTCGCTGTGGCCGGCCAGAAACCGCTCCAGCCCGTGGGCGGCGTTCGTGGCCACGACCAGCTCCACCTCGTCAAAATACGGCAGCCGCTGGCCCGCCTTGTCCACGGCCCAGTACCCGGGATTCCGCTCCAAGAGCAGCCACTGCCCCGGGCGGTGCTCCTTGAGGCGGAAGGGGCCGGCGGCGACCAGACGGTCGGGGCGCGTCAAGGGATTGTAGGCTTCGGCAAAATCGCCCTGTCGGGTCGCCCCGCCCAGCACGTGCCGGGGCAACACCGCGATGCTGCCAAAAAACTCCAGAAACGGCGCGAAAACCTCCGGCGTGGCCACGACCACGGTGTGCGCATCCGGCGCGCTGACCTTGAAAGCGCGGCCACCGGCTCGGAACAGCGGCGCCAGCGGCGCCCGCACCCGCGGGTTGTAAATCACCTCGGCCCAGGTGAACACCACGTCCGCGGCCGTCAGCGGCCGGCCGTCGCTCCAGTGCAACCGGCGGCGCAACTTGAAGGTCCAGACCCGACCGTCGGCCGACACGGACCACGATTCCGCCAGGCCGGGCCGCGGCTCTTGCGCCGCGAAATCGAACTGCACCAACGCCCCGAACAGCAACCGGGAAAGTTGGTCCGAGGCGCTGTCCAGGGCGAAGACGGGATTGAACGTCCGCGGAGCGGCCGGCAACGTCAGCCGCAGGCGGCCACCGGACCGCCCTGCCGGGCAGTCCACCGATCGGGGCGGGTCGGGCAGTGGATGCGGCGTGCTACTGGCAGACTGGGGGGCGCGCTCGCAGCCTGCAATGCAGAGTGCGGCAGCCAGCCAAACGGCTGAGTGGCGGATGCGGTCGTTCATGCGTCGCGCGGTCCCCATACCGGAAGCCGCATCGCCGGGCAAGGACAAGCCACAGGGCGGACGGCGGCAGCACGGCAGTTTGGAGCTGTTCTGCGCCCTCGACCTGTTACACTGGCCCGGGCGCTTGCGCGATGAACATCTGCATTAAGATTTGTGGCATTACCACGCCAGCCGACGGCCAGGCAGCCGCGGAGGCGGGCGCGGACCTGATCGGTCTGATGTTTTACCCCGACAGCCCGCGGTACGTGACGCTGGAAACCGCCGAGGCGATTGCTGCCGCGCTCCCGGCGCGCGTTCGGCGGGTGGGGGTTTTTGTTAATGCCCAAGTCGAGCTGATCCACGCGGCCATTGCCCAATGCGGCTTGGACTGGCTGCAGTTTCACGGCGAGGAATCGCCGGCGTTTTGCGCCCGGTTCAGCCTCCCCACCATCAAAGCCTTCCGTCTCAGGGACGCCACCTCACTGGAGCTGCTGCGGGCCTACGACACGGATGCCTGGCTGCTGGATGCCTGGTCGCCCGGCCAACGTGGCGGCACTGGGGCAACATTCAACTGGGCGCTGGCGGTCGAAGCAGCCCAGCACGGTCGCCCGATCTTCCTGGCGGGTGGTCTGACCCCCGCGAACGTGGTCGAGGCCATCCGCGTGGTGCGGCCCTTCGGCGTGGATGTTTCCAGCGGCGTGGAATCGGCACCGGGGCGCAAGGACATCGCGCGGATGCAGGCCTTTGTCGCCGCCGCACGCGCGGCCGCCGCGGCATTGGCCTGAATATCCCTGGAGCCGCATGTCGCAAACGCCCCGCGCTACGTCTCGTTGCCACCGGCCTCCGTTTTCGGTGGCCGCTGGGTGAGGCCTAAGCCCCGACCGGGTGTCGGTTCAGACGGGCTGTTCCGGGCCAGCGAATGGTGGCAGCCCACAGAGTAGCCCCCGGGCACGGAGCGCGAATTCGGCTGGCCGCCGTCAGTCCGCTTGGCGAAGGACAACAAACCAAGCGGTGAAATTGGGGGCGTTTCCGCCCAGGACAAGCAATTCGTGGCGGGGCAGGCGCTGGACCACCTTGCCCACCCTCCGGCCCTTGCCAATCAGGACCAGCTCGACCTGGCCGTCCTCGGCCTGTCGCACGGTAATCTCGCATTCGTCACTCATCTGCACCCGCTTGGTCTCGGCGGCGGACACCGTGAATCGCTGGCGGTTAACCTCGAAATAGTGCGACCATTTGAACGGCAGGTCCTTGAGTCGCTTGGCAATCTCGGCCTGCACGGCCTTGTGTTTGGGATTGGGCGAGCGGCTCTCGTTGGTGCCCCAGATGAGCTGGGCCTCCAGCTTCAGATCCGCGGCGCGCAGGCCGGCCGGCGATGTAAGCGCCAGACCACCGACAGCCACGCAGGCCAGACATTTGAGCAGAATTCCTCGGGCGTTCATCAGTAAAATAACAGGGCGTCGAGCTCGTCTTCCGGGAAACGGTTTTCCGCAGGAAAGGAGAGCCAAACCAGGGTCATTCCCCGAGCCTGGTCGCGGTAAGTGGTACCGTTACCGGACGTGAGCACCACCTCCAAGCTGTTGGGCCGGCCCGAGAACCACGCACCCCAGATCAGGGCGACGGTCAGGATGGCCAACCCACCCACGGGCACCAGCCAGCGTCGCCAAAGCGTCAGCCAATGCCAGACACCGGACCGGTCCGGCACGCTGTCAGCCGTCTCCAGCCGGCGAATCTCCCGCTGAATCTTGGACCAGTAAAACTCCCGCGACTCGGGCAGTTTGAGGTCGCAGTCGCCGACCGCCAGCGCGGCATCGGTTTGGCGCAATTCGTTCAACAAAGCCCGCGCCTCCGGGTCCCACGCCAGCCACGCCTCCACCTCGCGGCGCTGGGCTTCGGGCATTTCGCCATCCAGATAAGCCTGGAGCTGCAGTTGGGATTCGAACTTCACGACTCGGTCCTCTCTTCCTTCAGGTCCGCCAGCAGGGCGGCCAGTTTGCGGCGCGCGTAAAAGAGCCGCGACATGACCGTGCCCAGCGAGCACCCCATTGCTTGGCCGATTTGCTTGTAATCCATGCCTTCAAAGCTGTGCAAGATCAGCGCCGTCCGATGGGCCCAAGACAGCTTGGCCAGGGCCGCGTCGATCCGCGTCCGCAGTTCTTCCCGTTCCAAACCGGCCGTCGGATTCACCGTCACCACCGGCATGAAGCGCTCCACCCCGCCAGCCTCCTCCTCCAGTTCCTCCAGGGATTCCGCGCGCCGGTGCTGCTGTCGCCGCAGGGCGTCCAAGCACACATTAATCACGATGCGGGTCATCCAAGTGGCGAAACTGGACTCGCCTTGGAACTGGTCCAGCCGTTGCCAAGCCCTGACCCAGGCCTCCTGCGAGAGGTCCAGGGCGTCCTGTTCGCTGCGCATCATGCTGTAGGCGCGGGCATAAATCTTGTCGCGATGCCGGGCCACCAGTTCCTCAAAAGCCGCCATGTCGCCCTGGCGCGCGGCCTGCACCAAGGCCATATCATCGAGAACGGCGGAGGCGCTCGCGGTCTTGCTGGGTTCGACGCTGGCCATGAGCCGGGTATTCAACGGGATATCAAAGCCGGCCCTTGGTGCTGGGCAGACGGCCGGCCAACCGGGGGTCACGTTGACAAGCCGCGTCCACGGCGCGGGCGAAGGCCTTGAACAGCGCCTCCACGATGTGATGCGGTTCGTCGCCGTAGAGCAGCTCCAGGTGCAGATTGCACCGGGCCTCATTGGCAAAGGCCTGGAAAAACTCGCGGGCCAGCCCAAACCGAAACGCCGAGGAGGCGTCTTGCTCCCTTTGCGCGCGTGTCAGCCGCTCATAGGCCCGTCCCTCCAGGCCGCGCCAGACCAGGTACGGACGCCCGCCGAAATCCACCACGCACCGGGCCAGGCATTCGTCCATGGGCACATAAGCCTCGCCCGTGAACGGGTTTCTCGGGTCAAACCCCGTCCCGTAGCGGCGCAGACCCGTCTTGTCCCCCAGCGCTTGCCGAAATGCCTCGCCCAACGCCAGCCCGCAGTCCTCCACCGTGTGGTGGGCGTCCACAGCAAGGTCGCCTTGGCACCGCAGGCCCAGGTCCATCACCGCATGCCGCGCGAACAGCGTCAACATGTGGTCGAAAAATGGAATCCCCGTCCGCACGCGTGCCCGACCTTGTCCGTCGAGATTCAATCGGACGACCACGCGCGTCTCGGTGGTGTGCCTGCGAACGATGGCTTGGCGCCGTTGCATCGGCCTTCATTAGAGGCCCCGCTCAGGCCGGAACTCAAGGCGGAAACGGCCGGGTCACCGGAGCATTCGCCCCCATTCACGAAGCGGTGTGGAAGCCGGACCGGCAGGCCGGGGGACCCGTTCATTCAGGCGGCCACGGTTTGCGCGCCATCAAGAGCCACTCGTCGCCGGCCAATGCCTGCCGGCGCAGCACCAGCCGTTGTCGCATTTGGTAAAACATGCCGTAAGCCAGGTTGGCGGGTTGCCCCAGGCTGGCCATTTCGCCCCGGCCCGTGCGCCGAATGCAGCGGCTGAGCGCGCCGTAAACCCAGGCCGACCGCGGCGTGGACCGCAGCGCAGTGACCTCCAGGCCGGCGTCGCCCGCCAACCGCCGCAGATTGGCCGCAGTAAACAGGAACAGATGCCGCGGCGGGTCCAGGTTCAGCCAGGCCGACCGGAACAGCCCGTGTCCCCAACTGTCCGGGTTGGGTGTAAGCAGCACCAGCAAGCCCCCCGGCTTGAGCACCCGGCTGCATTCTCGCACCAGCCCGGACGGGTCGTGCACATGCTCGAGCACATGGGCGGAGTGGACGGCATCGAAACTGGCCTCCGGGAACTGCTGGTCTTCCAGCCGGCCGCTGCACACCGGCACGCCGCGGGCACGCGCCGCTTCGACCCCGCCGGGGTCAACCTCGACACCCTGGACCTGCCAGCCCAACTCCCTCATGCGCGCCAGCGCCACGCCGCTGCCGCAGCCGACATCCAGCACGCGGGCCGGGCCGCCGGGCGCGGGCAGATACATGGCGGCGGCATCCAGCTCGTCGCGTCCGCCAGGATGCAGCCTGGCCAGCGGGGCAAGCCACTTGCGCCACGCTGGGCCGACGCCCTGGCGATAACCGAAGCGCTTCCCCAAATACGCCCGCCAGATGGCCCAGCAAATGTCGCGCAACGGGGCGGCGCCCGGCTCCGGTTGGGCGTGCGTGTAGTAACCGGCGTAGGCCAGGCCAATGTCCTCCGGCAGCGGTTGCGGGTCCAGCCAGACCAAGCCACAGGCGTTCTCCGGACAACGCCTGAAGCCCCACTGGCCGGGCGCGGCAAACGAGCGGTCCCGCAGGTCGGCGTAGAGCATCCTCCCCGCCGCGCCGCAAAGCGGGCAGTTGGGCTGGGACACGCTGCGGATCGAGTGCTCCGTCATGACCACGGTGTGGGGGCGTTCAGCCGAAAACGTTCTGCGGCTGCCGTCGCCGCCCCAGCAGGCCATAGACAATCAATTCGCGGGCGTGGACGACCACCTGCGCCGCCATCCAGAGCGGCCAGCCGGAGATTTGCCGCCCGGCCCGGACGATCTGCCGGGCGTAGTCGCGCCGGCCCAGTTGCCGGATGCGCCGGGCCTTGATGCCGGCGCGCACGCCAAACAGCCCGCGGAGCTTGCATCGCCGCACCAACCCCGTGCCGCCGCGGAGGGCCTCGATGTGTTGCATGGTTTTCCACTCGTCCAGCACCAGCGCCTGCAAGCCGGGCATCAGGGCGCAGCTCATATTGCCGCCGTGCCAGCGGTACTGCACCAGCGGCTCGGCCACCCGCACGATGCGCTGGCAGTGTCGGCCCCACTCCGCGTAGAAAACCACGTCCGCCAGAATCGGCATGTCGAGCCGGAACTGACAGGGCGGCAGTTGATAATTGGTCTTGAAAACCGTCGCGGCCAGGGCCTGGTTGCCAATCTCGGCCTTCTGCTTGAGGTAATCCTCAACGGACACAGTCTGTGCCGCCCCGGTCACACGCCCCGACACGCTCAAATGCCGCCCTGCCTCGTCAATCCGCTCGTCCAGGCACCAGGCCATCCCGGGGCCTTGGCACGAATCGAGAGTGGGCAACATGACCTCGAAGAATCGCGGCGTCAGCAGGTCATCCGCAGGCAACAGGTGCAGGTAACGGGTTTGCTCGGCAAACTGGAGGGCGCGGTTCAGGTTGCCGAACAGGCCCAGGTTGGTGGGGTTTCGCACCCACTCGCAAGGCATCCCCGAGAAGGCGCGCACGATGTCCTCCGTGCGGTCGGTCGAGCAGTTGTCCAAAACCACCAAGCGGTCGGGCCGTCGTGTTTGCGCTGCCACCGAGCGCAGGGTTGGCTCCAGAAACCGCTCGCCGTTGTAAACCGGGATGACAGTGATGAGGTCGGCTTTCACGTCGCGCCCCAGTATGCCGGTTGCCCGCGCGCCTACAAGCCGGACGGATGATCCAGGAACACCCACGGCAGGCGAAACCGCCGCGCCAGGTGGGCTGTCAGGGCTTTGACGCCCAGGACCTCCGTGGCGTAATGCCCGCCGTAGAGCACGTTCACGCCCCATTCCTCGGCCAGCGCAAACGTCCAATGCGGACCTTCACCGGTGACAAACGTGTCCAGCCCCGCCTCGGCCACCTGGCGCAGGTCCTCTCCTGCGCCTCCGGTCACAATGCCAATCCGCCTGCAAGTGGCCGGCCCGGCCGGAATCACTCGCACCGGCCCGTTCAGCACCCGCTCCAAACGGGCGACCAGCTCGCGGCGCGGTATCCGGGCGCGAGCCTCCCAACCGATAGCCCGCCCCTTGCACTGGAAAAACGGCCGCGCCGGCCTCAGCCCCAAGGCCGCGCACAGTCGGGCGTTGTTGCCCAAACGGGGATGCGCGTCCAGCGGCAAGTGCGCGCTGTACACCGCCAGGTTGTGCTGAACCAACAGCCCCAGCAACCGGCGGGTCGGCCCCACCCACGGCTGCCGCTTGGTCCAGAACAAACCGTGATGCACCAGCAACAGGTCCGCCCCCGCCTCGGCCGCCAGCCGCACGGTGGGCAGACCGGCGTCCACCGCGGCCGCCAGTCGCCTGACGCGTCCATCGTTCTCCACCTGCAGACCGTTGACCGCTTGGTCGTAGTCGGCAAATGCCGCCGTGCGGAGCAGTCGGTCGCAGTATCGTGTGATCCGGCTCAACGCCGTTGTCGCCATGACGCCATGGAAACAGCGCCAAGCCACCCTGCCAAGCCGATTTGCGACGGCACACCGCCGCGGTTCACCCCGCAAGCGGGTCTGAGAAGGCGCGTGCCGCCGGCGCCCAGACCGCCGCAGGCAGTGTGACCAGGCGGAAAACCGCACCCACTGCCACGTCTGTGGGCCATCAGGAACCTCGAGACCGCCAGTAGCCAAGAATTGCCTGTCTCGCAACAGCGCACTAGGCTGGGCCGATGCAGCGCGCGCTGTTCATGGTGCTCGCCGGGTTGTGCATGGCCCCGAGGCTGGCCGCATCGAACACTCCGGGCACAGCGTCCCCGCAGGTGCGCTTCGACACCAACGCCAGCGTGTGGCGCGTGGAAGGCGCGAAGCAGCGCCTTGAATTCGCCCCCGCCACGTTCGCCACCACCGTCACCACGCCTGCCGTGGTCTGGCGCATGGCCGACTCGCCCCAGGGCGATCTGCACGTCCGCCACGCGGGCAAAACCATGTCGCTTCGGTTGGCGGCCGCCGGCCGCAAGACGGTGGCTCCCTACGCCAACGGCTTTCAGACCGGCCTGAAAATCGAGCTGAGCCAGTTCGGCAGCCAGACCGACCGGCTGGACCTCACGCTCCAACTGTTCCTCTGCCTGGAAGGCGCGGATGAGGACCTCGTGGCGACGTTGATTGCCTCGGACGGCGAGACGCGTCTGCTGCGCTGTGATTGGCCGGCCGGCCTCCGCGCGGAGTCATTCGACACGACCGTCGTGCCGTTCATGCAGGGCATGTTGCTGCCGAAAGACTGGCCGGCCCGGACGTGGCTTTACGACACGCTCTGTTTCGGGCGCGGGCTGTATCAGCCGTGGTGGGGTCACCAGCGGGGCGAGTCGGCGATGCTGGTGATTCTGGAGACCCCGGAGGACGGCGGCTGCCACTTCGAGCATCCGGCGGGCGGCCCGACGCGCCTTGGCCCGCGGTGGGTGCATTCACTGGGCCGGTTCGCCTACCCCCGCCGGGCGCGGCTCTGTTTCCTGGACAAGGGCAACTATGTGGACCTGGCCAAGCGCTATCGGCGCCATGCCCTGGCCACGGGCCGATTCGTGTCGCTGCGGGAGAAGATCGCGCGCAACCCGGCAGTCGCGCGGCTCATTGGCGCGCCGGTCGTCCACACCAGTATCCTCTACCACATCCAGCCGGAGTCCAGTTACTACCACAAGGACGCCCCGGCCAAGAACCACCAGCTCGTGACGTTCGACGCGCGGGCACGAGACCTGGAGGCTCTGGCCGCCCGGGGCGTCACCAACGCTTACGTGCACCTGGACGGCTGGGGCCTGCGCGGTTACGACAATCTGCATCCGGACGTGCTGCCGCCGTGTCCCGAGGCGGGCGGCTGGAAGGGCATGAAACGCTTGGCCGAGGTGTGCGACCGGCTCGGCTACCTGTTCGCCATTCACGATCAATACCGCGATTACTATCTGGACGCGCGGTCGTTCGACGAGCGCCACACGTTGATCGAGGAGAACGGGCAGCGGCCCACGGGCAGCACGTGGTTCGGGGGGCGACAGTCCATCCTTTGCCCCAGCCTCGCGCCCGGCCACGTCCGCAAGAACCACGCGGCTCTCCTGGCCGCCGGCATCAAGCTGCGAGGGGCTTACCTGGACGTGTTTTCCGTTGTGCCGCCCGACGAATGCTACAATCCCGAGCATCCGGTCACGCGCAGCGAATGCCTGCGCTACCGCGGCGAATGCCTGGACTCCGTGCGGTCGTGGGGCGGCGTGGTCAGCTCCGAAGAACCAAGCGACTGGTCGGTGCGCCACTTGGACCTGGTGCATCACGGGCCGTTTGCGCTCGACCCCAACCCGGGCAAAGGGCCGGCGATGGGCATCCCGATCCCCTTGTTTAACCTGGTGTATCACGACGCGCTGCTCATGCCCTGGTCGCTGGGCCGCGGCGAATGGGGCATCCCGGAGAAGGACCTCGGTTTGCTCCACGCCCTGGCCAACGGCGGCTTGCCGTATCTGGGGCTGAATCCCGGCCCGGACCACTTACGGCAGGTGCAGGCTGTGTGCACGTTGCATCGGCGGGTGGCCTTGCTGGAGATGACGCGCCACGAGTTCCTCGATGCCGGCCGCCGTCGCCAGCGCACGACCTTCGCCGATGGCACGCGCGTGACAATTGACCTGGAGGCCGACCAGTGGGCCATCGAGCCGCCGCTCGACATCGCCGGCGGCACCGGTCCATGATTCGAGCCATGCAACTGACAACAAAGCTGTTCCCGATCTGGCTGATCGGGCTGGCGGGAGGGTTGGCCGTGGCGTCCGCCCAGCCCAGCCGGCCCAACATCGTGCTGATTTACGCCGACGACCTTGGCTACGGGGATTTGGGCTGCTACGGCGCCAAAGCGGTGCAGACGCCGCACGTGGACCGGCTGGCGCGCGAGGGGTTGCGGTTCACCAGCGCTTACGCCGCCGCGGCCACTTGCACGCCGTCGCGGTACTCGTTGCTCACAGGCGAATACGCCTTCCGCCAAAAGGGCACCGGCGTGCTGCCCGGCGACGCCGGGCTGATCATCCGGCCGGGTCGGGCCACGTTGCCCGCCGTTTTGCGGAAGGCCGGCTATCGCACCGCAGTGGTGGGCAAGTGGCATCTGGGCCTGGGCGAGCCTGGCGGCCTGGACTGGAACAAGCCCATCCAGCCCGGCCCGCGCGAGGTCGGCTTTGATTACTCGTTCATCCTGCCGGCCACCGGCGACCGCGTGCCGTGCGTGTATGTCGAGAATGGCCGGGTCGTGGGGCTGGACCCGGCCGACCCCATCCGCGTCAGCTACCAAAAGCCGTTCCCGGGCGAGCCGACGGCGCTGACCAATCGCGAGGCGCTCAAGCTGGATTGGAGCCACGGGCACAACATGGCCGTGGTCAACGGCATCGGGCGCATCGGCTACATGACCGGCGGCAAGGCGGCACTTTGGAAGGACGAAGAGATGGCCGACACCTTCACGCGCCGGGCGGTGGCGTTCCTGGAGCGGCAACCGCGTGACCAGCCGTTCTTCCTTTACTTCGCCACGCACGACATCCACGTCCCCCGCGTGCCGCATCCGCGCTTTGTCGGCAAAACCACCATGGGCCCGCGGGGCGACGCCATCGTGGAATTTGACTGGTGCGTGGGCGAACTGCTCGACGCGCTGGAGCGACTCGGGTTCGCGACCAACACGCTGGTCATCCTGACCAGCGACAACGGCCCGGTGTTGGACGACGGCTACAAGGACGGCGCGGTGGAGAAGGTCGGCGACCACAAACCGGCCGGGCCGTGGCGCGGCGGCAAGTACAGCGCCTTCGAGGGCGGCACGCGGATGCCGTTTCTGGTGCGCTGGCCCGGGCGTGTGAAGCCCGGTGTGTCCGACGCCCTGCTCAGCCAGGTGGACCTGCCGGCCAGCCTGGCCGCGCTGGTCGGGCAACCGTGGCCGGCCGGCGACGGCCCGGACAGCCAGAACGTGTTGCCCGCGTTGCTGGGCGCGTCGAAGACCGGCCGCGACCACGTAGTCCAATTCGCCGGCATCCTGGCGCTGCGCCAGGGTGACTGGAAATACATCCAACCCGGCAAAGGCCCGGCACGCGCGCCGAACACGAACGTCGAGCGGCCCAACGATCCGGCCGGCATGCTATTCAACCTGGCCGACGACCCGGGCGAGCGCCAGAATCTGGCAACCCGGTTTCCCCAGAAGCTGAAAGAAATGGCCGCCGCACTGGAGCAAATCCGACAAGCCCCAAGCCAACGCCCATGAAACGACTGGTCGCCCTCAGCGCGCTGGTGTGCGCCACGGCGGTGTTCGCCGCCCCATCACGCCCGCCCAACGTGGTCATCTTGCTGGCCGATGACCAGGGCTGGGGTGACGTCAGCCTGCACGGCAACACCAACCTCAGCACGCCAAACCTGGACTCGCTGGCGCGAGACGGCGTGCGGCTGGACCGCTTCTTCGTCTGCGCCGTCTGCGCGCCCACCCGCGCCGAGATGCTCACCGGCCGTTACCATCCGCGCGGCGGCGTGCGCGGCGTCTCGACCGGCCAGGAGCGTCTCAACCCGGACGAACGCACCCTGGCGGACATGTTCAAGGCCGCCGGTTACGCGACGGGCGCGTTTGGCAAGTGGCACAATGGCAGCCAGTGGCCCTACCATCCCAACGCCCGGGGCTTCGACGAGTTTTACGGGTTCACCTCCGGCCATTGGGGCGAGTATTTCGACCCGCCCCTCGAGCACAACGGCCGGCCCGTTCGCGGCAAGGGCTACGTGGCCGACGATTTCACTGACCATGCGCTGGCGTTCATCCAACAGCACCGGGCGCGTCCGTTCCTGTGCTATCTGCCGTTCAACACGCCGCACTCGCCGTTCTGCGTGCCGGATGCGTATTGGGAGCGGTTCAAGGACAAGCCCATCGGGCTGAGGAGCGCTGAGGGCCAAAAGGAAGACCTCGCCGTCACCCGCGCCGTGCTGGCAATGGTCGAGAACCTGGACTGGAACGTTGGTCGCGTCCTGCGCCGGCTGGACGAGCTGCAGCTCGCGGACAACACCATTGTAATCTTCTTCTCGGACAACGGCCCGAACAGCCGGCGCTGGAACGGCGGCATGAAGGGCATCAAAGGCTCCGTGGACGAAGGCGGGCTGCGCGTGCCGTGCTTCATCCGCTGGCCGGGCCACCTCCGCCCGGGCTTGGTGGTGACCGAGATTGCCGGCGCGATTGACCTGTTGCCGACGTTGACCCGCCTGACCGGCGTGCCCCTGGCCGCGCCCAAGCCCCTCGATGGGCGAGACCTTTCCCCGCTGTTGTTCGGCACGGCCCGGGACTGGCCTGAACGCATGATCTTCTCGCACCAAAACGGCCGCGTGAGTGTCCGCACGCCGCGCTATCGGCTGGACGACCGCGGCGCGTTGTTCGACATGGTTGCCGACCCGGGCCAGCGCACCGACATTGCGGCACAACAACCCGAGGTGGCGGCGCGGTTGAACCAGGCCGTCGCCGCGTGGCGGGCCGAGGTGTTGCCCAAAGGCGAGGACGACCGCCCGTTCCCCGTCGGCTTTGCCGAGTTCCCGATGACCCCGCTGCCGGCGCGCGACGGCCTGCCGCATGGCCAGGTCCGCCGCAGCGCCAACGCGCCGAATTGCTCTTACTTCGTGAACTGGACGCGGCCCGAGGATTTCATCACCTGGGACATCGAAGTGCACACCACCGGCGACTATGCCGTGACGCTGGACTACACCTGCCCGGAGGCCGACGCGGGTTCGACCATCGAACTCAGTTTTGGCGGTAGCCGGCTGCGGGGCAGCGTGAGGCCGGGCTGGGACCCGCCGCTCTTGGACAATCAGGACCGCGTCCCACGTCGCGGCGAATCCTACATGAAAGAGTTCCGGCCGTTGAACCTTGGGACAATGCGCTTGGAAAAGGGCCGGGGGCTGCTGACTCTGCGGGCGTTGGAGATTCCCGGTCGGCAGGTCATGGAGGTCCGGCGGGTGACCCTGACGCTGATCTCGCCCCGATGAACACCGGTTTACCTGCGGCGTAGCCCGCGGGCCTGGGTGCTGACCGGGGCTTGATGCCGGCGGGCCAAAGGGGCGACGCGCGGCCGCTCCGCTTGTGCCGGTCTCACCAGGGCATCTCCTCGTCCTGGTAGCGGCGACGGTAAAAGCGCTTCACCTTGACCACACTGCAGAGCAAGGCGCCGAAAACAAAACCGCCCACGTGCGCCCACCAAGCGATCCCGCCGACGGCGTTGGGCGCGGCCAGCAGGCTGAGTGTCCCGTTGAAAAACTGGAGGATGAACCACCAACCCAGGAACACCACCGCCGGCACCACAAAGTATGGCCCCAAGAAGAACGGCGGAATCACCATCTCCACCCGGGCGCGGGGATAGAGGCGGAAGTAGCCCCCCATGACCGCCGCCACCGCTCCGCTGGCACCGATGGTCGGCAGCGGTGAGTCGGCGTTGGTAAAGATGTGCAGCAAGGCCGCCACCACCCCACCGGTCAGGTAGAACACCAGAAACCGGCTGTGGCCCAACCGGTCCTCCACATTGTCGCCGAATATCCACAGCGTCCACATGTTGCCCAGCAGGTGTGTCCAGCCGCCGTGCAGGAACATCGAGGCAAAGAAGGGGAGCAGTTGCTCGCGCCAGGTAAACAAGTCGGCCACCTCGCCCACGGTGTAGCGGACCGGCACGATGGCCAGCAGCAACAGGGCGTCTTGCAGTCGGCGGCCCAAGCCAAGCTCCCAGACGAATGCCAGGACATTGGCCGCAATCAACAGTGTCGTGACCACCGGCAACCGCCGGCTCGGTATGTCATCACGCAGAGGCAGCATAAATGCCGGTCGGCTGGCCCGACGCGGGGCGGGCGTGACCGGGCGAGTGGTTCGGCCAGCCGCAAGACAGTCCGCTCCTGCGCTGGAGCGCCAGCGCGACGCGCGCTGACTCCGTGCAAACTGCGGCAAACAAGTGGCCCGTTTCCCTCACTGCGTCTGGTCCTTTCCGGCGCAGTTGTACCCGGCGCACGCTGCCAAAGCCAGCCCGCTGTAGCGGGGCAGCCGATGCCGCGGCATCTTCTTGAAGGAACCGCCGGAGCGCAGACTGGAAGTCTGCCGTATCACGGATTGTTCATCGGCAAACCGCACGAAAAGGTCTGCGGCTGGCCGACTGCCAGTCGGCGGTACTTGCCCCGTGGGGTGAAGGCCAGATTTGCGCGTTGGCAATTCGGCAGACAAAAACTCGACGGGGCGAGCAGGCTACCAGCCTGCGCCACCAGCTTGTGGCGCTCCCGCCGTGCTGGTCCCGGCCGGATACGCCCCCGGGGCGAGGCGCGGTTGAGAATCCTCCGGAGGCCGACCGGAGCGTTTTGTGGCGAGCGCGAAGCCCCGACAGCCTGCGGCCGCGAGCCGGCAGATCTGCCCGGCACCGCAAACGTCCACTGCATCGGTCTTCTGAAACCCCTCGTTTGCCGTTGCAGCGTCATCGGCTTGCGACAGGCTTGTCGGCGGTCTCGGGTGGGTTTGCGGTGGCCAGCAACCAAGTTGGTGCTATGTTGAGCCACGATACGAACAAGCCTTGTCCAAACCTGACCCGGCGCTGCGGAATCGTCAGCTTGGCGTGCCTCGGCTTGTGGCTGGTCGTGGGCAGCCACCCGGCTGCACGGGCTGCCCCGTTTGCCGAGCACATCCCGTTCACGCAGCCGGACGGCACGGCCATCACCCTGTGGGGCGAGGGCGACGAGTTCCATGCCGTGTTCGAGACCTTGGACGGGTACACCGTTGTCTTCGATCCAGCGCTCAAGGCTTACTGTTATGCGGCGTTGTCGGCGGACGGGCGTGATCTGGTTTCCACCGGCACGCCGGTGCATTTGGCATCGCCAGCCAGTCTCGGCTTGACCCCGCACCTGCGGCTGCCGCCCGACGTGGTGCGCCGCCGCGCGGCCGAGCGGCGCGCGCGGTGGGAGGCGGGCATGGAGGTGCGCCCGCGCTGGGACTCGCTCAAGGCCGCCCGACGCGCAGCCGAAGCCGCCGCGGCCACCGGAGCCGCTTACGCGCCGCCTTCCTCGCCCACCGTGGGCACGAAGGTTGGCCTGTGCCTGCTGATTGATTTCGACGACGACCCGGCCACGATCCCGCAGGCCGAGGTGGCGGACTTCTGCAACGCCGACGGCTACAGCCGCCACGGCAACAACGGCTCGGTGAAGGACTACTTCCGGGACGTGTCCAACGGCCGACTCACTTACTCGAACGTGGTCACCGTCTATGTGCGCATCCCCAACAGCCTGCATCCGAAGAGCTACTACAACGACACCAGCAAGGACGCCGGCGAACAGGCCAACCTGCTGATCAAGGACGCGCTGGACCTGCTGAAGGCCATGCCCAACTACGCCACCGAGATTTTGCCCAGCTTTGACGGCTTGACGGTCAACGCCCAAAACCGCGTGGTGGCCTGCAACGTCTTCTACGCCGGCGGCAACGGCGGCGTCTGGTCCATGGGCCTGTGGCCGCATTCCTGGTCGCTCGTCGAAGTGGGCGCCCAGGAGCTCTCGCCGGGCGGCAAGAAGGTTTACCGCTACCAGATCACCAACCTGGGTAGCAGCCTCAAACTGGGCACGTTCTGCCACGAAAATGGCCACCTGCTCTGCGGCTTCCCGGACCTTTATGACTACGACTACGACTCGAAGGGGGGCGCGGGGTTGTTTTGTCTGATGAACTCCGGGGCGTCAGGCGGCAACCCGGTTCAGGTCTGTGCCTACCTCAAGAACGCCGCCGGTTGGGCCACGCTTACCGACCTGACCAGCACCTCGGCCCTGCTGGCGTCGCTCACGGCCACGGCGGGGCCGGACTTTAACCACTTCTACCGCTACAAGAAGCCCGGCAGCTCCACCGAGTATTTTTTGCTGGAATCCCGTTACAAGACCAACCGAGACGCCGCCCTGCCCGCGTCGGGGGTGGCCATCTGGCACATTGACGAGCTGGGTGACCGCGACGACCAGCGCCTGGCGCCCAACACCTTTCACCAGAACTACGAGTGCACCCTGGTCCAAGCCGACAACCGATGGGACTTCCAGAAAGACGTCAACGCTGGCGATGACTTTGATCTCTACCACAGCGGCAACACCGCCCCCGCTTACAACAATACGTTTTCCGACACCTCCAGCCCCAACGCGCGCTGGTGGAACGGCTCGGCGTCCGGACTGAACCTCCACCACTTCAGCGCCCGCGCGCCCACGATGACCTTTGCTGTGGGCAACGTCCAACTGGCTCCCGTCATCACCCGGCCGCCCGCGGATGTCGTGGTGGTGAAAGGCTCAAACGCCGTGTTCAGCGTCCAAGCCGTTGGCGCGCCGCCGCTGGCCTACCTCTGGCGCAAGGACGGCACAGTCCTGCCGGGCGTGTCCGGCAGCACGTGCGTGCTGACCAACGTCCAATTAGCCGACGCCGGCGGTTACTCCGTTACAGTGACCAACGGTTACGGCTCGGCTGCCAGTTCCAACGCCTGGCTCACCGTGCTGCCAGCCATTTCGCTGGCCGACGCGCTGGAAGCCACCAACCTGACTTGGACCGCCGAGCCTGCCCTGGCGTGGTTGCCGCAAGTGACCGTGACGCGCGATCAGGAGGACGCCGTGGCAACCGCCGCGCTCGGCGACGATCAACAGTGCCGCCTGCGCGCGATTGCGCCCGGCCCGGGCCGCTTGAGTTTCTGGTGGAAGGCGTCCACCGAGGCCAACCAGGATTGGCTGCGGTTCTTCATCGAGGGCACGGAGCAAAAGGCCATCTCGGGCGAAGCGGAGTGGCACTTGGAGCAGTTTGACATTCCGCCGGGCTATCAGACCTTCGAGTGGGTTTACGCCAAGGACGCCGCCCTCGCGGCCGGCCAGGACACAGTTTGGCTGGATACCGTGCTGTTCGTGGCCATTCCGATGCCGCCGGTGATCCTCGCCCAGCCGCAAAGTCTGGGCGCGTTGCGCGGGCAGCCTGTCAGCCTCCGCGTTCTGGCGGAAGGCTCGCCTCCGTTGGCCTATCAGTGGGCAGTCCACGGCACGAACATCCCCGGAGCAACCGACTCGACCCTGGCGTTTGCCGCCTTCCAGGCAACCGACGCCGGTTTGTACACCGTCCTGGTCAGCAACGCCCACGGCACTGTCCGCAGCGCGCCGGCGTGGCTCAGCTTGACGAGCGTGGCCTCCGCCGGCGACAACGCCTTCGGCCAATGCAGTCCGCCCGCCGAGGCGACCCATCTGATCGCGCTGGCCGCTGGCGGCTGGCACACCTTGGGCCTGCGCTGCGACGGCCGCGTGGTGGCCTGGGGCAACAACTGGGATGGCCAGTGCGCCGTCCCGCCCGCGCTGCCCCGCGCATTGGCCATCGCCGCCGGTGGTTACCACAGCCTGGCCGTTCTGGAGGACGGCACCGTCGCCGCCTGGGGGGCAAACTACTACAACCAAGCCAATCCGCCGGGCGGCTTGTCCAACGTATTGGCCATCGCGGCCGGCGACTGGCACAGCCTGGCCTTGACCGAGGACGGACGCGTGGTGGCTTGGGGCGATAACAGCGCTGCCCAGGCAACTGTGCCGGGCGGCTTGGGCGACGTGATCGCCATTGCCGCGGCCGGTAGGCACAGCCTGGCCGTCAAACGCGACGGCACCGTGGTGGCTTGGGGGGAAAACACCGACGCCCAGGGCAATTGGGCCGGCCAGTCCACACCACCGCCCGGGCTGAGCAATGTGGTCGCAGTCGCCGCCGGTTCTTACCACAGCCTGGCGCTGCAGGCCGACGGCACGGTCGTGGGCTGGGGGGACAACTCGGACGGCCAAGCCCAACCACCGGTCGGTTTGGGGGACGTGGTGGCGGTGAGCGCCGGCGCGCAGCACAGCGTAGCGTTGCGGCGCGATGGTTCAATTGCGGTCTGGGGCAACAACTGGCGTGGCCAGGCCGAGTTGCCGCCCGCCATCCCCGTGGCGGCTCTGGCGGCTGGCGATTATCACACCGCCTATCTGCTGGACGAGGACCTGCCCCGGCCCGAGTTGCTCCGCGCCGGCCCGCGCGCCAGCGGCTTTGGCGTGCTCGTGCACACCTACCCGCGCGCACAATACGCCTTGCAAACTGCCGACGATCCAGGGAACCCCACGTGGTTCAGTCTGCCGCCGGTCAACGGCAACGGCGGGCTGCGCTTGCTGCTGGACACCGGCTCGCCGTCACCTCGCCGGTTCTACCGCGTCCGCCAGTTCTGAACGGCGACTCCGCCGCGAAAGTCGCATCAGGCGGCCCCAACCCCGGTAAGTCGGCTCAGTTCCGTTTCCCGGGCAGCGGTCCCGCCGGGCCGCTGACCGGTCGCCACTGCACCGTCCGCACCGCCGCGCCGGTTTCCCAACAGGCAATGCCAAGCGGCATGCACCGCTCAATCTCGCCCGGTCGCACTGAAATCCGCCTGTCCCGGGTGTCCACGTTGATCAGCTTCTCCTGGTCAATCCACCCTTCCAACCGGCCGGGGGTAACCCGCAGGCGGACACGATACCACCGGCCCTTTTCGAAGCTCATGAACTTGGTGGTCTCGTTCTCGGAGGCGTCGTAACCGTCCAGACTGGAAATCCCCACCAGCCCGCCCCCCCAGCCGCCCACAATCAGGCTGCAATGCGAGTCGCCCACCGGCACCGTCAAACCGCAAAAGAAATCCGACCCCATCACCCGCATTGCGTCCAGGGCAATCTCGTAGTTCATCGTCGGAAACGCATTGGTGTAGCGCAGCCCGGTGAACGGCGAGCCCATCCCGAGCACGACCAGCCCCGATTCGACCCGAACTTCCCCCCGGCCGGCAAAATCAATCTCCTCCCAGCCGTTGAGCGAGTCCCCGCTCAGGAGCAGTCGCCATCCCTCGCCCTCAAAAGGCGCAGCCGCGACCGACGCGGCCTGCCTCAGCAGCGCCGTCACGCCCGATGGGGCCTGGTTCGATGGCGTCGGAGACTCCGTCCCGACGGGCGTAGCGGCGCTCGGCGCCGGTGGCGGCGTCGGCACAGGCGGGTTTGCCCCGCCGGTGCACCCGGCCAAGACCGCCAGACCAATCACGAATCCGACTGAACCGTGTGCTTTCATAACCAGCGACAAGCCCCAGCTTGGCCGCACGGCCAGATGGCCTCCCGATCAACGTGCGCCCGTCTCCCACCACCGAATTCAGGCGTGCTGGCCACGCAGGGCGTCGGCGGCTAATCTAAGCCCGCGCATGGATAAGAGCCAGCCGCAGTTTCATGGACCGACGAGTTTGCCGGAGTTTGTCAAGGCCGACGCGGACGGCACGCTGCTGGCGGTCAAGGTCCAGCCGCGTGCCGCCCGCAACGAAATCTGCCAGCCCTTGGGCGGGGAGTTGCGCGTCCGGGTCACGGCTCCGCCGGTGGACGCGGCGGCCAACGAGGCCTTGGTGCGTTTTCTGGCCGAAGTGTTGGATTGCAGGCGCGCCCAGCTCGCTCTGGCGCGGGGGCACGCCTCCCGGCACAAGCTCATCAAGGTCGCCGGGCTGCGACCGGACACGGTTTTGGCCAGGCTGACGGCAGCATGGCAGTGAAGCCAACCGGCACGGCCGGCTACGATGTCGGGACCGTCGGCCCGCAGGACTGCCGAGCACAACCCTGAGGGCCGCGCCGCGCGCAATCCGAATCTGCCTCCCCCTGCCGCTTCGAGCACGCCTGCCCTGTTGGCAACAGCCGGCTTGACGGATGGGGCAGGTCAGTGTAAAGAGCGTGCACGGTGGTTCCGGACCACCAAGTGGATCAAAACATTGAACGGCGAGGAAATGTTATGCTCAAAAAGCAAATGCTGAGTTGGATGGTCGGTGGCCTGCTTTTGGCCGGCCTTTCTGGAAGTCAGGCCGGCACGGTGGGCGTCACGCCCGGAAGCCCCTGGTCCGGCTGGATGAACGTTTACGAGCTGGTGGGAGGCAATGCCCAGGGAAATTACCTTTGGGGTAGCGGCTGGGGCATCGCCGACCTGCCGGCTGTCCTCTCGGGCGGCACGCTGACCTTGAGCCCGAATGTCAGCACGTGGAATCCAAGCGATCCGTATTGGGTCAGTGGTGGCCAGCCCAACAAGTGGATGGAGGCCAACTTCTACGTGGACGCCGGCACCAGCATGGGCGGCACCAGTCTGACGTTCTCCGGCAACACCATCGCAAACACACTCGTCACGCCCTACTCCGCCGTGGCCTTTATCAAGGAGTTTACCTCCACCTACGGCTGGGTGGGCATGACCACTTCCCCGTTGACGGGCGGCTCCGGGTTTTCGATCACCCGCGACATCGCCGCGGGGAACATTGCCCAGTACGGATTCATGACCCTCGGGCCGAACGCTGACCCTGCGACTGTGAGTTTGTGGGGCCAGGTCGTGATCGCGGTTGTGCCCGAGCCGGCGGTGGGCGCCTTGCTGCTGCTCGGGCTGGCCACGGTGGCGTGGCGGCGTATCGGCCGCGCCTGACGCTCAGGCATTTCGTCGGTTTTCAAAGCGGGCCGCGGATGTCTCCGCGGCCCTGCTGCTTTTCAGGGGGCAACAGAGGGGACACCCATCAGAGGTCTCGATCAATACACAAATATCCCGGCCGGACCGATTGAAGCGGAGTTCAGCGTCCACATCGTCGTTGCCTGTGTGAGGCGACGTTGAAATCCGTGGACGGCCTGATACCCTTGGGCCGTGAATGCGTTCTGCTGGCTGTCCCGCCGTTGGCCTGTGGCCTCCCCTGCCCTGCTGATCGCCATTACCGGGGCGGGCCTGCCGGGTTGCCGCGGGCCGGGCGGGGCGTGTTGTCCGCCGACGGCGCAGTCCGCGCCGCCCGCGCCCAACGCGGCCGCGGCCACGGCTCCCGCCAAACTGCCGCCCAAACGCTTCAGCTACACGCCCCGGCCCTATCCGGTGGATGAGCGCGGGTTCTCGCCGGTGGACAAGGCGCTCCAAAAGGCCCATGCCCGGGAGGAGTTGATCGCCGACGATGCCGAGGGGTCGTTGAACCCTTACGTTCTGAAGGTGATCTCGGCCTACCCGCTGGATGGCAGCTATCCGTATCACTGCAGTTGGGAGCCGCGCGAATACGACATTTACAACGGCGTCACGCAGGATCTGTGGTACAGGGGCATGGTGGTCGCCAAGGCCTATCCCGACGGCTCGCGCTGCAGTTATTGTTGCGGCTTCACCTTCGAGGTGTTTGTCCGCGCCATGAAATGCGCAACGTGCAAAAGGGTCTCGACCCGGACGACTTCAACGGCATGACGTTCCACGACCTGTTCAATCTGCTCCAGCTTTGGTACATCGAAGGACCGGGAGATTCCGAGCAACGCGGCATTGTCGCCTACGGCCTGGGCCGGGCCATCACGGAGTTGGAGCAGGCACGGCCCGGCGACTTTCTGAGCTACAGCACCACGCCGCCCGGGGGGCATTCGGTGATTTTCATTGACTGGCTGCGCGACGAGCAGGGCCGGATTGTCGGGTTGAAATACTTCTCGTCGAACCTCTCCGGCACCAAGGGCGTCGGCTGCGGCCAGGGCCGGTTCAGCGATGTCAACAACGGCCGCGGCATCCTGCGCAACTCGCTCAAGATCGCCCGGGTGGGGGCCATCCGGGACTACAAGCCGTTCGATCGCGCGGCCATTCCGGTTCGCAACGCTTACCTGCCCACGCAACCGGTGCGACTGATTGCGCCGCCCGCACCGCCCGTCCCCGCCACAACCCCACCCTCCCCGGCGCCGTGAATTGGTTGGCAC
>Ga0101944_10002513_pt1 | contig 29304 bp, 22 predicted proteins | sample DewCreD2012metaG_FD_75245 | JGI IMG/M metagenome (GOLD analysis project Ga0101944, IMG submission 75245) | Hot spring sediment bacterial and archeal communities from British Columbia, Canada, to study Microbial Dark Matter (Phase II) - Dewar... ... | reverse complement strand
GGCGATTCGCTCGGCAACGTCGTCCTGGGCTTCGACTCCACGCTCCCCGTCACGCTCGAAGCCATGGTTCACCACACGGCCGCGGTGAGCCGCGGCACACGGAAGGCGCTCGTCATCGCCGATATGCCCTTCCTGACCTTTCAAGTGAACGTCGAGGAGGCGGTGCGCAACGCGGGGCGCCTCATGCGGGATGGCGGCGCGGGCGCGGTGAAACTCGAAGGCGGGCGCGCCGTTCTCGAAGCGGCGCGCCGCATCGTGCAGGTCGGCATCCCCGTGATGGGCCACCTGGGGCTGTTGCCGCAATCGGTCCACCAGTTGGGCGGCTACCGCCGGCAGGCCACGCGCGGAGAAGACGCGCGCCTGCTGCTCGAAGACGCCAAAGCCCTGGAGGCCGCGGGCGCCTTCGCGATCGTGCTGGAGATGATTCCCCCGGAGGTGGCGGGCGACGTGACGGCCGCGCTGCGCATCCCGACGATCGGCATCGGCGCGGGCCCCTATTGCGACGGACAGGTGCTGGTGAGTTACGACATGCTCGGGCTTTCACAAGGTTTTGTGCCCTCCTTCGTCAAGAAATACGCGGAAGCGGGAGAGGCCATGCTCAAGGGCGTCCGGCAGTACGCCAGCGACGTGCGCGAAGGGCGATTCCCCGCCCCGCCCCCGGAAGAGGACCGCAAGTGACGGGCGCTCAGTTGTTCCGCAAGGTGGAGGAACTGCGCGAGATGCTGGCTCGCGTCCGCCGCATGGGCGCCACCATCGGCTTCGTGCCCACGATGGGCGCCTTGCACGAAGGACACGGACGGTTGATGGACACGGCGCGGCGAGAGACCGATTGCGTTGTCGCCAGCGTGTTTGTAAACCCCATCCAGTTCGACCGCAAGGAAGACCTGGAGCGCTATCCTCAGGACCTGGACGCCGATTTGCGTTTTTGCAGCGGCCACAGGGTCGACCTCGTGTTCGCTCCCTCCGTGAGCGAAATGTACCCGGGTGAGCAGCTTTCGTTCGTGGACGTCGGGCGGGTGAGCGAGGGCTTGTGCGGCGCATTCCGGCCGGGGCACTTCCGCGGCGTGGCGACAGTCGTGCTGAAGCTCTTCAACATAGTGCAGCCGCACCGCGCCTACTTCGGGGAGAAGGATGCGCAACAACTCGCGGTGATCCGGCGCATGGTGCGGGACTTGAATCTGCCGGTGGAGATCGCCCCGGTGCCGACGGTGCGGGAGGCGGATGGCCTGGCCCTTAGTTCGCGCAACCGGCGGCTGGATCCGGCGGACCGCCAGATTGCGCCTGTGCTGTTTCAGGCCCTGCTGGTGGCGCAGAAATATATCGCGGCGGGAACCACGGATCCTTCGCTGGTGAAGGCCGCGGCCGTCGCGGTGCTCGAAAGGCAGCCGGCGGTCCGTCTGGAGTACCTGGAGGTGGTCGACGCCGAAGAAATGCAGCCGGTGCAGCGAATCACCGGGCCCGTGCGCGTCGCCGCCGCGGTCTGGCTCGCCGGCGTGCGCCTGATTGACAACCTGCTCTGTGAACCCGGAGAGCCCGCCGGCAGCGGATTGATTCAGTGATCTCCGAAAATCGCCGTCAATTCTCCGTTCGGCCGCGCCCCTCAACCGGAGCGCCGGCCCGGCGGCCGCCGGTCTGATATCGGGGAAGGATCACGGACGCCGCTGCAAGAACGCCAGGAACTCGGCGGCGTTGCGGGTCAGGCCCGGAAATGTGGCGACCACATTCTCGTCCGGGGTCAGAATGACGTAGTACGGAATCGCCACCGTCGCGAACCTGTCGTTGAGCAGCTTCTGAAAGCGCTCGGAGTCGCGGTCCGTTCCGTCCGTGTACAGCTCCACCAGTACGAACTCACCCAGCGCGGAAGCGATCTCCGCACGCGGGAACATATTGGCCTTCATCCAATGGCAGTTCGTGCAGGCGTAACCGGTGAAATTGAGGAAGACCAGCTTGTTTTCGGCGCGTCCGCGCGCCAGCGCTTCTTCGTACTGGTTCTTAAGCCACACCGGCCCCGGCGCGCCGGTCGCGACTCTGGATTGCGACGGCAGCGGAACGTAAGCATCGATTTCGCCCAGCCGCCCCCCAAACATCCCCGGAGTCAGGCTCAGCGCAAACACCAGGAAGAATGCGCCGATCAGCAGGCGCGCCACACCCAGCTTTTCATCGGGCCGCACGCCTTCCAGACGGATCAGGCCCAGAAGATAGAGGCCCGTCAGCGCGAACAAAACCATCCACGCCGCCAGAAAACGCTCCCTCGTGAGGATGCCCCACTGCATCACGGCGTCCACGTTGCTGGCGTACTTCAGCGCCGCCGCCAGGATGATGAAGCCCAGCACCACTTTGACGCGGGCCATCCAGCCGCCGCTCTTGGGAAGCCGCGAAAGGTAGGAGGGAAACAACGCCAGAAAGAAGAAAGGCAGCGCCAGGCCGGCGGCGAAAGCCGCCATCCCCACCAGAGGCCGGATTCCTCCCCCCGTCACCGAGCCTGCCAGCAGCGTCCCCACGAACGGGCCCACGCACGCGAAAGCGGTCAGCGAAAAGGCCAGGCCCATCAGAAGCGAGCCGGCCATGCCGCCGCGCTGGCTGGCGCGGTCCGCCTTCGTCAGAATGCTTGAAGGGATCGCGATCTCGAACGCGCCCAAGAGGCTCAGGCCGAACGCCACGAACAGCAACGTCAGAAAAAGGTTGACCCAGACGCTGGCCGCAAGCTGGACCGTGCCGAACGGGCCCAGAATCGCCGTCACCACAACCCCGAGCGAAGAAAACAAAACCACGATTCCCAGCGAGAACACCAGCGCCTGAAGCACCGCCCGCCGCCGCGAGCCGGACTCCTGCTTGAGGAAGTATGAGACCGTGATCGGGATCATCGGAAAAACACACGGCGTGAAGATGGCCGCGATTCCGAACCCGAATGCGATCAGCGCGAAGGCGAAAAGCCCCTGCACTTCGCCTCCGGATCGCGCCGGAACGGCGGGCGCGGAAGCCTCGGGAGCCGCCGCGGCAGCGGGCTTGCCGGGTTCGAACAACCGGTAGGCGGCCGGTATCGTAAACGACGGCGCGCCCGCGGCAGGATCAACGGTGACTTGCGCCGCCGCGGACCGCCGCACGGGAAGCAGGCATTGCCTGTCGTCGCACGCCTGGTAGCGGGATTGCGCCGTGATCTCCATCGTGCCGGGCGCGGCGCCCGCGGCCAGCTTCACCACGATCAGGAACACCGCTTCGCCGTCGAACGTCTCGGTCTCCAGGCTGAAATTCGGGTCGAACTTGACCTTGGGAGCGGGCTGGTAAACGCGCCACGATTCGACGGCGGGATTCTCGGCCACTTGCACCGTCGTTGGGATCGGACCTTTCGGCGTCGAGAGCGAATACAGATGCCACCCGGGTTCGATCCGGGCGGTGAACCGCGCCAGAATCTCCGCTCCCGGAGGCGCCGCCGGAGAGGCGATCGCCAGGGTCCACCTCACGGGGTCCAGACGTTGCGCCCCCGCCGGCAGAGCCAGCAGCGACACCAGAAGCAACGCGCCGCAAATTCGAAACAGCATCCCCTCACTCAGTCCGCTTGCGCGGCGGCCAGCCCGAGACTGGACCAGCGGTGCAACTCCTGCTCGATCCTTTGGTTGATGCGCCCGTTGGAGAACTGGGCCGCCACCCGAATGGCGTTCTTGATGGCGTTTGCGTTGGACCGCCCGTGGCAGATGATGCACACGCCCCGAACGCCCAGCAGGGGGGCGCCGCCATACTCCGAGTAATCCAGGCGTTTCTTGAATTCGGCGAAGGCGCGGCGGGAGAGCACATACCCCAGCTTACCCGCCAGGGTGGCTTCCAGGGACTCCTGGAGCATCTGGCGGATGACGTCGACCAGGCCTTCGCTCACTTTGAGAGCGACGTTCCCGATGAAACCGTCACAGACCAGCACGTCCGTGTTCCCGCTGTAGACATCCCGCCCCTCCACGTTGCCGATGAACTGGAGCGGCAGCGTCTTCAGGAGCGCGTAAGCCTTGCGGGTCAGCTCGTTGCCTTTGTGTTCTTCTTCCCCGATCGAGAGCAGACCCACTCGCGGATTATCGATCTGCAAGATGACGCGCGCGTAGATCTCGCCCATGACCGCGAACTGCCCCAGCATGCGGTCTGTGCAATCCACATTCGCGCCCACATCCACCATGACGGCGGGACGCCCGCTCATGGTGGGGAACGCCGATGCCAGCGCCGGCCGGTCCACGCCGGGCAGCATTCCCTGCACCAGCTTGGCCGTCGCCATGACCGCGCCCGTGTTGCCGGCCGAAACCAGCCCCGCGGCGACGCCGTCGCGCACCAGCCTGCACGCCACCCGGATGGAGCTGTCGCGCTTGCCCCGCACAGACTTGGCGGCGCTGTCCTCCATCGTGACGCGCTCGCTGGCGTGGACGATCTCGATGGGCAAATCGGACGCCCCTTCGTGACGTCTCAGCTCTTCGCGAAGCGGAGTCTCCTGTCCGACCAGAATGACCTTGACGCCCAGCGCGCGGGCGGCCCGCACCGCGCCTTCGACTTCGGTGCGCGGGGCGTGATCTCCGCCCATCGCGTCCACTGCGATCGTGATCATGGCAGGGGTTTGCTCCGGGGAGGTGGTGGGTCTTAGGATTCGGCCACCTCGATCACCTCACGGCCCTTGTATGTGCCGCAGTGGGGGCAGGCCCTGTGCGGGAGCTTCGGTTCGTGACAGTTGGGGCACTCAGACAGGCCCGGCTGGCGCAGATGATCGTGCGCCCGCCGCGTTGCGGTGCGCCGGTTCGAGTGTCGTCTTTTCGGATTCGGCATGACTCAAGTTTCCTCAGTATCTTTCTTTACGCTTCGCAGTTGCGCCGCTCACAGATTCCGGAGTGCCGCCCAGCGATCATCCGGCGTTACAAGCTTACACCCGCAGGCGACGCGATTGCGATTCTGGCCGCATATGGGGCAGATGCCCTGGCAATTCTCCCGGCAGGTCCGCTGCATGGGCAGGGCCAGCAGCACCTGCTCCCGCAGCACGTTCTCCAGTTCCAGCCCCTCCCCTTCGTAAAAATCCACGGAACTGTCGGCCGCTTCCAGGGCCACTTCCGGACTCTCCGGCCCCGCTTCCAGAGGCTCGTAGAACAGATCGAAGGCCAGGTCCAGAGGATACTGCGCCACATCCAGGCACCGGTCGCACTCGGCTTCCATCACCACCCGCAAACTGCCGCGGATCCGGATCTCGCCGCCGGTGTTGGGCAGCAACTCCGCCACCCCGGCCACGCTCATCGGTCCGGCCTGCCACAACTTCTTGTCAAAAAACTCGATCTCGCCCGGCCGAAAGGTCTCTTCGAAACGAACCTTCCGGAGTTCCATTTCCCTTCGATTGAGGAACATGCGAATCTCCCGGCGCAATGCCAATCAGCCAAAGCTCTATTATAGCCGTTCTTTGAACCTTGTCAGCCGAACCGGGGGCTCGCGGTGTGGGGCGCCGCCCCGAAGGGAGCCTCCCCGCAGGTGGAATCCCCCGGCGATTCCGGCCCCGGCGCTGCGGCCTCCCCGCGGTCCTCCCCCGGCCTCATGTGATTCCGTTCCCCCAAGTGGTGATTCATCCTAGGCGGCTTCGCTCTTCATCCGCGCCCGGCGCCCGATGAGGTGATCGAGGTGCGGATTATGGCGACTTGGAGACGCGGCCCGGCGCCGATGGCACTGTCCGTCATCCTGCTGGCCGCGGTCTGCGGGCAATGCTGCTTCGGAGAGACGCCGAAGCGGGGCTGGAAAAAAGTGTGGGCGGTATCCGTGGCCGCCGTGCTGGCGGCGAATGTCGCGGATGCAAACTCCTCGATCGGACGCGGCGAGTGTAATCCTCTGCTGCGCAACGCCCAGGGCGGACTCAGCGGGCAGCGCGCCGTGCTGGTCAAAACGGCGGGAACCGGCGGCATGCTGCTCTTGCAGTATGTCCTGCACAGGAAGATCCCGAATCAAGGCGTGGAGAAACCGGCGGCGCTGATTAACTTCGCCGCGGCGGCGGCCGTCGGAGGAGTGGCGTACCGCAACTCGAGAATCCCAAAGCGGGTCGCGCCGGCGCCCTGAGAAAAGATTCCGGCCGTTTCAGCGCGGAGCGGCGGACGCGGGGGAGATTGAAACGCGATGCACGTGCAGCGAGCCTGCGATCTTGCTGTCAAATCGCAGCGAGGGCTTCCTCTCGATCTGGACGGCGAGAATCTGTGAACCGGGCGGCACGCTGAATTCAACCTGCACCCGGGTGCGCTCCGAACGGCCGAGAATCGGAGCGGACACCGCATTCACGCGGGCCGGAGATTCCAAATCGAAGATCCGGAAGAACGGCCCTTGGTCGGTGGTGATGCCGCCGGCCTTGACCTCGGCGGAAAAGCGGTAACGTCCGGGAGGCGCGGTGAAAAGCTGCCTCGCGCCCGCAAATTCCAGATTCTGTTGTCCCAGAAATCGCAACTCCAGGCCGTCCTCCAACTCCGCTTCCACCCCCGGTGTGGAGATCAGTTCCCAGTCGAAAGGACTGCCGCTAGGCTGTCTCTGAAAGAGCCGGTTCGACAGCCGCTCCGAAGTCAGGTATTCGAGATCTCCGAGGGAACGGATCCAGTCCGCCCAAATCTCCTGAGCGGCCTGGAAGGACCGCCGCTCCCAAAGCGTCCGCGAAAGAAGCGCGGCGGTGTTCTCATCCGCGAGTTGCTCTTTCCGCATCCAGGCCCAAGTGTCGCGCAGATCCTGATCCGAGCCTTGCCGCCGCATCCAGTCCACCCAGGTTCGCGCGACCCTGGGCGTCGCCGGAACCGCGTAGCCCAAAAGTGCCGGCAACGGATGCCCGCTGCGAACATAGTAAGAGTACAGGATCTCGTCGTAAACATTGACCTGCCGCAGTATCCGGGCGCCCAAGTGCAGCGCCTGTTCCGTGCGCCCGTTCATGAAGTCGAAGTTCGCCGCGCGCATCAGGACGGGAGGATGGTTCGGGCCGATGGCCAGGGCGCGGTCAAATGCCGCCGCCGCCTTCGCGGTTTCCCCAGCCGCGGCCAGCATCTCTCCATAGCCGCACCAGAAGGAGGGGTTTGCGGGATCCATCTCAAGAAGCACACTCAAATTCGCGGCGTTGACTCCCCTGGCATCAATGCTGTCGTACACATGCGGCATGCGGCAGAACCCGGCGCGGCAAAGGGATGAATCCGCGGATGGGTGCGCGAAATCCAGAACGATCCAGAAGACTGTAACCAGGAGAGAAAGAACTGGGATGAGAATGCGCACCGGCTACTCCTCCCTCTCTCTCACTCCCAGCGTTGAGGCTGCTCCCATCAGCCAGGCCGCCACGAGCGCGTTGACTGGAACGTACAAATTGAAATCGGCGAGGCTGTGGGCCGACAGGGCAAGAAGTCCGCCCAGCAGCCCCGCGGCGGTTTCCCAGTGCTGGCTCTCGCGATGGGAGAGCACGAATGCGCTCAGCCGGAAGAGAACCCGGCCCACCAGAATACCCATGAGCAGAAATCCGGCGGCGCCCAACTCGGCCAGGATTTGCAGGTAGTCATTGTGGGCGTACTTCACCGAATTCATAGGGAGGGCGTCCTTATGGAAAAAAGAACCGCTCTCGAAGGCGCCCAGACCGCAACCAGTGTAAGGATAGGAGGCGATCACGCGAAGCGAGTATTTCCAAATGGACAAGCGTCCGTCTTCCTGCACCGCGGAACTGGCGAACTTGCTCAGCAACTCAGGCGTGGGCAGGAACACCAAGAGGCAGACAGGCAGGGCAATGGAGAGAACCAGCCAGAGCCGGCGGCGCCGGCGCGGACGTGATTGGGCGTTGGAACTGAGGAGCAAAGCCGCCATCAGCCAGAGAGCGGCCAATGTCGAGACAAAGCCCATTCTGGATCGCGACATCGTGATGGCGGCCAGCAGACAAGCGCCCACGCCCAGCAGCACCGACAGTTGAAGGGCAGTCCGCGGGGAATGGACCCCGCTGCCGGTCCTTTTTCGGTAGATGGCGGCGGCCCACATCAACACCAGAGGGAAGGACATCTCCAGCAGCCCGGCGAAATGGTTGGGGTTGATGAAGGTGCCGGAAATATGCCTGATATCGGCCGAGGAGCGCATGCTGCCGAACTGGGCGATTCCGAGCAGGCTCTCCAGCCAGGCCAGCGCCAGCACGGGGGCGAGCAGGAGCCAGATGCGGTCGCGCCAGGCCAGGGACAACTGACGGGCCGCAACGAAAGCCGCCATGGCCGGCAGCACCTTGACCAGCGTGAAAAAACTGACCGTGGGATTGGCGGAGATCTGGAGCCACGCCCCAACCGGGCGGCCCGTCATTTCGCGTGCGGCAGCCGCCGCCGACCAGCGCTCCGGCGAGAGCGCCTGAACCAACCCAGGCGGCAGCGGGATCATCTGGAACGCCATCCAGGCGAGGAGAGCGCCGAGCAGATACAAATCCCATTGAAGGCGCCGGGCAGTATGTTGCTCGCCCCGTCCGGCCAGAGCGAATAGGGCGGCCACGGAAATGCCCAACGCGCTCCACTGCCACTGCCGCGGCTCCACGCCCGCCTTCGGCAGCAAGGCGGCAGCCATCGACAGGCAGATCAGGCACCAGGCACTCCAGGCAGTCTTGCTCATCAGAGGCGGCCATCAAGGCGCGTCAAACAGAGAAACCCTCCCGCGGCATGCACGGCGAGGGTTTCCTGAACTGAACTCTTTCAGACTCGCGGACCGGCTGCTAGTCGCTGGCGTTGGCCAGAGCAACTCCGGTGGCCGTACCCGCCACCGCAGCCGACCCCAGGATGACGCCCGCCTTGCGGCCAGGAGTCCACCACCCGGCTTTGCCCGTTGAGTCGCCGACGCTGTAAATTCCGGCCGGCTCCGCCATCCCGGCAGGAGTAGTCGGAGTCACCGGCTTGCCGCGCGCCTCCAGACGGACAGCCAGCGTGGACTTCAGCGCATACTGCGCTGTTCCATTTTGCAGGTTGAAAACCGGCATCGCTCCCTGCATCGAGACTGTCGCCTGTGAACCCGGGTTCAAGGTTATGCTGGAACCGTCGGGGAAAGTGATGCTAACGGGGGAACTGCCGGCGATGATCGTGTCTCCGGCCATCACGGGCCAGGACGGCACACCTTGCCCCGGCGTCACCTGGGCTCCGCGCAACTGGAACGGCGCGGTTGAAGTCACCGTCGCGATCTGATTCCCCTGCGCGTAAAGCGACCCGGCCAGCAGAAAAACCATTAGCACTAGGACTGTTCTCTTCAGCATTCTTAAGGCTCCAAAACTGTCTCGATTCTAACAGGTACTATGACATAAGGCAAGCAAAAAGTTTCCTTAGCCCGTAAACCCTAGGAACTCAGGTACTAGAACAGAATCCCCTTTGTGGTACCCCACCGACCCCGGCCGAAGTCCGCCCCCAGACGGGCGCCACTCCTCCTATCCTTGACAACTCGTTTGTTTCTAATCTTTTGCCCTCTCCGCTCGAGTCAGATACAGGACGGCGGGGGTGACTTCGAAGGGCATCTTCTCGCGAGGAGAGAGCAGCGCAATCGGTCTGGCCTTGAGCAGCTCGATACGGTTGTTCCAGGGACTGAGCTTCACGCGTGAGCCTAAGGGCAGGGCCGCGATCTGTTCGAGTTTCTGTTCCTCCAGAGGCGGTGTGGCTTCCGTGAAGGCCGTCAACCTGGCGAGAGCGCCGGCGTTGGCCAGAGGATTGCCGAAGTTGGCCTGCAAGAGGCGCGGCAGCGCGGGACTCCGGCTCGCGAGAGCCCGGAGGAAGAGCCCCGCGTTCGAGGTGTTCTTGTAAGGGGAAGCGCGCATGATTTCAATCGTCCGCTCTCCCGCTTTGAGCAGTTCCTCGTCCGTGCGCGCAAAATGCAGACGGTTCACCAATTCGACGTCGGTGAGCATGGCCTGATCGCTGAAGGCGAACTGTGTCTGCGTCCGGTGGCCCAGAGCAAGCTGGGACAGTTCGCTGGCCAGGACCAGCGCCAGGCTGGTCTCATCGGGCAGGACGTCGATGAGGCCGCGGCTCACAACAATCGTTCGCCCCACGAGGAAGGACTCGAGCGGCGTCGTCAGCAACACGCGGCAGCGGGCGTCGACCCCGAGGTTGGCCGACACGATCAGGTTGTTGACCACCGTGTTGAGAACTTCATCCACCGGCCCGGGAGGCGCGAGCAGACCCGCCCGCTCGAGACGCGCCAGGATGTTCTCCTCGGCCTGCCGTTCCCACAGCCGCTGGCTTTCGATGGGGATGAGATCTTTGGGGGTGTCCTGATCCTTGACCGCGTCGTTCTTCTCCACCAGGATGCTCGTTAGCTCGGCAACCTTGCTGGCTGGTTCGGCGGCGTAGTCCCAGACGCGCGTCTGCGCCTTGAAGCGAGGCTTTGTGCTGGCCGCGTCCTTGCCCGTAACTCCTTCTTCCTCGATGTAGATTATCGCCGGGACCCATTCGGAGCCTCCGGCGTTGACACGCCAGCTATCGAAGTGGAAGTAGCCCTCGGCCACGGATCCCTTTGCCGCCTGAGGCTGAACATACGTGCCGTTGAAGCGGACGATGGCATAGTCGCGGTCCTCCACCCAGATGCGGCCGATGAACTTGCCTGCATGCTGCCGGTTGGCCGGCACAACATCGAAGACGAGGCACCGGACGTCCCCCAGAAACTCGCGGCGAACGAACTCAAAGTTATAAGTCTGGCGGTTGAAATCGCCGAGGTCGAGCACCGTCATTTGCACGAAGCCCCGGGGCAGGAAGGCGAAGGCGCGGGTCTTGGCGGGCGAGGAGCGCAGGCCCAGCCAGGAGGACCCTCTCTGGGATGGCGCCGCTTCGGTGCGCTCGACGAAGGACTCGTAGTTGACGGCGTCGGTCAGGCGGAACCGGCCCAGGAAGTAATGGTCCTTCACGGGGATTTCTTCACTGCCCTCGAGTCTCGTCTCCTGGATGTAGGTCTCGATCAGCGGCGTTCGTTTCTGTATGGACTGAAGAAAGGACCGCTCTCGTTCCACGATACTGTCCAGCAGCCGGCCGACCACATCGTCGGGAGACTGCGTTAACGCGGGAACAGCGGCAAGCAACACAGCACAAGCTAGCATCTTCTTCACGATCATCTCACCTCAGAACGCCAACTGAAACGAAATATGCACGATGGCGGTCGAGTCCACCGGCTGTCCCGCCCGCTGGGCGGGACGGAAACGGATTGCCTGGGCGGCGGCCACGGCATTCTCGTCCAGCCCATGCCCGAGCCCGCGGATCACGCGCAACACGCGCGCTTCGCCGGTGGCGGAGAACAGCAACTCGACCGTCACTTCACCTTCGATCTTAAGCCGCCGCGCCTCCTCGCTGTACGCAGGGCGCGGCTTCGAGAGAATCTCTACCGGCGTCGCCCCCGGCGGCACACGCGCCGGAACGACGTCCGGCTTTCGCGAAGGGGCCACAACGGATGCATCGCCGAATCCGCCCGGAGCAGTCGTGGCGGCCCGTTCCACTGGCCGCGGGGCGGACACCGCCTGGGAGAAGCCGGCCGAGGCAGCGCCTTGCGCCTGCCCCGCGGACCTCGCGGGCGCCGTCGAGACCGAGCCGAAACTCCCGACCGGACCAGCCGCGGCCCGGGACGCGGCGGCGGGACCAGCATCGTAGCGGTCGAAGCCGTCGCCCTTGGGGAGCGCGAGTCCCCGCGCCGGACTTTGGTTCCGTGCGGTCTCGGCAGCCCCGAAAGTCCCGGTCTTCAAAGATACCTCGCGCGGGCCCGAAGCCAGCGCCTTCTCCAACTGAGAGAAACCCGCCTGCTGGACCGGCTTCTGAGACGGAACGGGCGCCGCGGCCACAACGTCTCCGAGATTGTTGGTCGCCAGGGGAGGAGGCGGAACGGGATCAGCCGGCGCCACGGAGACCGGAAGGGGCTTCACCTCCGGCGCCGGGGCCGGAGGCGCTTCCGGCAGCAGCTCCCGCCGCGGCGGCGGGAGGGGCGGGCTGAAGAGTTTCGGTTCCGGAACGCGAGGCACCGGGCGGGGCGGAACAACCACCCGTCCCAGATCGCCGACGGGAATTTCCTCCGCCAGCGGGAAGAGCAGAGTGACGTGGCGGAGGCTCTCGGGGGGCCGTGTCATCTTCGCGCCGAACTGTGACGTGAACAGAACAACCGCCACGCCCACATGGGCGAGGAAGCTTGCCAGGTGAGGATACAGGGCGCGGAAACCGGCGGAACGGGGTTGCGTCAGAAGCATTTGGCCGAACATTCCAGATGTCCCAATCTTTCGCTCCCCGTCAGGCGCCAGACGCCGCAAGCAGCGCGGCCGGACCGTTCAGAGCCTCTCATGCTCACCACAGCATCTATATCGGAGTGTACACCGCTGAGGATCAGCGCCGCCAGGAATCCGCGTTCAGCGGGAGTACGCGGCGAGCAGTTTCCGGTAGGTTGTTTCGAGGTCTTCGGGGAGAACGCGCGTCTCGCCGACGGTGGTCATGAAGTTCGAGTCGGCGGGCCAGCGCGGGACGACATGCAGGTGGATGTGGCCGGCCACGCCCGCCCCGGCGCACTCGCCGATGTTCATCCCGAGGTTCAGTCCGGAGGGATGGTAGACCGCCCGGAGGGCCTCTTCGGACCGCCTGGCCAGCAGGATCATCTCCTCCAGAGTCCCTTCCGAGGTCTCCCCCAGAGAGGCCACGTGCTCGTAGGGGGCGATCATCAAGTGGCCCGTGGTGTAGGGATACAGGTTCAGGAGCGCGTAGTTCTTCCTGCCGCGATGCAGGATGTAATGTTTCCTGTCCTCTCCCGAAGAGGCGTGGTCGCAGAAAATGCAACCCGAAGAAAGGCTGGCGTCGCTTACGTAAGCGTAACGCCACGGGCTCCAGAGCCGGTCCATGTTTCCCCGCCGCTGAACCGCCCGCTAAAGCGCGCTGGGAGTTTCCGGCGCGGGGCCGGCCGCCGTCACGGCGGAGGCTTCCGCGTTCACCAGATCCTTCAATTCCTTGCTGGGCTTGAAGTAAGGAATGCGCTTGGCGGGCACTTCCACCCGCTCGCCCGTCTTGGGATTGCGGCCAACGCGCGCCTGACGCTCACGAGTGCGGAAGCTGCCAAAACCGCGGATCTCGATCTTGTCTCCGTTCCGCAGCGACTTGACGACGCTGTCGAAAATAATCTCCACGATGTTTTCGGACTCCTTGCGCGTCAATTCCACCAGCCGCGAGACTTCGTCTATCAGGTCCGCCTTCGTCATCTCAGTTTGTCTCCTTCAGAATCTGACCGGCACATCCAGGCGATCCTTATGAGCGGGTGTCGCCCTGACCCTTCAAGTTAATCACTTCTTCAATGGTAAGTGTGGCGGCCGCCGCCTGGCGGTGATAATCCTCCAGCCGGCTCCGTTCTTCGTCTTCGGAAACAGCTTGCAGGCTGAGTCCGATCTTCTTTTCGGCTTCATTCAGCCGGATGATCTTGAAATCGAATTCCTCTCCGATCGGCAGGGGCGACTCGCCGCGCGGCCGCTCGGAGAATCCCGGAATCTCCGAGTTGTGACAGAGCGCTTCCACGCCCGGCGCCACTTCGACGAAGACTCCGAAGCTGGCGGCCCGGCACACGCGGCCGCGCAGAACATCTCCCACCTGGTGGGCGCGGAAGAAACTCTCCCAGGCATCCGGTTGGAGCTGTTTCACCCCCAAGGAGAGTCGCCGCGCCTTGGCGTCGATGTTCAGAATAACGGCCTGAACCATCTGCCCCTTCTTGAGGATCTCCGCCGGCGCCTTCACCCGTTTGGTCCAGGAAAGGTCGGACACGTGGACCAGCCCGTCGATCCCCTCTTCGATCTCCACGAACGCACCGAATTCGGTCAGCTTCCGGACCCGCCCTTCCACAACCGAGCCGACGCTGTAGCGGGATTCGACGGTGGTCCAGGGATCCGGCTCGAGCTGCTTGATGCCGAGCGAAATCCTGCGCTCCTTGGGCTGAACGCCCAGAATCACGGCTTCCACCTCGTCCCCCACTTTGACCACCTTGGAAGGATGTTTCAAGCGCCTCGACCAGGTCATCTCGGAGACATGAATCAGCCCTTCCACGCCGGCTTCCAGTTCGACAAAGGCTCCATAATCGGCGATGCTTACGACCCGGCCGATCACCCGCTGGTTGACCGGGTAACGTTCGGCGACGTGCTCCCAGGGATCGGGCTGAGCCTGCTTGAGGCCCAAAGAAATCCGCTCCTTTTCGCGGTCGAACTTCAGCACCTTGACCGTGATCTCGTCGCCGACATGCAGAACTTCGGAAGGATGGTTGACGCGGCCGTGCGAGATATCGCTGACGTGCAGAAGTCCGTCGATCCCGCCCAGGTCCACGAAAGCCCCGTAATCGGTGAGGCTCTTGACGACGCCCGTCACCAGCACCCCCTCCTGCAAGGCGGAGAGAACCGCGCTTTTGCGCGAGGTCTGCTCTTCCTCGACCGCCATCTTGTGGGAGACAACTACGTTGCCCCGGCGCCGGTTGAGTTTGACCACCTTCACGGGGATATCCTGACCGATCAGGGAATCGAGGCTGTGCATGGGGCGGATGTCCGCGTGCGAACCGGGCATGAAGGCGTGCACGCCGACATCGACGGAGAGGCCGCCCTTGATGCGGCCCAAAACGCGGCCGCTCACCAGCAGGTGTTCGCGGTACGCCTTTTCCAGTGTGTCCCAGGCGCGAATTCTGCTGGCGCGCTCGTGGGACAGGAGGATGTAGCCTTCCACTTCCTGTCCGTGGCGGTCCACGACGACGTCGATGACGTCGCCGGGCTGCACGTTCACTTGGCCATCCGGCTGGCGAAACTGCTCGATGGGGACCAGCCCTTCGGATTTGTACCCGAAATCGACGATTACTTCGGAGGGGGTGACCTTGAGGACGCGACCTTGAAGAACCTCGCCTTCAGCCGGCGGCGCGAAATGGCTGTAGTCGTCGATGAGTTGCTCGTAGTCGCTCATCTCGGCGGGAGGAGCGGGGATTTTCCGTTCCTCGTCTAGGTTGCCGGCCATGGCCACATCTCCGTAAGCAAATAGCGCTACCAAACGGCCGGTCTGCCTTGCCCGTGGCCCGCCTTCCGAAAGAGACTGCGACGCGGCTCACACTTCACCGCCCGAAAGTTCCGTTTAGCGAGTGCGCGAGGTTCCACCGACAAGCCGTTGGTAGATAAGTACGTTAGAAACTATACCGAACGCCCGAAGCGTTGTCAACCCGAAACTGGCGCTGGCCTGGCAAACGGCATGACCCCGTGCCCGCCTCAAAGATGGGAGCGGGCACGTCCTCAGTCCAGGGTGTGCTCAGTCCGGCCGCGGCGGAGCAAGGGAACCGTCCCGGAAGCGAGCCTGCCGCAGCGCGAGGCGCGCCTGCGTAGGGTCCGTGGACCGGGACGACCCGGCGATACGAGCAGAGGGCGAGGGGAAGACTCGTCCCCGCCGGGGATCATGCTTTCGATTTGTGGTTCAGCGCCGATTTGAGCATTCCGTTCATGCAGCCGATGAGGTAAGCCAGACCGGCGTTGGGCCTGAACTCCGGCGCGGCTCCGCCGGCGCCCGCGCCTCCCCTGCCCTGCTGTGGCGGCGCGCCCGGAATCCGTCCGACGGCCGGCACGTGATCCGGGATCACGATGCCGTCGAAGTCCACGTCCACAAGCGCCTGCATGGCCTTGCTCATGTCGTAGTAGCCGTCATCGATCAAAGTCTCAGTGAAGTGCGGCAAAGGAGCCGTGACGTTGCGGAAATGGACCTTGAAGAGTTTCTTCATTCCGCCGAAGTATTTGATGGTTTCCACCACGTCCTTCCCCATCAGCGGCCCGCCCTCGAGCCAGCACCCGATGCAGAGGCACATTCCAATGTTGGGGCTGTTGGCGATCTCCAAGGCCTTCTTGTAGCCCTCGAAGCTGCTGAAGATGCAGCGGGGAACGCCGGCGATCATAGGCTTGGGAGGATCGTCCGGATGGATGCCAATTCTCACGCCTGCCTCTTCGGCCACCGGGACCACTTTCCTGATGAAGTAGACGTAGTTGTCCCAAATCTCCTCTTCGCTGTAGACGCGTCCGTGCGAAAGGGGCTCGGTATAGGTGATGCCCGCCCAGCTCCCGCGCCAGTTGGGACTGTTCGAATTTCCGTCACGCGCCTGATACCCTCGCGGCGTGATGGTGTTACCGCTGGACCAGATTCCGTTGCCCATATGGGCATACGTCGAGTAAGGGATGCCCGCCTTTCCGAGATAGCGGATGTAGTTGAGGTATTCCTCGATCTTCTGGTCGCGGCCGGGCAGATTCAGCGTGACCTCGGGCATGTTGTGCAGGCTGCCGCTGGGGCCGACGCCGCTGCCGATGTTGTAGACGCGGAAGCCGGCCTCCTCCCATGTCTCGCGCATCTTGATGAAACCTTCCGCCGTGGCTGTCTGCGGCGTCGCGCCGAGGCTCACCCACGTAATGCCTAGCTGTTTGAGGTAGATCAGATTCTCCTTGGTGGGCTGGCCCCCGCCGGTCCCGATCTTGATGCCCGGCGGGATCGGAATCATCTTCGCCTGGCTGCGGCCGGCGGAGGCGGCGGCCGCCGCGCCCAGGGCGACTTTGGCGAACTGCCTCCGGTCCGGAGTGAAGGTCTTGTCTTGGGTCATCATCGCTTGGTCTCCTTTTACAAGGTTACTAAGTATTTGTTTCACTAGACTTAGTTGAGTTGACATGCGGCAGAATCACTTCTTCGGAGCGGAAGAAACGCCGCCGCGGCCGTTGGATCTGCTTCGTTTAACCCGCGGCGACCGCGGGCGCGGGCGCCGGCGCCCGGCGCCCGCCCATCGCGCGCAGATTGCAAACGCCGGGACCTACCACTCGGCCCGGATGGACATCTGAACGTTGGACATCCCGCTGCCGTAATTTGAGAAGTCGCCCAGGACGCCGGTGAACCGTCCCCAAGCGTTGACGTTGTTCAGGTTGTAGGAGGTATTGGGCGCCGCAAGGTTTGGCTTCTTGAAGGGCAAGTTGTGCCCGTCCAGCCTGAGAGTCACCTTGGCGCGCTCCAGAAACGTCCAGCTTTTCGAAGCGAACACCTGGTTCCAGACGATGCCTGGCGCACGCAGAACCCGTGGTCCCAAGGAGCCGATCGTGTAGGCGCTCGGATAGGTGAAGGTGTCCATCTTGAAATACGGGTTCTGCGCCGCGGTGGGGAACCGCTGTCCCATCTGCCAGTCGGGGACGATGGCTTGCTCGATGGGGGCCAAGGCGTTGACCCGTGTGGTCGCCAGGTACCTGTGAGGGCTTCCGCCGTAACCTACAGTCAGCGGAATTCCGGAAAGCATCTGGAGACTGTTGGCCAGGGTCCAGCCGCCCAACACGGCGTTCATGATGCCGCCCCGATTGAGCCAGCGCTTACCCTTCCCCACCGGGAGCTCATAGGTGACAAGCGATCCGAAGTTGTGGCGCCGGTCATAGGAAGTGGGCGCCTTTCCCTGCCGTGTTGCGTACTGAAGATCGTCGGCGTTGCTCAGGTTCTTGGAGAAGGTGTAGTAGCCGTTCAAGGTCAGGCCGCTGGAGTACCGCTTTTCGACCTTGATGTTCGCGCTGTGATAGGTGTTGTGGTTGAAGTTGGAGTACAGATTGATCGTGCCGAATTGGGTGTATGGGCGGTAATTCTGTTGCGCCGTGAACACGGCATCCTGCAACGCCCGATCGCCGCTGAGGGAGATGGACAAGGGGATGTCATTGATGCTCCAACTGCGGGTTAACGCCACGCCGGCGGTGGCGTGGTAGAAGAGATCCACCAGCCACCTCGGGGCGAATTCGTATTGGAAACCGGCCGACCAGTTCATCACATAGGGATTCCGAAGATTGGGATCGCGCCAGGTTGCTCCCCGGCTGCCGAAGTTCGAGCCTGTGTAAGGAACCGTCCCGTCGGGCAGGACCGTGTAGTTGATCGACCCCGGGCCCTGGCTCAGCACGAACACGTGGCGGGGGTCTCCCGTGACCTGATTCTTGTTGAAGGTTCCGGCATACTCCTGGAACCCGGCCTGTCCCTGCTCGTCCTGGGTCATGACGCCGAACGAGGATCGAAAGACCCACTTCTTCCTGAAGTTCCAGACGACGCCCAGTCTGGGCTGGAAGTTGTTCAGGTCGCGGTTTCCGATGATGCCGCTGGGATGGGTGATCGCTCCCATACGTCCGGTGATGGGATCGACGGCATTCGGATCAAACTGCGATTGTTGTCCGAACTTGGTCTTGAAAGGCGAGGTATAGGTCCAGCGGATCCCCAGGTTCAGGGCCACAGACGGCGTCACCTTCCAATCGTCCTGGAAGTACAACTCGTGAGTCCACTGCCGCGGCAGGTACAAAGCCAATTGGCGGGTGAAGGTGGCGCTGCTGACGGTTCCGAGGAGGAAGGAAGCAAACGTGATGCCGGTATTGGGCGTGAAGGGGAGTTCGGTGCCGCCGAAGTTGTACTGGCCGGAGGGCAGTTCCGCGTCCGCCCGGCTGTACAGGGTGCGCATCATCTGGTAGCCCAGCTTGAGGGTATGCCGCCCGGCGATCCTTGTAAGGTTGTTCTGCAATACCCTGTCCTCTCCGACTTCCCGGGACCTGTTCAGGGCGCCGATGCTGTAACCGATGTTGAAATACGGGAACGTCTCCGGACCGACTCCGGGGATGCCGAGTTTCTCGGCCCAGTTCTCCCCTGCGCCGAAGCGCTTGGGGGTGGAACTGGCCCGGCGCATGTAGCCGATGCGGAATTCGTTGAACATCACCGGCGAAAAGACGTACGTGTCGTTGATCACGAAGTTAATCTGGTCGGTGGGGTTCAGAAAGTCGGTGTCGAACTCCTGCCGCGCCAGGGCGGAACCGAAGCGGCCGCGGTGGTAGGCATGAGAAAGGCGCACAAACATCTTGTGGCTGGCGGAGAACTGGTGATCCACCTTGGCGTTCCAGCGGTCCCTCTGAAGGACGCGGTTGGTCTCTACCAGCAGGTTCTGGGAAGGACCCGTTCTGCTGAACGAGCCGGCCTCGTTGGGCTGCTTCCAGATGCCCAGAGCCAGGAAGTTATTGGAGACCGAATCGAACAGGGACTTGGGGATTTGGTTGCCGGGAAAGATGTCGCGGGTCCAGGTGGTTCCGACCTGCCGCGTGGTGAAGGGATTGTAGATCGGAAGCCCCCCTCCGGCGGCCAGAGGAAAGGAGAAGTCCCCGTTCAGCATCTCCGCGGTGGGCACCGTGGTCCGCGTTTCATAGATCGTGTTCTCGTGGTTGATTCCATAGTCGAACAACCAGAAGGTCCGGTTGCGGCCGTTGTAGAGTTTCGGGAAGAGCACGGGCCCGCTGGCCACCAGATCGAATGTGTGGTAGTTCCATGTAGTCGATGCGGGGTTCTGCTGAAGATAGTGGCGATGCACCCAGCTGCCCGGCAGGTAGCGGTCCTCGAAGGAACCGTGCAGCGAGTTGGTGCCGGTCTTGTAAACCATCTGCACCGCTCCTCCGGACACCCGGCCGTATTCGGCGGGCACTCCGGTTGTCAGAACCTTGACCTCTTCCAGCGCGTCCATGTTCCCCTGGAGAACGCCGTCCACCTGGTTCACTGTTCCCGTGTACGGCGACTTGGCGTTGATGCCGTCCATGGTGAAGCCGATCGCGTTCTGAGCCTGACCTCCAATGTGAAAACCCTGCTGGCTGACGACGGCGACAACCCCGGGCATGTACTGCAAGAGGTAGACCGTGCGCCGCATCAGGCCGGGAACCTGGGGAAGCAGGTCCGAGCCAACGGTTGAGCTGGTCATGACGTTTTCGGTGTTGAGTTGCTGGGCGGCGGCGGTCACCGTCACACTTTCGGTGAGAGCGCCGACTTCCATCTCGATGTCGATGCGAGGCACTTCAGCGGAACGGAGCGTAATGCCGTCGCGGACGAACTGCCGGAAGCCCGGCGCTTCCACCGTAATGCGGTAGCTGCCAGGGATCAGGTACGGGACGTAATAGCCGCCTTCCGCATTCGTGCTGGTCTCAGAGACGAAAGCGGTCCTCGTATTGACCACCGTGATCTTGGCTCCCGCAATTACCGCCCCCGTGCTGTCCCTGACGGTGCCCACCAGCGTGGCGCCGCCGCCGGTTTGGGCCAGCGCGGCCGCAGCGCTTGCCAGAATCAGCATCACCGCCGCCAGCAAATTGGCCCGATTCAATGCCCGGAAGAATTTCAGCCGGGCGCCAGAACACACTTGGCCCTTTCGGGGCCTCGGAATTGACTTTCTCATGCACCCTCCCGCGGGATAGGAACTGATCGGCAAAGCCAGATCCTCTCATTTGAAATGTTGGGAAACCTGCTTCAAAAACCCCTCGTCCGCCTGAGCTCTAGAACAGTCGCGGACCATCATCACTCTCGGGAGTATTCTATTCGCGGAGCGGGCTCGTGTCAATAGTGAAATCTAATCACGTTTCGGAACTTTAATTCTGAATCTTAGCGCGAACCATTCGATTAAATAGAATTTCATTCCGTTCAATGGCTAAGGTATTGCGCTAGAATCGAAATCGATGTCGAAGTCACGAGAAAACGCAAAGGGGAAGACCTCGAGAGCCGGCGCCGCCCGACGCTGTCTGGAACTGCTGGAGACTCTCGCCTATGAACCCTACCGGTTCAGCCTGGCGCAGATCGCCGAAATGCATTCGCTTCCGAAGAGCTCGGCGCACCGGCTGCTGGGCCTGCTGATGGAGGCCGGCCTGGTGGAGATGGAGGCCGCGAGCCGGCGCTATGCCCTCACGCCGAGGGTGCTCTGGATCGGCAGCAGCTACCTGCGAGGATCCGCCTTGCAGAGGTCGGCGCACGTGGTGATGCCGCAGCTTTCGTTTCAAACGGGCGCAATGTCGCACTTGGGGGTTTGGGACGGCCAATCTGTGCTGGTGCTTCAGAGTGTGGATCCGCCCAACACCAGCAGTCTCTTCGTGGAGGTCGGGGAGAGGCGGCCTGCCCATGCCACGGCTCTGGGGAAGGCGCTGCTCGCCTACCGGCCGGCGGCGGCACTCAAGGAATTCTGCCAGGGCGGCCTGCCCCTCTTCACTCCGAATTCCATTTCGACGCGCGCCGCGCTCGAGGAGGAGTTGCGGCGGGTACGGGAAGCGGGTTACGCGGTGGACAACGAGGAGTATGCGCTGGGGCTTCGTTGCATAGCGGCGCCGATCCGGTCTCAGGAAGGGGTGATCGGAGCCCTGGCGATCAGCGGCGGGCTCGATCTCATTGCAACGGAGGGGATTCCCCGCCTGGCGCAGAGTGTGCAGGATGCCGCATTGCGGGTGTCTGCCTTGATGGGCTACCGGCCGTTGAGCGCGCGCATCGATTTGGGGAAGAACTCGAGGACGCCCTCTTTCCGCGGCCGGCAGATCAGGGGAGGAGATGCCCAGCCGGCGGCGGAAAGCGCGGGTGAGCCGGGAACGCGATCACGGCGCGGCCGAGGGTAGGGAAGGAAGGCCGTTGCCGGCCGCCAGAGCCGACAGGGCGGCGGCCGAATCAGACGGTGTTTCCGAGAATTCCGGCGCCGAGGAAGGCGGAGACTCCGTAACAGTCTGGGCTGGCAAGCGGATTGCAAGGGCATCAGTGGAGGGAGGGCTCCCCATGATGATCCTGACGGCGGCAATCGGCGGTTTAGTGGTGCTGGCCCTTTTCCTGTCAATGCTTTCTTCAACTCCGCGCCCGGGGCGGTGAGCGGGGGTCTCCGGGAAGTTTTTTCACCGCTGTGCAAACTGTTCCCAGGTTGGTCTGATCTGCCCCGCCGGGGCACAATAGAAGGGCGGGCACTGGGAACCGCCGGCGGCTCCATTGCGCAGAAACCTACAGCCACTGTTTCGAACACTGGAGATACTCTTGTATTTCCTCTCCACGGCGCTACTCTTGACGGCGCAGCAGGAGCTCCCTGCCCTGAAGACCACGGTCACTGTCACGGAGTCGATCTCGGCCGATGTCCCCGCGCACATGACAGTTCTTGGGGCGCCCGAGTTGCAGCGCACGCCGGGCGTCAATGCGGATGACCGGTTGCGGACGATCCCCGGTTTTTCCTTATTCCGGCGCTCCTCCAGCCTTGTGGCCCATCCCTCGACGCAGGGTGTCTCCTTGAGGGGCCTGGGATCGACCGCCGCCAGCCGGACGCTGGTGCGGTGGGACGGCATCCCGCTGAACGAGCCATTCGGCGCGTGGGTTCAATGGAGCCGCGTTGCTCCCGAAGCTTTGGAGCGCGTGGAAGTGACGCGCGGGGCATCGACAAGCCTGTTCGGGGACCATTCGATGGGTGGAACCATCTCTCTGTTTTCCAAGCCGCCGGAGCGGAGCCGTCTGGACGGTTCGTATGAGGGCGGCAACCGCGGCACGCACAGCGCGCGGGTTGGAGCATCGCGGCAGTGGAATCGCTGGGCGGCTACCGGCCACCTGCGGGGCGTCACCACCGGCGGTTATTTCATCGTTCCGGAAGCGGAGCGCGGCCCGGTGGATCGCCCCGCCGATGTGCGGTTCCTGGCGGGGGACGTGCGACTAGATGGTTTCCGCGGGAACCACCGGTTGTTCCTGAAGCTGGATGCGCTGGCCGAGGAGCGGTCCAACGGCTCGCTTCTGCGGGGCAATTCGACGTCGCTGGGCGCCATTTCGGCGCACTACGCCCGCGACACGGCAAGGGACAGCGTCTCGCTGACCGCCTATCACGTCCGCGGGGCCTTTCGAGACAGAACGTCGAGCATCAGCCTGGACCGGAAGAGCGAGACGGCGGCGACCAGGCAGCGGGTGCCGTCCGAATCGGCCGGAGGCTCCGGCCTCTGGCGTAGAGACCATCGACGCTGGAACTCAATTCTGGGAGCGGACTGGCTTCGCGTGGAGGGGTACAGCCACCAGACGACTGTGCCGACGGGCGCGAGCCAGACGGCGGGCGGGACGCTCTTTCAGCATGGTTATTTCTGGCAATCGGAGCTTCGATGGCGGAGCAGCCGGTTGTTTGCCGGAGCCCGGTATCAAACCGCCGGCAGCGGAAGGCGGTTTTTCAGCCCGAGCGCGGGGGTGACGATTTCCAAAGGTCCCATCCGGCTGAGAGGCTCGGCGTACCGGGCATTCCGGATACCAACCCTGGACGAGCTTTACCGGCAGTTCCGGGTGGGCAACACGGTTACCCTTCCGAACGCCTCCCTGCGGCCGGAGACGATGGCGGGAGGCGAAGCGGGCATCGACCTGCTCCTGGAGCGGACCCGCATCAGTATTACCCTGTATCGAAATTCGCTGGACCAGCTCATCACAAATGTCACCGTGAGCGCGACTCCAACCTTGATTCAGCGGCAAAAACAGAACGCCGGAACGGCGGCCGCACGGGGCGTCGAGATCGAGGCGCGCCGCCAATGGCGGGGGCTGGCGGGGGAACTTTCCTATCTGTTCGTGGAATCCCGGTTTGAGAACGGCGCGCGGCTGCCACAGGTGGCGAAGCACCAGGGATCGGCGATCTTGACGTACAGCCGGGGGAGAACGCTGGTGTCCGCGGGCCTCCGGGCCTGCTCCTCTCAATTCGAAGACGATCTCAATACCCTCCTCATGCCCGGCTATGCGGTGCTGCACCTGATGACCGAGCGGAGGCTGTCAGGGTCCCTGTCGGGGTTGTTCGCCATGGAGAACGCGTTGAACCGCGTTTACGTGGTGGCCTTTACGCCCACTGCGGGCACCGGCGCGCCGAGGCTCTGGCGTCTGGGCCTGCGCTGGCGGGGATGAGGCGGATCCACCTCTCAGAAGCGGACGGCGCCGCCGCGACCGCGACGGCCGCCGCACAGGGCCTGCTTGTGGCCTGAGACATGGGTGGCCTCCTCCCGGGTTGGCGCGCGGGTCCCAACCCAAGCCAGTGACGTCTTCGGTGGCCGGATATCGACACTCAGCGGCCGAGGAGTTCCCGCACGATGGCTTGCGCATCGTAAAGCCGGCGCAAGGCTTCCGTGATCGCAGCCGTGTGTACGGACACCGCCCGATTTGTGTCGCCCTCGTAAACGAAGTCGCCGACCAGCGACTCGATATTGCCATCGAAGATGAGGCCCACGATTTCGCCGTTGCGGTTGATGACCGGCGAGCCCGAATTGCCACCGATGACATCGTTCGTGGTGACGAAGTTGAGGGGGGTCCCCAGGTCCAGCCTGGAGCGGCCCTGGAGGTAACGGGACGGCAAGGCCCAGGGGCCTTTCAGCCCGAAACCGTGAGCGCGATCGTAGAGTCCGTAGAGGGTTGTAAACGGCGGGGCTTGCGTGCCGTTCATCGGATAGCCCTTCACTTGGCCGAAGGACAGCCGGAGCGTGAAGGTGGCGTCCGGATACGTGGTTTTCCCGTAGGCGGCAAAGCGCGCCCTGCCCAATTGTTCCCCGGCGCGCTGCCGGACGCCGGTGACGTTGTCTTCCGTCCACTTGATCAGTTCGCGGCGCATGGGATCCAGATTCCGGCTGAGCACGATCATGGTGTCCGTGGACGACGCCACGGCCGCTTCCCCGCCTTCAACCAGCTTCTTGCGAAACTCGGGGTCGGCGAGTCTGGTTCCCTCGACCAGGCGCCTGGCGGCATCTTTCGGAGACCGGCCCTCGAGCGCGATTTTCAGGAAGGGATCCGACGGACCCATCTCGGCCAGGATCAGTTCCAGGGCGCCGGCGAGGCGGGCGATCTCCATTTCAGGGTAGATGGGCGCGGGAGAAAACATCCGAAGGCGCAGCGACTCCAATTGGGAGTCGTGAAAGCCATCCAGGCGCTCGCCATCCGGTTTCCTGATCTCCGCGACGTACTGGACGATGTTGGCGCCCAGGGCGGCAAGCTGCGAATCCAGGTTGTAGAAATAGTTCTCCCTGGCGCGCGAGGCGGCCTTCTTCACGCTTTCTGAAATGGCGTCCCACGCGTCCCCGTAAAGCCGTCTCCATTCCGGATTGGCCATGATCCTGGCGCGGAATTCTTCCTCCTCCTGGCGCTTCTTTTCCATGACGCTCTTATCCAGGAGCCCGCGGTAGCGCCCTTCGTAGGCTTTCAGGCTGTTCTCCAGTCCGCGGATCCGCGAGGAGATTTGCCGGGCCTGCTCCGGGCCGCGCGATTCGTACTCACGCAAGGCGGCGATGCGATGCCGGAGCAATTTGAGGACGGCCGGCTCGACGACGTCGCGCTCGTATTCCAACTGGGCCAGCGTGGAGAGGCGCTGCGTGGAACCAGGGTGCCCGGAAACGAACACCAGCTCGCCATCGGCGGCGCCGTTGGGGTTCCATTTCAGGTAGTTCGAGCTCTGGACCGGCTTGCCGTTCTCATAGACCCGGAACAGCGCCATGTCGAGGTCATAGCGGGGGTAGGTAAAGTTGTCGGGGTCGCCGCCGAAAAAGGCGATCTGCTCCTCCGGGGCGAATACCAGCCGGACATCCGTGTACTTCTTGTAGCGGTAAAGCCAGTATTCGCCGCCTTGGTAGAGGGTGACGACGTCGGAGCGGAGCCCGGTCTTCTGCTGGCTCTCCCTCTCGATTTCGGCCATGACGGCGCGCCGGGCCGTGAACTCCTGTTCGGGGGTCCGGGCGCCCTTCAAGGCCCCCATCACCCGGGCGGTCACGTCTTCCAGAGAGACCAGGACATTGACCTCGAGGTCCGGCGCCTTGGCCTCCTGCTGCGGTGTAGCCGCATAGAAGCCATCCCGCACATAGTCTTTCTGCGGAGTGGAGAGCTTCTGCAACTGTCCCAGGGCGACGTGGTGGTTGGTCAGCAGCAACCCGCGCGGAGAGACGAACGAGCCGGAGCCGCCGTCGTTCAGCCGGACGCTCGAAAGGCGCACGTGGTCGAGCCACTGTTGTGTGGGCGTAAAGCCGTACTTTTCTTGCAGGGCCTTTACCGGCAGATTGTCAAACGTCCACAGGCCCTCTTCGGCGGGCAGAAAGGGGCAGGAGAAAAACAGGGCGGCCAGCGTCAGGACCAACGGTTTCAAACCGATTCGCGGCATACGGAAGAGCCTCCTCGCGCGCGGGGGAACGCGCGGCTACTAAAGCGCCAGTATCGCATGTAGGATAAAAAAGTGCCTGAAGGCGCCTTCCTTTATTGTGACGTCAGTCTGCCGGTTCCGCTGGACCAATCTTTCACCTACTCGCTTCCGGAGAATCTCCGGAGCCGCGTGCAGCCGGGGTGCCGGGTCACGGTGTCTTTCGGGAAGCGGAAGCTGACGGGACTGGCGCTCCGCTGTCACGATGAGCGTCCCGAGTTCAGGCTCAAGCCGGTGCTGCGGCTGGTGGATTCCGAGCCGGTGCTCGATGCCGGCCTGCTGGCTCTGGGCCAATGGATCGCGGAGTATTACTGCGCCCCGCTGGGAGAGGTTTTGCGGGCGATGACGCCGCTGACGGGTGAAATCCGCAAGGGCAAGACCTATACGCTCACGCCGAAGGGCCGGGAATTCACCAGGCAGTTGCCGCTTGGGATTCCCTTGGGGGACCCGGCGCATGCGCTGCTCTACCTGCTGGCGGAGAGGCCGCTGACGGCGGCCACGCTATCGGCGAAGGTTCCGTCCAGCGCCAGGATTCTGCGGGATCTCGAGCGGGAAGGGCTGGTTGCCGCGGAGACGGTGCATGCGGAACGGGATCCGCTGCGGACGCGCGCGGCCCGGCTTCGCATCGAAGGGGCGGTCAGGCCGGAGGGAGTAAGACTGCCGAAAGCGGAACGGGAGCTGCTGGCTTACCTGGAATTGCATCCCGGCTCCCACAATCTGGCGGAGGTGGAAGGGTCGGTGAAGAACGCGGGGGCGGCGGCGCGGTCCCTGGCGCGCAAAGGCTTCCTGACGCTGGCGGAGGAACGGGCCGCGGTTTCCAGTCTGAATCCGCCGGTCCGGCACAAGCTGAACCCGCACCAGCAGAAGGCACTCGAGGCGATTCTGCCGGCGCTGAAGGATGGGCGCTACCAGACTTACCTCCTGTTCGGGGTCACGGGGTCGGGCAAGACGGAAGTGTACTTGAGAGCCATCGAGGCGTGTCTGGCGATGGGACGGGGAGCCCTGATGCTGGTGCCGGAAATCGCGCTCACGCCGGCGGCGGCCGGGCACTTCTATCACCGGTTCGGCGACCGGGTGGCGATTCTGCATTCGGCCTTCTCGGACAAGGAGCGGGCCAGTCAATGGCGGCGCATCCGGTCGGGGGAGGCGCCGGTCGTCGTGGGAACACGCTCGTGCGTTTTCGCGCCGGTAAGGAACCTGGGGCTGGTGGTGGTGGATGAGGAACACGACGCCAGCTACAAGCAGGACGAGACGCCGCGCTACAACGGGCGCGACGTCGCCATTGTGCGGGCGCAGTCGGCGGGCGCCTGCGTTATATTGGGGTCGGCCACGCCCAGCCTGGAGAGCCGGTACAACGCGGAGAGAGGCAAGTATACGCTGCTGGAACTGCCGGAGAGGGTGGAGAACCGGCCGCTGCCCCAAGTGGAACTGATCGACATGCGGACGGAGTTTCTGGAGACCCGCAAACAGGCGACGTTCTCCCGGCGGCTCCTGGAGGAGATCAGCGCGCGGCTGGAAAACGGCGAGCAGACGATGCTGCTGCTGAACCGGCGTGGTTTCGCGAATTTCATGGCCTGCCGCGCCTGCGGGGAGCGTCTCCAGTGCGTCAACTGCTCCGTCACGCTGACGTTCCACCGTCGCGACCGGCGCATGTTGTGCCACTACTGCGGTTACGCGCTGCCCGTTCCGAAGCTGTGCCCGCACTGCCAGAGCGAGCACGTGTATTTTCTGGGGACCGGCAGCGAACGCGTGGAAGAGGAACTGCACCGTTGTTTTCCCAAAGCAAGAGTCGCGCGCATGGACCGCGACTCAGTGACGGGAAAGAGAACCTATGAGACGATTCTCCACGGCTTCCGCGAGGGCAGCTACGATATTCTGGTCGGCACGCAGATGATCGCCAAGGGGCACGACATTCCGAACGTGACGCTGGTCGGCGTTGTGAACGCGGACATCGGATTGTCGATTCCGGATTTCCGTTCGGCGGAGCGCACGTTCCAGTTGCTGACGCAGGTGGCGGGGCGGGCGGGCCGGGGCCAGACGCCGGGGCTGGTCTTGGTGCAGACGCTGGAGCCGGGACACTATGCCGTGCGGATGGCGGCGGCGCAGGATTACCGGAACTTTTTCGCCAAGGAACTGCACTTTCGGAGATCGCTGCGATATCCGCCGTTCAGCGCCCTCGCCAACATCCTGGTCCGGAACGAGCGGCAGGAGGAGGCGCTGCGAATGGCGTCCGCGATCGGAACGCTGCTGACGCCGCCGCCGGAGGGCATGCGGGTGCTGGGCCCGGCGGAGGCGCCCCTGGCGCGGGTGGAGAAGGAGTACCGTTACCAGGTGCTGATCAAGGCCGCCCGCCGGATGGCGTTGCAGGATCTGCTGCGGAGGGTGCGCCGGTTCGTGACCGAGTCGAAATGGAGCCCGACGTCGGTGGTGATCGACGTGGACCCGATGAGCCTGCTATGAACCCCGATCCGAGCTGGGCCGCCCTGGTGGAAGAGAACCTGATCGCATATTTCCAGCACATAGCCCGCGCGCGCCCATCGGGAAGGCTCGCGGAGCTGGACGGCGTGCTGATTGCATCCGCCGGGACACGTTTCCACATGTTCAATGCGGCGTTCCTCTCCCGGCCGGTGGGTGGGGGCGAACCGGAGTTCCTGTCAAAGATCGCAACCGCCGGGGAGTGGCTGGGGGGAGCCGGCCAGGGATGGGCCTTCTGGCTCTGCGAGGATAAGTCTCGCGTGGGTTCGGCCAGCAGGCTGCGCGCCTTGTTCCGGCAGCAAGGAATGGAATTCGCCTACCGTCACCCAGGCATGGCGGCCCGAGCGCTGCGTCCGGCGGACTCCGCGCCCGCTTGCGCCGCGACGGGAGCGGCCGCGGCCAGTTCCATCCATTCGCGGCGTGTCATTCGTCGGATCCTCCCTGCAAATGGCTCTTGCCGAGGTCGAAGAGTTCGTGGAGCTGCTTCTCGTCGATCTTGCCCGCCCAGAAGTCGCCGGCCGCGAGCAGGTACTTGACGCCCAGCCGCAAGGCTTGCGCGTACTGGCTGCCGGTTCTGGCCGCTTCATACGCCTGGTCGAACGCCACACCGGCCGCCGGCTGCTTTCGTTGCAGGGCCCGGGCCAGCCTGATGATGGGATCGCTTGGGTTGTAGAAATTCGGGCCGTAGATATAGGCCAGCGTTTCGCGAGGGCAGGGCGCGGCCCACTTCTCGCTGTAGCGCTGCAAGTCGACGTAGAATTTCTGAAACACCTTGGGCGCATCTTCCGGTGTCTGGTGGCCGGGCTGAAGGTCGAGGAGGGACTTCTGGAAGACGCTGCCGAACAGATCGAGGGTGGCGCCGGCGTCCAGAGCCTTCGAGGCGGCGAACGACGTCATGCGGTCTTCGAGCAGCCCGGGCGG
>Ga0101944_10002511_pt1 | contig 29314 bp, 28 predicted proteins | sample DewCreD2012metaG_FD_75245 | JGI IMG/M metagenome (GOLD analysis project Ga0101944, IMG submission 75245) | Hot spring sediment bacterial and archeal communities from British Columbia, Canada, to study Microbial Dark Matter (Phase II) - Dewar... ... | reverse complement strand
GCGCGAAACCAGCAGGCCTGCCTGCGTCAAGGGCACAATCGCGCCCCCCGCATCGCGGGTATAAAAAGGAACCCCGGTAATCTGAGAAAACTGCCGCGTTGCGGTTATGGTCCCGTCGGATGCGATGATATTTCTGGTAAGGACACCCGAGTCCGCATCGTAAGAATATTCGACATAGTCGTCATCAAGCAGTAGCGACTGTGTGTTCCTGTCCCACCTGTCTATCTTCCTGAACTTCATATACGTCTCTGACGGGCCGTTGTTAGCAATCTCCCAGCTGATGGTTTGACGCACATCTTTAGCAATGGCCTCCACGGCATTCCTCACCTTTGCCTGGAGACTGATCTTTTCCGAGCTTATACTTTCGGAAAAATTGCCTATGCTCAGGGCAACGAAAAGCCCCGCAAAAACCGCGGAAAAGAGAAAAACCCCCAGCATCAGCTCGATTACGGTAAAACCGCATTGTTTATTGGCCGAAAATACGCGTAGTAAGCGACACATTCCTCTGCCTCTGTTTCTTGTCGGTCCAGTTGACAACTACCGTGATCTCTTTCACCCTGGAGCTTATCTGGGTTACGCCCGGGGCAGGGACATTCTCATTAAAAAGATTATTAAAGACCGGCGGCGTATAACTCTCGATGCTCGCAAAAGGCACGCCCTTGACCTGTTCAAGCACAAACTGCGCATCATTAATGGCAGTGGCAGTCTCTGCGTTGATCTCATTAAGGATAATACAGTTTACAAAAGTAAACAAGAGCCCGGCTATAACGATCAACAGGATCGCCACGGTAGCAATTAGTTCCAGGAATACAAACCCTCTACAGGCATTATCCATAATCGACCTAATCTTTTTTAACGCACTCCTCAGATAAAAGCGCTCCGCCGGTTGAAACCGTATATATCTTTTCACCCGTTAATTTGCATTTTTCGGGAACGGCACTGCAGCTGTAGCTTCCCGATTCCATGCGCGCGCAGGTATAAATATAGCCCTTCACGGGCGACTCCTTCACATAATCCCGGTCAAGGTACGCAGGGGAAGTCTCGGTAAGCGGCTGGAGGCTCGAGGGATACGCGCCCAAATGGTCTTTGGCGTAATTCTCAAGCGCAGCCGAAACTAGCTTTAAAGTTGCCAGCGCATCTGCCTCATTCTGTGAAATACTGAACCTGATAATCTGCTCGACAGTTGTTTTGACAAGCAGCGCGGAAACCGCTATAACTATCATGATGGTAACAAAACTCCTGCCGCTGCGCGCTCCCACCTTCTGCCCTCCTTTAGCGAATAAGAATGCGATTCGTAACCCTTTGTTTTAATTCATTTTAGCATGGAAAATTTTTTTAGCAAGTAAAATAAAAATGGCGGTGGGTTAAAACCCACCGCCATTTCTTTAAAATAACGCCCGAATTAATTAAAGAGCGTCCAAAGCAAGGCAGGCATCCCTGTCGCCGATAGCGCCGCCAGCAGGATCTACCCTCACCACTCCGTCAGAAGTAACGCAGAAAGAACGCACACCCGTAACATTGGGCTGATCAGGTGTTGCTACTGCCACAAAATCAGCAGCAGCGCCTGTCCCGCCTATGGTGTAATCATAACCGTTCTTTGTGCATACTGCATCTGCGCAGGCAAGAGTGGTATCCACATAGGAAGGATTTGAACCAGCGCCCAGGTCGTTTAAAGCCGTGGGCAAAGCACCGGTTGCCGACCAGAAGCTCTGTGCCGCTGTGGAAAGCGTATGCACATTGGAGATCGCCGCTCCCTCATTCGCGTTCAAACGGGCGCGAAGAAGGTTGGGTATTGCTATCGCAGCCAGGAGCGCTATGATAGCTACAACTATCATGATTTCAACGAGCGTGAAACCTCTTTTCATGATATATTACCTCCTTTCCAAGGTAAGTTTGACTGAAAAGACGCTCTTTCTTTAACCCCTTTTGCTCTAAACGGATAAGATTATAACTTATTTTATGGGTTTAAAGGAAGTTAAAGCTCTTTTAAGCGCCAGTCACCTTTTTTAATAAAACCTTTTCTTTTTATACCACCTCCCTTCTTGTTTGTCAAGAATAAAAAAACCTATTCCCCTTTTTTGCCTTACATAGAAGGCCACCTTAATTTGTTTTAAGGCGGAGAATAGGTTTCTTTAACTTCTTTTTAATTTAAATAGTTATAAAAACGTTTTTTACTGATCCCCCGCCTGAACTCCCGCTTCTATAAATAAGTATAGCACAAAGTCTCAATTACTGCAACTTTTTCCGGTTTTCCCTGAACCAGGCCAGGGTCAACCTCAGACCCTCCTCCAGTTGGATGCGCGGCTCCCAACCGAGGATCTTTTTAGCCCTTAAGATGACCGGCCTCCTTTGCTTGGGGTCATCCTGAGGCAAAGGTTTGAATACAATCGTGCTCTTGGTGTTGCTTAAACGCAACAAAAGGCGGGCAAGTTCAAGGATGGTGAATTCGCGCGGATTGCCGAGGTTTACCGGCTCATGGAACGAAGAAAACATAAGCCGGTATATCCCCTCAACCAGGTCGCTCACATAACAAAAGGAGCGGGTTTGGCTACCGTTGCCGTAAATGGTCAAAGGTTTATTGTGTAACGCCTGATAGATGAAATTAGGGACCACCCTGCCATCTCTGATGCGCATGCGCGGGCCGTAGGTATTGAAGATGCGCACGATCTTTGTATCGATACGGTGGACCCGGTGGTAGGCCATGGTCATGGCTTCGGCAAAACGCTTAGCCTCATCATAGCAACTGCGTATCCCTATTGGGTTGACGTTTCCCCAATAGCTCTCCGGCTGCGGATGCACCAGGGGATCGCCGTACACCTCAGAAGTAGATGCCAGAAGGAAAACAGCCCTCTTCTCCTTTGCAAGGCCAAGGGCATTATGTGTTCCCAGGGCCCCCACTTTAAGAGTCTGTATAGGGAATTTTTGATAATCGTCAGGGGAAGCAGGAGACGCAAAATGGAGGACATAATCGATTTTCCCGCGGATGTCGATGCGTTTGCTTACGTCATGTTTTACGAAAACAAACCCCTTTTCTTTCAGCAGGTGCCTGACATTAAGGGCATTGCCGGTAATGATATTGTCCATGCAGATAACCTTCAGGCCTTCTGCCATAAGCCTGTCGCACAAATGGGACCCCAGGAACCCGGCGCCTCCGGTAATAAGAGCTGTTTTTTTAGGCATGCATCTTCTCCTTAAAATATTCGTAGGTAATCTTGAGGCCAAGGGTAAAATCAACGCGCGGTTTAAACCCGATGCGCCTGGCTGCCTGAGAAAGATCTGCCAGGGTCCTGAAGACGTCACCACGGCGTTTCGGGAGGAATTCAGGCGCTATCCTGCGGCCGGATATACGGGAGAGGGCACTGATAAGCTCAAGCACCGTGTAATCCCTGCCGCTGGCAATGTTGAGCGCCTCTCCTTTGAGGGCTTTGCAAGAGGCTGCGCGTAAGTTCGCATCCACGACATTCGAAACAAAGGTAAAATCCCTTGATTGCCTGCCGTTCCCGAAAACCGGAGGGCGCCTGCCTTGTAAAAAGCAAGTTATGAATTTGGGGATAACCACCGCATACTCATCATCGAGCGATTGACGGGGCCCGAACACATTAAAGTACCGCAAGGATACCGTAGGAAGGCCGTAATGACGGCTGAACATCCTGCAATAATGTTCCCCGGTGAGCTTAGTAAGCGCATACGGGGATATCGGCTGCGGAAGGAAAGATTCTTTTTCCGGGAAAACCTTTGCTTCGCCGTAAATAGAGCTGGAGGAAGCAAAGACAAACATCTTAACCCGGTTCTTCAGGGAAGCCTCCAGCATATTAAGCGTCCCCTGAATATTGACCTCGTTATATCTGGCGGGCTCAAGAAGCGACCTGGGCACACTGCGCAGGGCTGCCTGGTGCAGGACAAAATCCACACCCTTGGTAGCTTTAAAGCAGGTGGCCCTCGAGCGAATATCGCCTTTGAGCACTTCGATCTTTTTCCGTACCGGCAGTATATTCTCTTCTCTGCCGCTGGAAAAATCATCAAGCACCCTCACCGAATGCCCCCTGGAAACGAGCTGTTCCACGATGTGCGACCCGATAAAGCCGGCGCCGCCGGTAACCAGGAATTTTTTCATAGTTTATGCACTTTAGGGTCCTTTCTCCCCCGGTAAGCGTTGCGCAAATCAAAAATAAGCCTTGCATTCTTCAGGATCAACCCATAATCGAGGCCTGAATGGTCGGTGGCTATAACCACGCAGTCAAAACATTTCAATGTCTTTGCCTCAAGCCGCTTTGAAATAAGGCGGATGTCTCCGATCCTGAGGTACGGGATCAAAGGGTCATGGTAGGAGACGCGGCACTTCTCTTTCTGAAGGAAAGCGATAATATCCAGCGCCGGAGACTTTCTCAGGTCCTTGGTGTCTTTTTTATAGGTAACTCCCACGACCAGGATACGGGCTCCTTTCATCCTGCGGAAAGACAAAATATGCCTTATCCTCTCTACCACATATTCCGGCATACGGGAGATAACCTCAGAAGCAAGGCGTACAAAACGCAAGGAGATACCATGATGCCGCGCCCTCCAGTAAAGATAAAGCGGGTCCTTAGGGATGCAGTGGCCTCCGACGCCCGGCCCAGGGTAAAAAGGCATGAACCCGAACGGCTTGGTCTTGGCCGCCTCAATGATCTCCCAGATGTCAACCTTCATCTTGTGCGCCATTATCGCCAGCTCGTTGATCAGGCCGATATTGACCAGGCGGAAGGTATTCTCAAGGAGTTTGACGGTTTCGGCAACGCGCGCGGAGGAAACAGGGACAACCTTTACGACAGCATGACGGTAGAGTGCCGATGCAAGCGCGCAGGCCTCCTTATTGATGCCTCCGACGACCTTGGGGATTTTATGCACAGGAAAGGCTTTATTGCCCGGGTCTATGCGCTCGGGAGAAAAACATAGATAATAATCCCTGCCGTGTTTTAAGCCTGCCTGTTCGAACAAAGGCATGATCACTTCTTCGGTAGTGCCCGGATAGGTGGTGCTCTCCAGGATTACCAGCGTGCCCTTGTTTATGTGACGGGCGATCTGCTTGACCGCATGCTTGATATAAGAGATATCGGGCGTATAGCGCCTCTTCAGCGGGGTAGGCACGCAAATAATGATTACCCCGCAATTTTTAAGCCCGGAAAAATCAGAAAACGCCTTGAATCTTCCCGATCCTGCGGCTTCTTTAAGGTCGGCATCCGTCACATCGGTTATGAAGGAGTGCTTCTGCGCGATATGCCTCACCCGGTCCCTGTCTAAGTCGATACCGAGCACAAAAAAACCCTTCTTGACAAAGGTCAGCGCCAACGGTAAACCGACGTAACCCAGCCCGACGACGGCAATCGAAACTTTTTTCCTTTTGATGCGCGACAACAGATCGCTCTGCAAAACGCCCTCCCGCAGGCTATTCTTTCTTGAAATCGCTTCTCCTGCCGATCCCTGCGTAGGTGAAACCCAGCTTCTTCATCCTCTCGGGTTCATAAATATTACGGCCGTCTATGATCAGAGGCCTGCGCAGGAGCTTTTTGACCTTCAGAAAATCCAGCTCTTTGAATTCATCCCATTCAGTCACGATCAAAAGACAGTCGCTGCCCCTGCATGTCTCGTAAGCGTCCCGGCAGAATTTCACTTTGCGCGTCAGGAGGGGCGCTGCCTTATCCATGGAAGAAGGATCGTAAACTTTAACCTTCGCCCCCTCGGCGCACAACGCCTCTATAATCTCAATTGACGGGGCATTACGGATATCATCCGTATTAGGCTTGAACGATAAACCCAGGACCCCGATCGTCTTGTCTTTGATGATCCAGAGCAGGTCCTTTATTTTATGAAGGAAAAACGCCTTCTGGTCTTCGTTTATCTCCCTGACGGCTTTTAACAGTTTAAAATCGTACCCGAGCTTGCCGGAGATATTCACGAAGGCGTCCAGGTCTTTCGGGAAACAGGATCCTCCGTAACCAAGGCCTGCGCTCAGGAACTGCGGGCCAATCCTCTTATCCAGCCCCAGCCCGTCGGCAACCTCCACCACGTCCGCCCCGACCTTCTCGCAGATCCGGGCGATGGCGTTAATAAAAGATATTTTGGTGGCAAGGAAAGAATTGGAGGCGTGCTTGATAAGCTCCGCGGACTTGATATCGGTTATGACTATCGGCGCGCGCAAGGGTGCGTAAAGATTGGTGAGGATATCCCTGGCCCTGGCCGACTCCACGCCGATAACGATCCTGTCCGGATGCATGAAATCATGGATAGCCTGGCCCTCCCTGAGGAATTCGGGATTTGAGGCGATATCAAACTTCGTCTTACGTTTGATATAGGTGGCGATGGTGCGCTGCACCCAGTTCCCTGTCTCCACGGGGACGGTCGATTTCTCAACGATCAGGCGGTATCCCGGCATATTCAGTGCGATATTGCGCGCGACGTTCTCTATCCCGGTAAGGTCTGCCTCTCCGTTATCCAGAGACGGGGTGCCGACGGCAATAAAGATAACTTCCGAGGCGCACACCGCTTCTTTGATACTGGTGGTGAACATCAGCCGTTTCTTGCGCAGGTTCGCGCCTATAAGCTCTTCTAACCCCGGCTCATAGATGGGGACCTTTCCTTTTTTGAGCGCCGCAATCTTCTTTGAATCATTGTCAGCGCACATCACCCGATTACCCAATTCGGCAAAACAAGCGCCGGTAACCAAGCCGACATACCCTGAACCGATGATTGAAATATTCATTGCTTCCTTCCTTTCGCAATATGGAAATTACTGGGCCCCTGCCTTAGGGGAGTGATATGTCTGGTCAAAACCGAATTCCATCTCGGGGAATGCCTTGATGCGGAAGATAAACCAGATAGTTTCCCCCTCGTCCTTCTTGATGTTATAAGCGAACTCCATAATCCAGCAATGCAGGTCGCGGGTAATCTTATATTCCTGCTCCCTTAGCCCCTGGTTTAAGGTTGAGGTTTGTTTGGCGTTGTATCTCTCGTAAACCGAAAATTTCCATTTTGGGTTCAGCCACCAGTTAAAACCCATGGTAATCTCGTTGGTGCCTTTACGGGTATAGCGCTGCCCGATACCCAGCGACCGGCTCCTGCCAAGAATGAAATTAAGGTCGTAGTTTGCGCTCGAAATGTGGTCCTCGCGGTGATTATAGGTTGCGTCGGTGTCGAGCGTCAACCATTGGTACGGCAGGAAACGCAGATCAAATACAAAATCCGAGAATTTGCTTCCTGAGCCCTTGGGCTTGAAGGTATAGGCGGAATTGATCCTGAAATCAAGCATATCTACGGTCTTGCCCAGGCGTTTCGTCTGAAGCTTATTGGAAAGCTCTAATGTCGCGGCATTGCTGCGCGTGATCGCATCGATCGAGTCAATCTGCTTCAGATGGCCAGCCGAAACCGTCGGTTCATGGTTGTAGGAATAGGCGATGGTCGGCGTGATGATATGTCGCAGGCCGTTTATGTCAAGCCCCAGAAAATTCGGTTTAACGTCGAAGATGCGGTAAAACTTGGTGCTGACATCGGTCCCCGTGTAAAAAACAGTGCGCACAGAAGGCGCATTCCCGTCCTCGTCTTTATCGTAAAAGGTCTGCCTGCTCATCACGAATGGCGCCAGCCGCACGAAGGAAACCCTGGTCGGCACGGATATCTTATTAGTGGTATCGAGCCTGGTGACGGTAAGGTCTGAATTATCCACCTCGACCTTCTTGTCAAAATTGGCAAAAGAGCTTGCGCTCTCGAAATAGAACGCCGAATCCCCCAGCTGGAGGCTGGGCATGGTATACCTGATCTCCGGGGTCTTTTCGATCTGGTCGAACCACCGGTTAGTGCGCTTCTGCACGAGAAAGTCCATGCTGGAATATTTGAAGGAACGGTGCAGGAGTGCGTAGGTAAGGGGCTCGGCCCCCTTCTCATATTCTCGGTAGAAATAATCCTTCAGGAAATTGTGCGTATTGCCGAAAATCTTCCTTTTTTCGTCGCTGATCTGGTAGTATTCCGAAACGAAATTGGTGCGCTCGTCAATGTCCCATTTATGGCGCCAGCGGACAAAGTGCCTCTGGAAATCCCGCTGCTCTCCCTGGGGTATTTCCTCGGCGCGCTCGTTCGTCTGGTAAAATTTCAGGTCGCCTTTTCCGAAGTCCTCGGTCGCGTAATTTGCGCCGAACCCGCTGGCAATCCCGAGTTTGTCGCGGTAATCAAAATATATCCTGCCGCTTACGTTATCGGTCAGTCGGTACCTCCAGGCACTTAAAACATACCCTCCCCAATCCTTGGATTTTCCGGGGCTGACCTGCACGTGCATAAAGGGCTCTTTGAGGCTACGCTCGTATTTAGGGATGGTCCCGACGGGTATCCTGCCGAGATACAGCGTGTTTTCATGCGCCTGGACCTTTTCTCCCGGGAAGAAATTCATACGCCTGGACTTAATACGGAAATGGGGATTATCAAAACTACAGGTGCTCATGTACCCCCTCTCGGCGACAAACTCTGCATCACTGACCTTGCGCGCCTTTTCTGCGTGTCCAAAATACGGGGCCATACGAAAAGCCGGCTCTACGATAACGCCGGTTTTATTCTGAAAGTTATAGCGCACAACCTCTCCTTCGATAATGCCCGAAGTGTCCTCCAGGCGCACTCCGCCTTCCGCAACCGCCTCCTTGGTTTCGGTGTTGACGACCAGACGCTGGCAGGTAAGCTTGGCGCCTTTATAGATCAGGATAACATTCCCCGTAGCGCTAACCTCTTTGCTATCACTGAGGTATTCTACGGTATCGCCGTTGACGGTTATCGGTTGAGGCACAGGGGGCGCCCCTGAGGCCTGCTCAACAGCAGCCGGGGTTTCCTGGGCGCCTAAGCCTGCCGGAGATGCCGCCAGAGACAGAAGAAAAAAGGTGCCTGCGAGAAAAAAAACGCGGTGTTTAGGGGTATGCGCGCTCATTAACCTTCCGTTGAGGTATCTTTTTGTGGTCTTCCAGAAAACGCTGTACGCCGATATCGGTAAGAGGGTGCTTGATAAGCTGTTCAATGACCCCAAAAGGGATGGTGGCAATATCCGCTCCTGACTTGGCCGCCTCCACGACATGTACGGGATTGCGTACCGAGGCAACGATGATGCGGGTGGTAAACCCGTAATTATCGTAGATCGCCTTTATATCCCTGATAAGATCCATACCGGTTGAACTGATGTCGTCAAGCCTGCCGATGAACGGAGAGACGTAATCCGCTCCTGCCTTTGCCGCAAGCAGTGCCTGAGAAGGAGAAAAACACAACGTTACATTAGTCTTTATCCCTTCCTGTGCAAGGATGCGGACTGCCTTAAGCCCCTCCTTGATGAGGGGGATCTTGATCACGATATTGCGGGCAATGGAAGAGAGCATACGGGCTTCCGTAACCATGGAATCCGCTTCAAGACCGATAACCTCTGCGCTTACCGGTCCGGGAACCAGCGCGCATATCTCTTCCAGCACGTCCTGCGCAGGCCTGCCTTCTTTTGCGATTAAGGAGGGGTTGGTAGTAACTCCATCGACGACGCCGAGGGCAATGGCATCCCGGATTTCTCTTATATTTGCGGTATCGATGAATATCTTCATTTACCTGTCCTTTCATTAACCATGATCGCCGCGCCGATAAGGCCGGCATCATTGCCGAATCGCGCCTTGACGATCTTAAGTCTTTTTGACTGCACGCTCATCGCCTGACCCAGGACAACCTGCCGGATCCTGTTGAAAAGGATTGCCCCTGCCTGGGCAACTCCTCCGCCGATAACTATAGCCTCCGGGTTCAAAAGGTTCACCACCCCTACCAACGCAATACCCAGGCGTGTGCCTACCCTCAACCAGAGCGTTTGCGCCTTTCTGTCTCCGCCGCGCGCAAGGCGGCTTACTTCCTCTAAAGGGATATTCCTGCCGAAGATCTCCCGGACCTCTTTCATAATACGGCGATTGCCTATGTAGGCCTCAAGGCAGGCAATGCCTCCGCAATTGCAACGCGGCCCGGCCTCATTAATAGGCATATGGCCGATCTCGGCGCTTGCGTTATCCCTTCCGCGGTAAAGCCGTCCGCCTATGATGATCCCGCCCCCTACTCCGGTTCCCAGGGTTAAGCATACGCAGTCTTTGAGGCCACGCGCTGCGCCAAGTTTATGCTCTGCAACCGCCATCAGCTTTGCGTCGTTATCCAGGAATACCGGGATTGTAAGCCTCTTTTTTAGGAGCGCTGCCAATGCTACTTTTTTCCATCCGGGTATATTAGGAAAGAAATGCACGATCCCCCGGTCGGTGTCCACCGGACCGGGCAGCCCTAAGCCTGCGCCTCTGAGGTCTTTTTTCGAGAGCCTGTTGCGCCGTGCAAGCTCTTCTATGCAGCGGGCTATTGCCCGTATAAGCTTATCCTTGCGGGTGAAACCAGACGTTGACAGAAGGCACCTGTCCAGTATATTGTAACGGGAATCAAAAAGGGCTGCCTTTAGGTTTGTGCCGCCCAAATCGATGGCAATACTGTATCGGGGTGTCATGGGGTTGTATTGTAACGCAAAGAAGGCGCTCTTTCAAGGAGTAATCTTACGCAGAATCGCCGAAGGCGCGGACATTATTCCTGCCCGACTGTTTTGCCCTGTAGAGGGCCGAATCCGCGTTGTCGACAAGGGTTCCTATCTCCTTCCCGTCGAACGGGAAGGTCGAAATCCCGATGCTGACTGTAACCTTGAGATCCTCATCGTAAACCTTTATTCTCTTCGCTTCTATTGCCTGGCGGATACGTTCCGAGATAAAACGCGCCTGGTCTCTCCCGGTCTCGGTAAGTATTATGCAGAATTCCTCCCCTCCGTAGCGTCCTACCAGGTCTATCTGACGGATATTCTCTTTGATATTCTTGGCAACCTCCTTTAAGATAGCATCCCCGACCAGATGGCCGTAGCTGTCGTTGTAATTCTTAAAATTATCGATATCGACCATAAGGCAAGAGAAGTCGTAGCGAAAGTCTGACGAACGCTCAATCTCTTCCTTGAAACGTTCCATGAAATACCGCCGGCTGAAGACCCCTGTCAAGCCGTCGGTAATGGCGAGTTCCTGCACCTGCTGGTACAGAAAAGCCCTCTTGATGCCGAGGATGAACTGCTGGGCGAGGATATGGAACTTCTCTTCATCCTCTTTATGGGAGAGCCTGGCAACCAGATAACCCAGAGTAGTCTTGTCTATCTCAAGAGGCAGAACGATATGCTCCGCATAAAGGCCGGGGGTAAGAGGGTTCCGCGTAAACTCGCACTCCTCTACTTCGATGTATTTTTTTAATTCCTCGGTAAAATTCAGAAAAACGCGCTCGGTATCAAGAGTCATGCAGAGCTGTTTGGTAATGTTGTATATGGTGATGGTCTTTTCGAGGTTTGAACGCAAGTTCGAGAGCTCTTTTTGCAACTCGTCGTTTTTTTTCGTCAGGCTCATCCATTCGGATTCCAGACGCTCATTCTCCGCTTTGGCCTTAAGGAACCCGTGCACATGCAGGGCCTTTTTGAACCATACCCATAAAAAGGCGTTGAGGGAGACCAGTACCAGGTAATAAAAAAGAAACTTCATTGCGCGCTCACTACCTTATTCCTGCCTTTTTGCTTGGCTTCATACATCGCCATATCGGCCTTAAGGATCAAGTCATTCTCTTCGGTTGCGTCGTCCGGAAAGGCTGCCACGCCGATAGAGACTGTGATCTGGAGCTCCGCGCCCTTGATGTTTATTTTTTTGCTTGCGATCTTCCGGCGCAAATCCTCTGCTGTGTCTTTTGCTTTTTTCTTTTCAATATGGGGGAGTATCAAAAAGAACTCCTCGCCGCCGAAACGGCTGATGACTGCCCCGTAATGCTTCAGGTGCCTGACGATCTCGGCGCTGACCTCCTTAAGGACCACGTCTCCGGCAGTATGCCCGAAGGTGTCATTGCAATTCTTGAAGTGGTCTATATCTATCATTAAAACGGAAAAGACCGCTTTCTGGCGGATACTCCTTCTGCATTCTTCCCGGATACGCTCCATAAAATAGCTTTTCGTGTAAAGGCCGGTCAAGCCGTCGTGTATGGCCAGGTCCTGCGTCTTGCGGAAAAGCTCGCTGTTCTCAATGGCGACCGCCCCGATATCGCAAATGGTCATCAGGAACCTCAGGTCATCCTGCGTATAGAATCCGGGGACCGGATTATCCATGCGCAACAGGCCCAGGAAATTATGTTCGCTTATAAGAGGAGATCCGATGAGCGACGATATCGGCCTCGTCTCCTGGAGGGCAAGCCGTTCAAGGTCAAAACGGAAATCCTTACGCACATCTTCGATCAAAAGGGGCGTGGCATGGCGCAGGATCCAGTAATCAAAGATATCCCCCTCTTTCGCCTTGATGATCAGGCGTTTATCCTCTTTCCTGGTCTTGAAGACGCTCAGGCGGTGGTGCTCCTGGTCCACCATGTACAATATGCAGGTGCCTTTATGGTTGGCTATCAAGGAGAAGGCAATGGAAATAAGGCTGTTGCCGACAGCCTCGGTGTTCAGCGTGCGGTTCAGGTCTTCGATGATCTCTTTAAGGCTGTCATAGCGGCGAATCTTCTCCTGGTAGGCAGCCTTGTTCTTGAGGACTCTGAGGTTAGAATCGCTGAGGATATTGATGCGCTCCTGGAGATCCTGGTTCTCGATCTCAAGATGATATGCCTTGACGGCATTCGCGCGATGCAGGTAAAGTATGGCCAGCAAATTCAGCGGATAAAAAAGCAGCAAAAAAACATCCAGGAAGCTACGGAAGAAAACCAGGAGAACGGCGGGAAGCAGTAAAATAAGGCAAGCACTAACGGCCTTATGAGAAGAAATGCGGTCAACGATGGAGTCGAAAAAGGTACGCCTAAATAATTGTTTCTTCGGTATCTTTATCAAAAAAGTGCACCTTGCTCATATCAAAAACCACATCCATATCCTGATTAACTTGTGGCCTATCGTGCGCTCCAACGCGGGCGATAAAGGTGTGCTTGCCCGTGTTGAGATAAAGGTATACCTCCGATCCCATAGGCTCGGCAACTTCGCAGTTTACCCTGACGATATTCTCCGGCGGCGCCTCGGAAACAAAAAGTTTATCGTAGATGTCCTCGGAACGGATCCCGAAAGTAACCTCTTTGCCCAGATACGGCAAGATGGCATCGTACATATCCTCCAGAATCTTAACCCCGATCTTGCCTTCGTCAAAATAAAGCTTGCCGTCCTTTTTAATAATTTTGCCCTCCATGAAATTCATGGGTGGCGAACCTATGAATCCGGCCACAAATTTATTCTTGGGATGGTCGTAGATAGTAATAGGATCGGTAACCTGCTGCAGTACCCCATCGCGCATAACGGCAATGCGGTCTCCCATGGTCATCGCCTCGGTCTGGTCATGGGTTACATAGATCATAGTGGTCTGAAGCCGGATGTGCAGCTTATGGATCTCGGTGCGCATCTGAACCCTCAGTTTTGCGTCAAGGTTGCTTAAGGGCTCATCAAATAAAAAGACCATCGGCTTACGCACGATTGCCCTGCCCACGGCTACGCGCTGCCGTTCGCCTCCGGAGAGTTCACGCGGCCTGCGGTTCAGAAGATGCTTGATGCCGAGTATCTCGGCTGCCTCGTTCACGCGCTGCCCGATCTCAGAGCGCGGGTAACGCCGCAGCTTCAGCCCGAAAGCCATATTCTCGAAAACCGTCATGTGTGGATAGAGGGCGTAATTCTGAAAGACCATGGCGATATCACGGTCTTTGGCAGGGACGTCATTCACCCGCTTGTCGCCGATATAGATATCCCCTTCGCTAATTTCTTCCAGGCCGGCGATCATACGCAGGGTCGTCGATTTTCCGCAACCCGAAGGGCCGACAAGGACCATGAATTCCTTATTCTCCACTCCCAGGTTGATCTTATTAACGACCTTCGCCCCGTTTGCGTATATCTTTGAGATGTTCTTAAGGCTGACTTGTGCCATTGTGCAATAACCCCTTTTTAAAGAATAAATTTCGTTTAATTATACTTAAATTTTACCGGTGTGTCAACTAAGATAATCAATGAGTGTGGCGATCGTTGTCTTCATTTCCTTGCGGTTCACGATCATATCAATAAGCCCGTGCTCCAGCGCGAACTCCGAACGCTGAAAACCAGGCGGAAGCTTCTGTTTTATGGTCTGTTCAATAACCCGGGGGCCGGTAAAACCAATCAGGGCCCGCGGCTCGGCGATAATGACATCCCCCAGGGCCGCAAAGGACGCCATCACCCCCGCCATAGTAGGGTTGGTAAGCACAGATATAAAGGGGAGTTTCTTCCGGTGGTGGTAGGAAAGCGCAGCCGAGGTCTTGGCCATCTGCATGAGGCTATACATCCCTTCATACATCCTCGCACCCCCGCCCGAACCAGATACGATCACAACGGGTATTTTTCTCTTGGTTGCGGCCTCAATGGCGCGCGTAAGTTTTTCTCCTACTACCGACCCCATCGACCCCATAATGAAACGGGAATCGGTCACTCCGATGATGATATCCCTTCCGTCAAGCGCGCCCTTGCCCGTTACCACCGCGTCCTTAAGGCCGGTTGACGCCTGGTCCTGCTGCAGCTTCTCGGAATAGCTCTTATGCCCTTTAAAACCTAAGGGGTCCGCGGAAACCATTTCCCGGTCAAACTCCTCAAAGGTGCCCTCATCAATCAGGAGAGAGATCCGTTCGTAAGCGCCGAGCACAAAGTGATACCCGCATTTCGGGCACACTTTAAAGTTCTCCTCGAGCTTCTTGGTATAAAGCGCTTCCGAACATTCCTCGCACTTTACCCAGAGGCCGTCGGGTATTTCTTTTTTCTTAAGGCGGACGATCGTATATTTTGGTTTTCCGAAAAGCGCCATAGGTATCAGCCTTCTCTATGCCTGTTGACCACCAGGCCTGAAAGGACCTTAGGGAAGAAATAGGTTGATTTAGGGGGCATCTTTTCGCCTTTGAGCGCCACAGCCACAATCTGCTCAACCCTGACAGGATTCAGGAAGAACGTTACCGCATCCGGTTCTTGCGCGGTCCTTAAGAGAAGCTCTTCCGGATCAGGGCTATAAACGATCCCCTGCTTTTCGTCCGGCTGGATAACCGAAGCATTCTCCAGTATCAGCCGGTTAAGGATGGAGACATCCAGGCCTCTGAGTTCCGCGGGTTTTTCAGGCATGAGCTTATCCAGCATCTTGACATTCTTCAAACGCAGAAGCCAGAAACGCCGGCGGTAATACATGCCGATCACGTGCTCGCTCAATCCCGCCTTCTCAAGCAAAAAGAAAAACTTTATTTTATCCCTGATCTCCTCTGCCTCAAAAGAGACCTGCAGGCCCTTGATAACAGATGCGGGGTCGGGTGCGTTCTTTAACCGGAGAAGCCGGTGTATAGGCAGGATCGAGAGGCCTATCGGGTCGGTATTGGTGAAATAGGCCAGGACATAATTGAAATCCTCCTCCCCTGTAGTTGTCCCCAGGCGTTCCTGCATACTACGCTGATAGGCACAGGCAACCTCATAACGGTGGTGGCCATCGGCGATGAATATGTTTTCGGCGGACATCTTATCCTTGAGCGTTGCGATCAAAGAGGGATCACTGATCCTGTAAAGCCTGTGCACGGTACGCTCATCGTCCTGAACCTCGATAAAAGGAAGAGTTTTGTCAACGCACTGCTCACGCAGAGACCGCACAACCCTTTTCTTGTCTTTAAAAATGACGAAGATCGGGCTCAGGTTAGCCTTTACTTCCTGCAGAAGCCTCAGGCGATCTGCCTTTGCCTCAATGTGCGTATGCTCGTGCCCGTAAATGGACGATTTCTTGTTCTCCAGGTGCAATCGCGCAATGAAACCGTAACGCTGCTTCTTCTCCCCCTTGAGGATATACTCCTGGGAATAGAAATAAACGGCGGGCGCCTCATCCGGCACCAAAATTCCTTCTCTGAGCCACTGCCTGAATAATTCCGCTGAGCGCCGGTATTTATCCTCTCCCGGCACATCCTTGCCGAGAAGTAAACGGATAAAATTGTAAGGGCTCAACTGATGCAGGTGGTCCTGTTTTTGAGGAGAGATGACGTCATACGGAGGGCAAAATACCTTAGAAAGGTCCTGGACCTTATGAACGTTATAAATAATCCCCTGGAAAGGTTCTATTTTCGCCATGCGTAAAAGAGTCCGGCGGCAGAGGCCCCGAAACCATCTGCCAGGACATCAAGCAGTGAGGCGTTCCGGTGAGGGACGAACATCTGGTGGAATTCGTCGCTGAAAGCGTAGAGCACGCATATGGACAATACTGCCCAGAACCGCGCCCTGACACTCCCCAATCCGTACGCCCTGAATGCCCGGTTTAGCAGCAAAGCAAAACCAAAATATTCGCCTATGTGCGCAAGTTTGTCCTGATAGGCAAAAACCTGCGGAATCTCCTTCCCCGGCAAAGAGGAAAGATAGAAAATAATTGTAGCATAAATCAATACCGGTAGCCAGTATTTAATAAATCCTATGGCGGGGCTCAAGGATGCCTCATTCTTGAGAACAGGCATTGCATCCTTCTTTTGCCTTGGGGCAGGTATTCTGCTTTGAAGGTTCCTTGGCCGGCGATAGATTAGCGCCCTTGCGGTAATCAGTGGCATAGAAACCGCTGCCCTTAAAAATGACGCCTGCTCCGCTTCCGATAAGCCTGCGGGGCTTTTTCTTGCAACTGGGGCAGCGATTGAGCGGCTTATCCGTTATCTTCTGGAACGCTTCGAACTTGTTGCCGCAGTGCGGGCACTCGTATTCATACGTAGGCATTTTACAAAACTCCCTTTCTGGTATTTACCTGAAGGTTTTTTTTATTTTATCCGCGAGGGTCTCTTTCTCTGTTTCTTCCCCGGAAGCGCGCGCAAAATCCTCGATGATCCGGCGCTGTTCGGCGTTAAGCTTCTCGGGGATCTTGACCACAACCCTTACCAATTCATCGCCACGTCCGCGGCCATAGACGTCGGGAATACCTTTATCTTTCAGGCGAAAGACCCTTCCGCTCTGGGTGCCTGCAGGCACCTTCATTTTAACTTTGCCTTCCAGGGTCGGGACCTCAATCTCCCCTCCGAGGATAGCCTTCGTGAGGCTGACTGAAACCTGCGTTACGATATCATTCTCATGCCTCTCAAAGATAGCGTGAGGCTTCACTTCGATGTTGACATACAGGTCCCCCCTGCCACCCTGGCCTGCTTCGCCCTCCTGGCGCACCCTTAAACGCGAACCCGTATCCACTCCTGCCGGAACCTTTACCTTGATCTTTTTGGTAATCTTGGTCCGGCCCTCGCCCCGGCAATCAGGGCAGGGAGTCTGCACGAACTGGCCTTCTCCGCGGCAGCGGGGGCATGTCTGGCTCAGGTGAAAGAACCCGCTTGATACGACCACTCGTCCGGTGCCTTTGCACTGGGTACAGGCCGCAGGCTTGGTGCCTGGCTTTGCTCCGCTGCCGGAACAGGTCCCGCAAATCTCATACCGCGGGAGCGTAATGGTTTTCTCGACACCGCTGGCTGCCTCTTCAAGGGCAATGTCGATGCTGATCTCAAGGTCCCTGCCTTTGCGCATGCGGCCCGCTCCCTGGCGACGGGAACGGGTGCCAAAAATATCAAAACCAAGGTCTCCGAAAACCTCTTCAAAGAGCCCGCTGCCAAAACCGAACTCTGACATATCGCGGAAGACGCTATTGAAATCCGCTCCTTTAAAGATATCCTCGTAAGCGTAACGCTGGTCTATCCCGGAATGCCCGTATTGGTCGTAGAGGGCGCGCTTCTGCGCATCGGAAAGAACCGCATACGCTTCAGATATCTCTTTAAACTTCTCTTCGGCCTCTTTCTTCTGTTCATGAGGCACCCTGTCGGGATGGAACCTAAGCGCAAGCTCCCGGTAGGCCTTCTTTATCTCATCGAGACTGGCGCTTTTTGCTACCCCGAGTATCTCGTAATAATCGCGCTTTGTGGACATTATTTGCCGTCTTCTTCCTTATATTCGGCATCGATAACTTCTTCCTGTTTTGCTTTGGACTCTTCGCTGCCTTGTTGCTTTGACTGCTGCTGAGCGCCTGCCTGCTGCTGCGCCTGCTGCTTTGAGGAAGCCTGCTTGTAAATCTCCTCAGCAAGCTTATGGGAAGCCTTGGTCAGCTCCTCCATGCCCTTCTTGATCCTATCGGTATTTTTGTCCTTAATGGCGCCTTTAAGGTCGTTGAGCTTGGCCTCGATGTCAGCGCGCTCTGCCTGCGAAACCTTATCGCCGAATTCTTTAAGCGATTTTTCCGTTGCATAAACCAGTTGATCCGCCTGATTGATGGTTTCTACCTCTTCTTTTCTCCTGGCATCGTCTGCGGCAAACTTCTCCGCTTCCTTAACCATCTTTTCGATTTCTTCCTTAGAGAGCTTCTTGGGAGCAGTGATGCGTATGGACTGCTCTTTACCCGTACCCAGGTCTTTTGCCGAAACATGCACGATGCCATTAGCATCGATATCAAAAGTAACCTCTATCTGGGGAACGCCTCTGGGTGCTGCCGGGATGCCTACAAGGTCAAACCTCCCCAGCTCCACATTCCCCTCTGCATCGGCCATGGGCCGTTCACCCTGGATAACGCGTATAGTCACGGCTGTCTGGTTATCCGCGGCAGTTGAGAATATCTGGCTCTTTCTGGTGGGGATAGTGGTATTGCGTTCGATAAGCTTGGTGTTGACCCCTCCGAGCGTCTCGATACCCAGGGAGAGGGGCGTAACATCCAGCAGCAATACGTCTTTTACGTCTCCCTTGATGATGGCTGCCTGGATCGCCGCGCCCATTGCAACGCATTCCATAGGATCGACACCGCGCTCGATCTTCTTGCCGAAATAATCCTCGACAAATTTCTGCACGATAGGCATCCTGGTAGGGCCGCCGACCATGATGATCTTATCAACGCCTTTTTCACCGAAATTGACACCCTCTTTCTCAAAGACATCGCGGGCGTCCTTCAAAGCTCTCTCCAGCGGACCGCGGCACCTCTCAACGATCGGCCCGATAAGCTCTTCGAGCTTTGCCCTGGTAAGGGACATAGTAAGGTGTTTGGGGCCGCTTGCATCCGCAGTAATAAACGGAAGGTTAATATCGGTCGTGAGGGTGCTTGAGAGCTCGATTTTCGCCTTTTCTGCCGCCTCTCTCAGGCGCTGCATGGCCATTTTATCGTTCTTGATGTCTATGCCTGTCTCGCGTTTGAATTCCCTAGCAATGTAGTCGATAAGGGCATTATCCATATCCGTGCCGCCAAGCTGGGTGTCGCCGCTGGTAGCCACGACCTTAAAGCCTCCTTCTTTCCACATCTCCATGATGGTAACGTCGAGAGTTCCGCCACCGAAGTCAAAAACCAGGATTTTAAGTTCCTTGCCGGCTTTATCCAGACCGTAGGCAAGGCAGGCTGCAGTCGGTTCATTGATGATCCTGAGGACTTTGAGGCCGGCGATCTCTCCGGCATCTTTGGTTGCAGTCCTCTGGTTGTCGTCGAAATAAGCAGGACAGGTAATGACTACCTCTTCGACCTGTTCCCCCAGGTATGCTTCGGCATCCTGTTTGATTTTCTGCAGGATGAAAGCTGAAATCTGCTGCGGGGTGTACTCCTTGCCGTAAATACGGAATTTATGGTCAGTGCCCATTTTACGCTTGGCCGCATGGATGGTGCCTTCAGCGTTTATGGCTGCCTGCCTGCGCGCAGGCTCTCCGACCAGGCGCTGCCCGTCTTTTGTAAAAGCAACAAACGAAGGGAATGCCTTGCCTGAAGCAACGCCCGCCCCCTCTGCCGACGGTATGATTACGGGCCTTCCCCCTTCCATTACCGCCGCCGCTGAATTTGACGTCCCTAAGTCTATTCCTATTGCTCTTGCCATGCTAAACCTCCTTGCTCATAACGCGGTTTAATCTTTTTGGTCTTCCTTTTTATCCTCTTGCGTTTCCGTTGGACAGCTTTTCTTAGAAACCTTCACCTTGGCGGTCCTGATCACCCGGTCAGCAAGCAGATACCCCTTCTGCAGCTCTTCTATGACCGTATGGTCCGGCAGGTCGTCATTCTCCACCTGCATCAGGGCCTCCTGAGTAGCGGGGTCAAAAAGCTTGCCTTGCGCCTCGATAGGGCTGACGCCGAATTTTTTAAGCATCTCATACAGGTGGGCCAGTATCATCTCAACCCCCTGCAGGAAAGCCGGAAGGTCCTGATGCTTTGATTCTGCCAGCTGCACCGCGCGCTCCAGGTCGTCAAGGACATTTAAAAGCTCAAGGATGATGCCTTCATTGGCGAATTTTATAAAATCCTGCTTTTCCCTCTCCATGCGTTTTCTGGTATTGTCGAATTCCGCCTGCAACCGAAGGAGCCTGTCCCAGTAATCCCTGGCCTTTTCAGCCTCGGCCTTGAGCGCAAGGTACTCCGACTCCTTGAGGACGACCTCTTTTTCCGCAGGGGCCTGCGCGTTATTGTGCTTCTTGTCTTTTTCTTTATGCTCGGACATATTATATAAAATCCTGCTCCATCAGAATCTCGCTTAAAACCTCTGAGACGTACTCCACGACAGGGATAGTGTGCTTATATTCCATGCGCGCAGGGCCCAGCACCGCGATCCTCCCTGCGGGCTTATCCTTCATACGGTAGCTGGAAACAATCAAGGCGCAGTTTTCCATCTCGCTGCATTCTAACTCGTCCCCTATATAAACGCCGATCTTGCCGTCTTTGAGTTCCCGGTTGATGACGTTGAGGAGCTTGCGCTTCTCCTCGATCATTTTAATAATAAGCTTGATGCGCGTGGTGTCGCGAAACTCCGGCTGATCGAGTATGAAGCTGACCCCCCGGTAAAAAAACCTGTCCTGCCACTCAAGGATCGAAACAATGCTCGTATAATGGGTGATCGCAGAGGTGACATCGGAAGTCCTCTCCAGCAAGTCTTCCAGTTTATTGATGGCCTTGCGGCATTCTTTTACGATCGACTCCTTCTCATCGGCCAGTAACCCCATTTCAGAAACCAGGAAATCAACGTAATAACGGTATCCTTTATGGGTAGGCATCCTTCCTCCCGAGGTATACGGATGGGTAAGATACCCTTCTTCTTCAAGCTCCGCAAAGATGTTGCGTATGGTAGCCGAAGACAAATTGAATTCGCGCGCGATATCCTCCGAAGAAACAGGGTTTGCATCCTTGATGTACCTGTTTATCGTAGAAGCAAGGACAGCGCGTTTACGTAATTGCGAATCGACTATGCGTACCATACCCTTTATTACCTTTCTTTTAGCACTCTCATGTGAAGATTGCTAAAAGGTAATTTTAACACGATTTTGCGCTTAGTCAAGGGTATCATCTAAATATAAGTTCCCCTGCCCTATCCATATCCGCGGTGACAACGCTCCCCTCTTTCACCTCTCCTGAAAGAAGCTTAAGAGACAGAGGATCCTGAAGGTGCCTCTGTATCGCCCTCTTTAAGGGCCTGGCTCCGAAATTGACATCAAACCCCTTCTCTCCCAGGAAATCCTTTGCCTTTTTGGTAATAACCAGCTTCACCCCGCGCTCGGCGAGCCTCTGGTAAAGCGGCGCCAGTTCAATCTCAAGTATGCCGGAGATGTCCTCCCTGGTCAACGGGTTGAATATCACAATATCATCAAGGCGGTTCAGGAATTCCGGCCTGAAGAACCTGCGCACCTCATCAAGCAGCTTCTGTTTCGTTTCCTGGAAACCCGATTCATCCTGGCGGCTCTTAAAACCAATCGAAGCCTGCTGCTGGATGATCTCAGCGCCTATATTTGAGGTCATGATTATCACCGTATTCTTGAAATTAACCGCGCGGCCCTGGCTGTCCGTAAGCCTTCCTTCATCAAGTACCTGTAAAAGTATATTGAACACCTCGGGATGCGCCTTTTCTATCTCATCCAGAAGCACCACCGCATAAGGCCTGCGGCGTATCTGCTCGGTAAGCTGTCCTCCTTCGTCGTAACCCACATAACCGGGAGGCGCCCCGATAAGCCGGGAGACGCTGAATTTCTCCATATACTCTGACATGTCGATCCGCACCACTGCTTCTTCATCATCAAACAAAAACCACGCCAGCGCCTTTGCAAGCTTCGTCTTGCCGACTCCCGTGGGCCCCATAAAGATAAACGAGCCCATGGGCTTTTTTTCGTCTGCCAGGCCTGAACGGGACCTGCGGATACAGTTTGAGATAACCTCAATCGCTTCATCCTGCCCGACTACCTTCTCCTTCAGCCGTTCTTCCATATGGACAAGCTTCTGTGTCTCTGCCTCCATGAGCTTGGAGAGCGGGATACCCGTCCATTCCGAGACCAGACGCGCAATATCCTCCTGGTCAACCTCCTGCCTGAGCATACTTGCCTCTTTCTGGAGCTTGGCCAACTCCTCATTATGGCGCATAAGGTCTTTTTCGGCCTCGATAATCTTGCCGTATTTGATCTCCGCCACCTGATCGAGATCTCCTCTCTTCTCTGCTGCCTGGGCCTGGCTCTTCAAGTCTTCTATCTTTGCTTTGGCCTCCTGTATCTTGGCGATTAACGCCTTTTCAAGCTCCCAGTGCTTCTTCTTCTGGCCAAGGTCTTTTTTGAGGCTCTCCAGCTCATTCTCTAATTTTTCGAGCTTCTCCTGAGCTGATTTGTCCTTTTCCTTCTTAAGCGCCTGGCGCTCGATCTCAAGCTGGACAATACGCCTCTGCACGGTATCTATCTCAACAGGCATGCTGTCGATATCAATCCTCAGGCGCGATGCTGCCTCGTCAATAAGGTCAACCGCCTTATCCGGCAGGTGGCGTTCAGTAAGGTAGCGGCTGGATAAAGTTGCTGCGGCAATGATCGCCGAATCCTTGATGCGCACGCCGTGATGTATCTCGTATTTCTCCTTCAGGCCGCGCAAAATTGCGATGGTATCCTCAGGGCTGGGCTCATCTACGAATACCTGCTGGAACCTGCGCTCAAGGGCGCTGTCCTTCTCTATATATTTGCGGTATTCATCGAGGGTTGTGGCGCCGATGCAGCGAAGCTGGCCTCTGGCAAGCTGGGGTTTAATCATGTTGGAGGCATCAATCGAGCCTTCAGCAGCTCCTGCTCCGACAATCGTGTGCAGTTCGTCTATGAATAATATTACCTGGCCGTTTTTAGAGTCTATCTCGCGCAGGACGGCCTTAAGCCTGTTCTCGAATTCTCCGCGGAACTTTGTGCCTGCAACAAGACTCCCTAAGTCAAGGGCGATGAGGCTCTTGTTCTTGAGCCCTTCTGGCACGTCTCCGGAAGCGATACGCTGGGCAAGCCCTTCAACTATTGCGGTCTTGCCCACGCCTGCCTCTCCTATCAAAACCGGGTTATTTTTTGTGCGGCGGGAAAGCACCTGCATAAGGCGCCTGATTTCGCTATCCCTGCCTATAACCGGATCCAGTTTTCCTCTCCTGGCAAGCTCGGTAAAATCCTGGCCGTATTTCTGCAAGGCATTAATCTTATCTTCCGGGTTCTCGTCGGTTATCCGAAGGCTTCCCCTGACGGTACTCAACGCCGCAAGGACCTTTTCCCGGTTAACCCCTTCCTTCTTCAATTCTTTTGCAAACGCAGACTCCCCCTCGGCAAGCACTGCCAAGAGCACATGCTCTCCGGAGACAAACTCATCCTTCAGGAATGTTGCCTCTTTGAACGCCTGTTCAAGCACGTTGTTGAGCCTCTGCGAAAAATAAAGCTGCGTTCCTGCCCCTGAAACCGCATGCCTGGCCTTAAGCTCATCTTCAAGCATACGTATTACCTTAAAGGTCGGCATGCCGAGGGCATCGAATACCGCAGTAACGATACTATCCTCCTGCCTTAAGAGTGTATATAAAAGGTGTTCAGGCTCAACCTGCTGGTGCCTGTATTCCTTTGCCAGGCCAGCAGCCTCCTGAAGCGCCTCCTGTAATTTTACGGTGAACTTATCAAATTTCATCATCTCCTGCTCCTCTGCCCTCAATACTCCGTGCTCTGCACTCTGTACTAATCATCAATCCTTCACTTTAATTTACATGCCGGGGAAGGCACTACGTTCACTTGACATTCACCTTGATCTGACGGGGTTTTGCCTTTTCCGTCTTAGGGATAACCACTTCCAAAATCCCGTCTTTGTATGTTGCTTCAATCTTGGAAGTGTCAGCGTAATCCGGCAGGCTTAAACTTCTCTGAAAACTGCCGTAGAACCTTTCTACGCGGTGCATCTTTTTTTCTTTTGCACCCTCTTCATGCTTTCTTTCTCCTTTTATGGTAAGGAAATTGCCGGTAACTGATATGTCAATATCAGACTGCTTAACTCCCGGCAGGTCTGCCTTCAGGATGATATTATTGTTGTCTTCAACGACGTCAAGCGAAGGAGACCATATTGCTTCTTTAGCCAGCCTATCGGGAAGATGCTCCCATGATGAATCAAAAAGCTGGCTTGTCTGCTGCTGCAACTCCATAAGTTCCCTGAAAGGATCCCACTCTTTGCCACGCCATTTAATCAATGCCATAGCCTTATCCTCCTTTCCATCCTTCTCTTCCCCGGCATATTAGCACTCACAGTTTAAGAGTGCTAAGTATAAGCCAAAAAAATTATTCCTTTTGCTCTAACTCAAGAATAACCTTAATGCCCCTTAAATTCACGTGTTTCTCCTCCATAAGATAAGCTATATACTCAAGTTTTTTTATATCTTTTAACGAATACAGCCGGCTTTTTTTTCCTATTCGCTTTGGGCATACAATACCCTGCTTATCCAGCTGCCGCAAGGTCCACACTGGCATATTCACCAGCTTGCTGACAACGCTGATTACATACACCGGCTCGTCAGGGCTGATATAAATATCGAACATGCCCATAGCTGAATGCTCCTGCTTGACTTCCCACTCTTTTCAATTTGAGTATACCATATGATGATTTTTTTGTCAAGTAAATTTAATAAATTTTATTAGATATTCTAACAGTTATTGTAACTCCTTGTTATGTAATAATTTTTGATAAAGTACCTTAGGGATATTTGCTTTTACCTTAATTCCTTTTTGCAGGTATTTTACCTCCTCAACTCTTCCCTCCCGATAAAAAAGGTCAACCAGGTCCATGCGGCCATGCGCCAGCATAGTTTCAATACTAACCATCCGGCTGACAAATGTCTCCTGGATCTCTTCCAGGAGCGCCTGCAAATTCTCTTTTGTTTTAGCTGATATTGCAACTGCTCGCGGAAAATCATGCAGAAAACGGCTGACCCAGGAACGGTCCTCGATAAGGTCAATCTTATTCAATGCGGTTATTACGGGCCTATCTCCTACTTTAAGCTCTTCTAAAACCCCGAGCGTGTCCTGATAATAATCATGCATGGCAGGACTGGAGGCATCCAGCACGTGTATCAACAGGTCTGCCTGGGAAACTTCTTCAAGCGTTGCCTTAAATGCCTCAATCAAATGGTGCGGCAAGCCATGCAGGAAGCCAACGGTATCTGAGATAACCGCATGCTCTCCGTTAGGCAAATTAAGTGCTTTTGACAGAGGGTCAAGCGTGGTAAAAAGGCTGTCCGCCACTGCCTGGGAAGCATTGGTAAGGGCGTTTAAAAGAGTGGATTTGCCGGCATTTGTATACCCCACAAGCGCAACCGAAGGTATCCCTTCCTTTTTCCTTTTGGAGCGCATGGTCTGGCGATGACTTGCCAGGTCCTTGAGGTCTTTTTTAAGCTTGTCAATCCTGCTCCTGATCTTGCGCCGGTCAAACTCAAGTTTTTGCTCTCCCGGCCCCCTGGTGCCGATGCCTCCGCCAAGGCGCGAGAGTATAAGGCCCTTTCCGATAAGGCGCGGAAGCAGGTATTGCAGCTGGGCAAGCTCAACCTGCATCTTGCCCTCCGGGCTCCTGGCATGCTTTGCAAATATATCGAGTATTAGCTGCGTGCGGTCAACGATCTTTTTCCCGATTATTTCTTCGAGGTTGCGCTGCTGCGTTCCGGAGAGGTCGCGGTTAAAAATTACGGTATCGGCCTGCTGCTCCTCGCACATCCAGGCGATCTCCTCTGTTTTCCCTTTTCCGATAAAAAGATTGGGGGTGGGGCGCTCGCAATTACAATATATATTGTCCATAATCCTGGCGCCTGAAGTTGAAACAAGCTCCTCAAGCTCAGAGGCCATCTCCTCAAGCCCTCTCCCCCTGCCTTCTGATTCAACCTTAACGGTTACTAAAAGCGCTTTTTCCATTCTCTCAACACCCTCGCGCCAACCGTGGCAACGCTCTCTCCTTCCTTGATCGTTACCCATTTGATGCGCTTATCCTTCCTGAACCAGGTCAGCTGCCTTCTGGCATACTGGCGCGTATTATAGCTCACTAGGCGCCGCGCTTCGCTTAAGTCATACTCTCCCCTTAGATACCCTTTTATCTCTCGTAGGCCGATAGCGCGCGAAGCGGTCTTGCTGAGCTTCCGGGAAAGAAGTTTCTTTACCTCGCCAACCAGCCCCCTATCGAACATCTGTTCTACGCGCTCGTCAATGCGCTTATATAATAGCGGAAGTTCCATGGTCAGGCAGGTTATCTTGAACCTGTAGTCGCCGGCAAGGCCCTTTCTCTGTTTCTGCAGGAGCGAAATCGGTTTACCCGTAGCCTCAAACACTTCCAGCGCCCTGATGATACGGCGTAAATCATGGGGGTGGATTTTAGCGGCGGCTTCGGGATCAATGCGGGTGAGCCTCTCATAAAGAGGGCCGCTCCCGTTTTTGCGCGCCTCCCCTTCCAGGCGTTTGCGTATCCGCATAGAGGCGCCGGCGCCCTCGAATATGCCGTCAAGCAGCACTGACAGGTAAAGACCGGTGCCTCCTACGACAATCGGCGTTCTCCCCCGCCGCAAGACTTCTCTGATCTTTTCCAGCGCCTGTTTTCGAAAAGTAAAAACATCGAATTCCTTTTGCGGAGAAAGAAAACCAATCAAATGGTGAGGGGTTTTTTTAAGAAGCGCCTCTGGCGGGCTCGAGGAAAGCACCTTCATGCCCTTGTATACCTGCATGGAATCACAGGAGATAATCTCTCCATGTATCCTTGCCGCAACAAAGGCAGCAACCTGGCTTTTCCCGACTGCTGTGGGGCCGACAAGAAAAAAAATCTTTTCCTTTTTCATGCAAAGTTTTAAGGGCAGACTCTGGTGGGGTAGCCTTCGGCAGAGAGCTTGGCGGCAAGCTCTTCAACCTCCGGGCGCGACTTAAGCTTGCCGACCTTAACCCGGTAAGCCGTCTTGCCGCTGAGATCGACATCTTCGGTATAGGCATCATAGCCTTTATCTTTGAGTTTATTGCGCAGGTTGGAGGCATTCCCGGGATTGATGAAAGAGCCGACCTGAACGGAATAATAAATATCTGATCCCGGCGGCGGCAGAGAACATATTTCGATGCTCTGCTGTAATTCCGGATTCAAAGGGTAATCGCTTCTTAATTTGCTTAAGTAGCTGCCTGCGTTTTGGGTATCCCCCTGCTTAAGGGCAACCTGGGAAAGGCGGTAGTATATGCTTGCGGCAAGTTCGCCCTGGGGATTGGCTGTCAGCGCCTGCTCGTAGCGCACGCGCGCCTGTTCAAAATCTCCTCTTAGAAAACAGGTGTCTGCAAGGCCTATAGCGGCCTTTTCTTTCAAAGGGCTTTTTTCGAATTCATTCAGTATGATCTCAAAGATATCAGAAGCCCTCAGATAATTGCCATCTTTAAGATAACTGATCCCCATAAGGTAATAAAGTTCATCCGAATGCGCAGCACCTGCATCCACAGCCAGGAGGCGCTCTCCCTCGGTTATGGCGGATTTGTAATCGTTGTTGAGAATGTGGACCTTGATTTTGTCCAGGTTAAGGGCATAGCAGGCCCTGACAGGAAAAATAACCTGAAGAAAAACAGCAAACAATAAGGAGGGCGCAAGCATTGCTACAGGCATTTTCTTCTTTTTGAGATATCTTTTTGCAACCCCAGGGCTGCTGCGTGCCTTTTTTCTTTTTCTTTCTTTTCTACGCTATCATAAAGTTTAGCTGCTTCGGTGTGCGGCCGCGGGGAATATTTGAATATGTACGCTGCCTCAAACTCCACGCCTCTCATCAGTTCAAGCGTATCTTCGAAATCCGCCTGGCTCTCTCCGGGGAACCCCACGATGATATCGCTGGTCAACACGCCGCCATTTACAATTGTACGGAATTTATCGGCCAAATCAATGTAAAATTTCCTTGTATAGCCCCTGTTCATCAATTTCAGGATACGGTCTGAGCCTGACTGCACGGGTAAATGAAGGTATTTTTTAAGTTTTTCAAGCCCGGCAATGGCTTTGAATAATTCAGGCGAAGTATCCCTGGGATGCGAAGTAACAAAGCTGAACTCTTTCAATCCCTTGACGGCATTCACTAATTGAAGCAGGCCTGTGAAAGAAATCTCATTATCTGCGTAAGCATTCACGTTCTGGCCCAGGAGGGTAATTGAGGTAATGCCGGCGTCAACTGCCTCTTCTATCTCCCGGAGTATATCCTGGTGCCTGCGGTTCCTTAAAGGACCGCGCACATACGGCACCACACAGTATGAGCAGAAATTCGAACACCCTTCGGAAATAACCACGAAGGCATGTTTATTATCGCTATAGAATCCGGTGTGGTATATATCCTCGGGCCTGATCGCACCGTCAATCTCCCAGATCCTTCTCTCAAACAAACTATGGGTCGATGGCCGATGGTCGATAGTCGATAGTGTAGCGATAATACCGGGAATTTTATGGATGTCTTGGGGGCCGACCACAAAATCAACTGCCGGAGCCCTTTCAAAAACCTGCTCCTTATAATTCTGTGCCATGCATCCAGCCAACCCTATAACCACTTTGTGTCTTTGTGACCTTGTGACTTTGTGACCGCGTGTACCAAGTTTTGCTATACGGCCTATCTCGCTCCAGACCTTATCTTCCGCATGCTGCCTGACAGAACAAGTGACAAAAATAACCACATCCGCCTTCTCCGCCGAATCAACCAGCTTATACCCTTCATTCTTCAGAAGCCCGGAAATTATTTCCGAATCCCGAACGTTCATCTGACATCCGAAACTTTTTATAAATACTCTTTTTGTCATAACTTCTTTCTTTACAAAATATTGTGGCGATTTTTTGTTTCTAGTAAGAGGTGTCAAAAACTGTAAAACAAAAAATGCTTTTTTGAATTATCTCCTTATAAACCAGAGTGTTATGGTGTATATCTTCAGACCTTATTGGACACTTTTGCCTATAGCAAGTTTGCAGTTTAGCACTGGCCTGAGGCATTGTTTTGGTTAATGTTCCTGCATTCAAGATTATACTTCTTCCTGCGTTCC
>Ga0101944_10002510_pt1 | contig 29318 bp, 16 predicted proteins | sample DewCreD2012metaG_FD_75245 | JGI IMG/M metagenome (GOLD analysis project Ga0101944, IMG submission 75245) | Hot spring sediment bacterial and archeal communities from British Columbia, Canada, to study Microbial Dark Matter (Phase II) - Dewar... ... | reverse complement strand
GCTGGCCTCCTAACAATGCGGCTCCGAGGACCACCCTCGGACGCCTGTGTCTGGCCCCCTCGCCCATCCTCATGATGCCACGCTTGCAGCGCGCTGTCAATAGCAATGCCGCGCCGGGCGGTTTCGGGATTGACAGACGGCGGGCGGCGGGGTTATAATCACAGCGTCAGTTGTGAACTGCGGACCGGTGGCCGATAACACGGAGGTGCACATGAGTGGGCGAGCCTGGGTGAGTGTGCTGGGAGGCGTGGCGGTGGTCTTCTCCTGTGCTGGATGCGGGACGTATCTGCGGAACAGGGGCAGAGACGCTGCGGACATCATGGACGTGGGGATCACGCTCAGCACGCGGCCGTACCTGTGCTTCTATCCCGGCGATTACTTCAACATGACGCCGATGGGCTACACGCGGATGAAGGGCACCTACCACGGGCTGTGGGCCGGGAAGTGGTGCTCGAAGCCGATAGACGACCAGGCATGTGGCGTCGTGGCCTGGGGCAGCCAGCGCCTCACGGTGGGCGAGTTCAACCCCGAGGACCCCCGCCAGTTCTGGCCCGATGAGATCGCCGCCCTGAAGGCCGCCAACAAGCCGCTGCCGACCGAGCCCCGCGACTATAACGTCGGCTTCCTGCGCATCCTGCGCCACCGCGGCGCCCCGCCGTTCCCCAACTGCGTCTCCTGCCGCCGCAACATCCATCTCGGCTGGGTCGGTTTCTGGGCGTCCATGCACCTCGACGAGATCGGCGACTTCCTGGCCGGATGGCTAGGCTGCGATCCGCAGGCCGACGACCTCAAGCCCGCCGCCACCCCGACGGCGGCTGAGAAGAAGTGAGCCATCCCCGGCAACACTCTGTGCCCCGGACCGGAGCTCCGCCGGTGCCTCCGACCGTCTATGGCATCTGCGAGAAGTGCAAGAGGCGGGTCCCCGCTCAGCACGCGGTCCGCGACGGAAAGGTCTACCTCACCAAGACCTGCCCCGACCACGGGCTCACCGAGGCCCTTGTCTCCAGCGACGCCGCCGTCTGGCAGCGCAAACGCGAGCTCTGGGGCTACGACCCCGAGGCCGCCGGCGACTGCCGCATCAACTGCGCCGAGTGCGCCCACGACCACCACCCCCGCATGGTCTTCGTGGACGTGACCAACCGCTGCAACATGAACTGCCCCATCTGCATCGCCAACATCCCCGGCATGGGCTTCGAGTTCCATCCCCCCATGGCCTACTTCCAGAAGGTCATCGCCGGCCTGGCCAAGCTGGACCCGCCGCCGACCATCCAGCTCTTCGGCGGCGAGCCCACCGTGCGCGACGACCTCTTCGAGATCATCGAGCTGTGTCGCCGCCACGGCCTCCACGCGCGCGTGGTCACCAACGGCTTGCGGCTGGCCGACGAGGAGTACTGCAAGCGGCTCGCCCACGTGCCCGTGCTCATCGCCTTCGACGGGCGCGACCCCGAGATCTACCGCCGCCTGCGCAAGAACCCCGGCGCCCACGCCAAGAAGATGAAGGCCATCGAAAACCTCAGCCGCTACTCGCGGCGCAAGAACACGATCATGGTCTGCGTCGCCCGCCACATCAACGACGCCCAGATGGGCGACCTCCTGGCCTTCATCCACCAGCACCGCGCCGTCTTCAACGCCTGCCACCTCATCCCCCTCACCGAGACCTGGGAAGAAGGGGAGTTCGAGACCGACGTCCACACGACCCTGGAAGACGTCGAGCGCATCATGGCCGACGCCGTGCCCGACGAGCCGGTCGAGTTCCTCCCCATCGGCCTCCTCTACCGCTTCAACACTATCTCGCAGTTCTTCGGCGCCTCGCGCTGGACCTTTGGCGGCGTCCACCCCAACTGCGAGACGATGACCGTCTTCCTCTCCGACGGCGAGCGTTACCACCCGGTGAGCTACTACCTGAGGCGGCCCCTCTGGGAGGTGGGGCGAGAGGTGCTCGACCGCGTGGCCGCCCTCGAGCCCAGGCTCACCCGGCTCGACCCGCGCCGCTGGCTCCACCGCTGGCGAGGCCGTCTCCTCATCATCCGCTCACTCTACGGCCCCGTCCGACGCGCGATCAACCTCAAGCACGCCCTCAAGGGCAACACCGTCCTCACGCTCCTGCGGATCATCGGCTCGCTCCTCATCGGCCGCAAGGGGCGTGACATCCGCGCGCGCTACACCAACCTCCAGGACCCCCTGCGCATGATCGTGCTCCCCTTCGAGGAGTACCACTCGATTGACGGCGCGCGCCTCCACCGCTGCACCGCCGCCTTCGGCTTCGAGGACCCCGACACCGGGGCCATCCGCACCGTCCCCGTGTGCACATGGTCGCTGTTCAAGAACGACATCCAGCGCAAGCTGGCCGCGAAGTACGGCTCGGCTCGCGCCCCAGCGGCGGGCGCGGCCCAGGCCCTGCCCGCAACGTAACGCCCAGCTACCCAACCCCGTCTGGCGCACGCGGGACGGCTGTGTGCCAGAGGCTGGAGGAGGCAATACCCGTGGCCTTTGAGGACGAAGTCGCGGACCTTTGCCAGGCCTGTGCCGACCTCGCCAGCGGCGTCACCATGGCCACCGCCCGCAAGGCCATCGTCGGCGTGGACCGCAAGGTGCCGCTCTACGACGGACGCCAGATCACCTACGTCAACTTCGACAACGCTGCCACCACCCCGCCCTTCGAGTCGGTCCTCACCGTCTCCCAGATGTTCCTCCAGTGGTACGGCAGCGTCCACCGCGGCAGCGGGCTCAAGGCGCAGATTTCCACCCACGCCTTTGAGCGCTGCCGCGAGGTCGTCGCCGACTTCATCGGGGCAGACCTCTTGTGGCAGACGGTCATCTTCACCCAGAACGCCACCCACGCGCTCAACAAGGTGGCCATGCACCTCGCCCCGCCGCCCGACCACGTGGTCCTCACCACCGTCATGGAACACCACTCCAACATGCTCCCCTGGCGCAAGCTGGGCTGCCACGTGGACTATGCGCGCATCACCCGCGAGGACGGGCGGCTAGACCTCGCCGACCTCGAGGCCAAGGTCCGCCGCCACGCGGGCAAGCTCGCAGTCGTCAGCGTCACCGGCGCTTCCAACGTCACCGGCATCCTGCCTCCCATCCGCCGCATCGCGCGGATTGCCCACGAGGCCGGCGCACAGATCGTCGTGGACGCCACCCAGCTCATCCCCCACCGCGGCTTCAAGATGGGCGCGCCCGACGACCCCGAGCGGATCGACTTCATCGCCTTCAGCGGCCACAAGATGTACGCCCCCTTCGGCGCCGGAGTGCTCGCCGGGCCAAAGGCCGCCTTCGAGGACCGAGCCCCAGACGACGTCGGCGGCGGCACCGTCCACGCCGTCACGATGGACGATGTGATGTGGGCGCCATTGCCCGAAAAAGAAGAGGCCGGCACCCCCAACGTCCTCGGCTGCCTCGCCATCGGCTGCGTCGTCAAGGTCCTCGAGTCCATCGGCATGGACAACCTGGCCGAACACGAGCGCGAGCTCACCCGCCGCGCCCTGGCGAAGCTCAGCCGCGTCGAGGGCCTCACCCTCTACGGGCTCAAGGACCCCGACCTGACCGAGGACCGCCTCGGCGTCATCACCATGAACGCCCGCGACCTGTGCCACGGGCACCTCGCCGCTGCCCTCGGCCACGAATGGGGCATCGGAGTGCGCAACGGCTGCTTCTGCGCCCAGCCCTACGTCCGAGAGCTCCTCGGCATCACCGACGCCGAGATGCACAGCATCGTCGCCCGCCTCACCGCCGGCGACCACGCCACCGTCCCTGGCATGGTCCGCTTCTCCTTCGGCGTCTACAACACCCCAGACGAGGTAGACTACGCCGTCGAGGCCCTCCAGGCCATCCTCGCCCACGGGCCCCGCGCCAACTATATCCTCGACCCCCAGCACATGGAATACGTCCCCGAGACCCCCATCGTCCGCGTCCAAGAACTCCTGCCAATCTAGTTTCTGGGAGTGCGGCAGGTTGCTCGCCCGGCGCGAAGCGAGCTTGGCGCTGCCGTTATCCGGCCTCTCAGTGGCCCCGCTGCGCTCTCCTTATGCCGACGGCTTCCGAGGCTTAGGCTTGATGAAGAGGACTCCGCAGTGCTTGATCCACCCGGTCCGCAGGTCCACGCGGAACCACCCTTCGCCGTTCTTTTCGTGGAACCGCGTGGGCGAGTGGCGCCCGAGCTCCTTGAGGTCGTATTGCGCCCAGGTCTTGCCCATGTCCGTCGAGATGATGAAGCCCGTGGCCATCGGCGACGCCGGGGCGCAGTGAGAGGCCAGGATGACGCCGTCCTGGATGAGCATGCTGCCCGACTCTACGCCTGGATTGAAGAGCATCGTGTGCTTCTCGGGCCTGGCGAGGTCGGCAGGGTCGCAGCGGAAGATGCCGCGGTCGTGCGGCGGCGGACCGTTTGCGTCGCTGATCCAGTAGAGTTGCCCGTCAACGAAGTTGATGCCGCCCGCCTTGTGCCGGGAGTTCAAGCGGTTTGACACGATGACCTTCCAGGCCCACTTGTCCGCGACCGCATCATAGGTGCCACGCAGCCAGTGGCACTCGAGGCCCTCGGGCCGGTCGCCGTCGCCTGTGCAGGCGTAGAAGGCGTCCTCGGCGGGGTTGTAGGCGACGGCGTGGACGTGGCGGCAGATGACCGGATTGCCTGGGTCCCCCAGCGGGGTGCCGGTCCTGCCCCCGCCCGGGGAGCCGTCATCGCGGAAGTACGGGTTCTGCCCGAAGGAATACGCCACCTTCACCGTCAGCCCGCTGTCCGTGGAGTAGTAGATGTTCACCGGCGTCGCGCCGCCCAGCACGTTGCAGTAGTTCCCCCACACCATCATCTCCCGCCCCTTGACGTCCCACGACACGACCCCCGGCAGCGTGTGGAAGTACCAGCCGGGGTTGTCGGGGTTCTTCGGCGTGTGGGGCACGTATTCTGAGCCATCGGCCGCCCTCACGGTCACCTGCCGGTAGGTCTTCAGGCTGTCGCTGCTCACGTAGAGCTTCGATCCGGTGGCGAAGACGATATTGCCATTCTTGAGGATGTGGCTGAACGTGATGCGCTCGGCGTCGGGAAACGCGATGCTGTGCGGCCAAGTGTGGCCGTTGTCCTCCGACAGGAAGAGCGTGCCGGCAGCATAGGCGAACGCCTTGTTCCCGCGCTGGGAGTCAATGTAGCGGCCCGCCGGCTGGGGGCGATACCAGAAGTGGTCGGTCGAGGCGCATTCAGACATGGGCTCACCCTCCTCGGCACGCAGCCTGGCCGCGTCGGGCACAAGCACCGCGCCCGCGGCAGCCGCCGCCGCACTCAGGAATTGGCCGCGAGTCAGTCGTTGTCCTGGCTTCATCAGACCCCCCTTCGCGTTCGGCCGCGATCGGCGGCTCGGCCCCTCTCTGCCGGGGCCGCTGGGACTCCGTGGCACATGGCACAGCTCTCGGACGCTCCAATGATAGCAGGAAGGGTCGCGAAGGCAAGTCGGGAGGCACCCGTTGGGATGCCGTGCGTGGGCGGTGCGGATGGGGCAACATCTGACACAACGCGGATCGCCCACGGGGATGCCGTGCCTGAGAGGTCACGCGCCGCTCTTGCGGAGCGGCTCGTGGTGGTAGGGGAGGAAGACCTGGGCGTAGAGGTCGCGGGGGTCGGTGATGGCGAGGTGGTCGAAGCGCGGGTCGTTGGGCAGAAGGATAAATGGCCAGAACTGCGGCCCGCCGAGGGCGCCGTGGCTGGCCACCTGGTCGTCGAAGCACACGTAGCCCCTCTCGTCGTAGGCGCCAAAGAGGATGAGGTCGCCGGCATTTCGGAAGCCGCCCATGCGCTCCAGGGCGCGGCGGCCGAGCGGCCCGGCGTCGTCGTAGGGAGCCAGGGGATTGTCCCCCTCCAGCACCGTCACCTCGCCGCCTGCGAGGCGGGCCACGCCACGGCGCGAGCGCAGGACGAGGCCACCCTCGGGCGCCTTGGTGGCCACGAGGCCGACGCCCGGATGAGCGACGAGGAAGTCCAACACGTCGGAGAACTCGCGCCGGACCGCCGCGTCGTCGAGCCGCTCGGGCCAGCGCGAGAAGTAGACGTGTGCCAGGGTGCCCGAGTAGGTCACAACGAAATCGTTGTCCGTGTCCACGTAGTACTTCTCGACCAGGTAGCTCTCGGCATTGGTGATCCTGCGGAGGACTCTGGCGGCGGAGCGGAGGAGGCCGCGGGTGAGGAAGGAGCGGCTCTCGGCTCTGCGGTCGAGGTGGTCGGCGTAGAGGTCGCGGGTCTTGGCCGAGGGGAGGTCGGGCGCCTCGGCCTCGATACGGACGCTGCGGCCCTCGAAGTGGCGGTGGATGACCTGGCCGAGCGTGGCGCCGTAGAGGCGGAGGAATGGGGCGCCCTCCGTCTGGCCGTGGTCGGACAGGATGATGAGGTCGTAGTGGCGCCCCGGGAGCCTGCGGATGATCTTCTCGATCTCGAGGATGCGGCCGAAGATGCCGCGGAGGTTCTTGAGGGCAGGCCGCGAGCGCGGGCCGTAGTGGTGGGCCAGCTCGTCGTAGCTGGCGAAGGTGGTGAAGATGTAGGGCACCCCGGCGTAGACGTCGGCCATCACCGCCACGGTCTGAAGCTCGCGGAAGATGACGTTGGAGAGCGCGCGAATGACGGGGAACCAGCCCTCGACGACCGAGCTGTGGCGCCCTGGGCCGCTGTGGCGGTCGTAGAGCTCGAAGGCGATCTCGAGGAAGGCGGCCAGCACGGTCATGGCCATCCGCAGTGGGTGCATGAGCGCGAGGAGGAAGAGGCGCAGGCCGCCGATCTCCTCGAAAAACGAGCGCGGCACCGAGGAGTTGGCCGTGAGCACCGCGCGGTCGGCGTCCCCGTCCACGAGGTTCACGTAGCTGGAGCCGCCGCGCAGGATGCCCAGGCGGTCCCCGAGCCTGGCGCGGATGTACTCCGCGCTGTGCGGGCGGTTGCAGTTGACCACCCGCCTGTCAGCGCGCTCGTACCAGCGAAAGGCCGGGATGTCGGCGTTCTCGCCATAGAACATGCCCACCTGGGCGTATGAGGTCGCGCTCGGCAGGCCGGCGGGAATGGGCTGTAGCTTGTACTCGCGGTTCCTGAGCCGCCGCCGCACCCTTGGCAGGTAGCCCTGCTCGACGGCGTAGGCGAGGTCGGCGTGGGCGAGGCCATCAATCTGCACCCCCACAAAGCCGCGGTGCTCCATCGGCCCGCGATGCCGCCACAGCCGCAGCGGCAGGTACTTGATGAAATAGTAGATGGCGAACAACGCTCTCATCATTGCGGCGATGATAGTCGCAGGGGCGAGAGGTTGTCAAACGCCCCGCACTGGCGAGAGGTCGTCAAACGCCCCGCACTGTTGAACTACCCCAGTCCCACGCCTATAATGGGCATGGGAGGGACGGCGGAGGCTGCGGCGTGAAGTGTCTGGCGGCTATGCTCATTGTCTGCGGCCTTGCGGCCCGCGCGGCCGGGGACGTCATCCACCTCAAGTCGGGCGGGCGGGTGGAGGGCGCGGTGGTGTCGCGCACCGCCGCCGAGCTCGTCGTGCAGACCGGCGCCGGCAAGGTCACGCTGAAGACGGCCGACGTGGCTCGCATCGAGGCCAAGGCCACGCCGTTCGACGTCTACCGCGAGATGGCGGCGAAGGTGAAGGCCGACGACGCGGACGGCCGCTATGCCCTCGGCCTCTGGTGCCAGGACCACAAGCTCTATCGTGAAGCGCGCGCGGAGTTCGAGAAGACCATTGCCCTCGACCCCAACCACAAGGGCGCCCGCGCGCGCCTCGGCTATGTGCTCCGCGAAGGCAAGTGGCTCACCGACGCCGAGGCGAAAAAGGCCGATGGCATGGTGCTCATGGACGGGAAGTGGGTGACCTCGGAGGAGCGTAACCTGGCCGAGCAACGCGCGGTCGCCGCAGCGTGGGTGAAGCGCCTGCGCCAACTCGTCGCCCAGAGCCCCACCTCCGAGGCCGCCGTGGCCGACCGCATCCTCAAGGCCATCGGCGACCGCCCCCGCGAGGCGCCCGACATGGCCATCCGCACCGTGCTTGAGGAGATGATCAGGGACGCCATCGAGGCGAAGCTAGACCGCACGCAGGAGGTCCGCCTGGCCCTCGTGGGCCTCGTGGCCGCCCAGAAGGCGCCCGAGGCCGCCGACATCTTGCGCAAGACCGCCGTGCGCGACATTGACGCCCGCGTGCGCGCCGCCGCCATCAAGGCCCTCGCCGCACAGAAGAACATCGAGAACACCGCCTACTTCGTCGCGCTCATACAGCGCTTCACCAGCCCCAAGGTGCGCCTGGAGGGCGACAAGCAGACCCGCGCCACCGCGCGGCGAGTGCTGCGGCGGGCCTCCGAGGCCCTCGCCGGCCTCGGCGACCTGCGGGCCGTCCCTGCACTCGCCAGCGCCATGTCCGTCTACTTCCGCATCAAGGCCGGCAGCGACGACGAGCTTCCCCCACTCTCCATCAGCCTCGGCACCACCCACCTCGCCGACGCCGCAATCGTCACCGACCCCTTCGGCAACCAGATCGTAGTGCCCATCACCGAGAACACCAACTGGGGCCTCGAGCCGAGCTTCGAGCGTAACGTCGAGGACCCCTTCTTCTTCAACGACGCCGCCTACAATGCCCTCCGCTCCCTGACGGGCCAGGACTTCAGCCACGACAAGCGCGCCTGGCTCACCTGGTACTACCGCAATCGCCAGAACTTCGAGGACTAGCACGACAACGCTACCTCTCCCGGCGGCGCAAGCCCCAACGAGTTGTCATTCTGAGCGTGGGCCGCCTCTCACTCCGGGAGCCGCGTGCACACCTGTGCCGCCACGCAGCGCCGAGCGATGACCCCCTCTCCCGCGCTCGTAGGCTCGGCCGGCCCTAGCCGCCGCACCCGCGCGCTCGCCGTGGCCGGCATCCGCCGCACCTGCCAGGCGGCCAGGGCGCGGTCGGCCCCGCCCCAGGATGCCAGGCCCTCGGGGGCCGTTGCGCCACCCCGCACGACAACCTCGCCCAGCCCCTGGCCAGGCTCAGGCCCCGCCGCGGCCGTCTGACGCCACGGCCACCAGACCCCGAAGCAGCGCCGCGTCGCTCGCGTCAGCCCGCACTCCAGGGTCCAGCGTCCTGCCGCGTCGCGCGCCACAACCGCCCCCGCAGTGCTCCCCACCTCTTCGGAGCCGTAGTAGAAGGGCACGACGGCCTCCGCCGCACCGAAGTCGAGCCTCACCCGCGTCCGCCCCACGGCGCCGAGGCACACCACCTCGGTCCGCCGCTCCCCGGGCTCGCCCTCGACCCGTTCCGTCACCGCGGCCACCTCCATCGTCCCCTTGCCGCCCGGCAGCATGAGGCCCCAGGCTGCAAGTGCCAGCGCCGCGGCCGCCGCCACCGCGAGCAAGGCCCGCTGCCAGCGCCCCGCCCGTTGGCCGCGCCGCGCGCCCGCCAGCCACACCAGGAGGGCGCCCACGGCCACCAGAGCCGCCGCCCCGCCCGCCAGGCGCCAGCGCACGGCCCCGGGCCAGCTTGCGCCCCCGAACGCCTCGAGAAGCCCCCTATCGGCCCACAGGTCCGCCCGCGCGCCCCCGGCGAGCAAGTGGGCGAAGGGGGCCTCCTGCGCCGAATCCTTGCCCGCCACGGCCACCGTGCCCAGCGCGAGGCGGCGCGTGAAGCCCCCGCGGCAAGGCCGTGTCGCCTCCCGGCTCGCAAGAGTCTCCAGCCACTCCCGCCCCGTCGGCCGGCCCGCGCACTCGCCCAGCTCCGCCAGGAGCGAGTCCGTGCGCACCGGCTCGCGCTCGTCGAGGAGGAACGCGATGGCTCCCCCGCCACGCACCCAATCGCTGAGCGCGGCGCGAGCGGCGGCGGGCACCTCGCCCCCGTCGCCCGCCACGGCCAGAGCCTCCAGCGCGGCGTAGGCCGCCGCCGTCGTCGGCAACTCGTTGGGCGGCACGGCGGCGGCCCCCGCCCCGAAGAGCCGCCTTGCCGCCCCTTCGTCTCCGCAGGCCACCAGCGCATGCCCCCCCGCCGCGTCCGAGGCCCGCCGCAGCGCCACGCTCGCCGCTTCATCGCACAAGACCTCCCCGCCGCCCGACCGCACGGCGAGCCGCACGCGAGGAGCATCCGACCTCACCGCCGCCAAAGCCTCCACCACCGCCGTCGCCCCCGCCCCCAGCCGCAGCGGCTGGCGATACGCCACCCTCTCCGCCACCACGTCCAGCCAGCCGTCCAGCGCCGGCCCGCTGTTAGCCACTGTGACCCTCAGCGCCACCGGGAAGCCGGGGCGGAACACGCCGTCCAGGGCCGGCGCGACCTTGGCCGAGACCGCCCCCGCCTGCGCCCCCGACGCCGCGGCGACAACCAGTACACCAAGAAGGGCGAATCGCAACTGGCGCTCCTTGCGAGCGATTGTGGCCACGAGTCCCGGCGCGCCGGGGCAGCGAGAGGCCGCAACCATCTCCCCACCCCTTCTCTGAAAGGGAGGGGAACTGGAAACCCCTCTCCCTGACAGGGAGAGGGTAGGGTGAGGGTCGGGCTCCTCAGCTTTGGGCCGGCTCACCAGAACCAGGGGCAACGCTCCCGGCGAGCAAATCGGATTGACAGAGCCGCCCGAATATGGTAATTTTACCACAGTGGCTGAGCGTGTCGAGTCGGTTGGGCGATTAGCTCAGTTGGCTAGAGCGCATCCCTTACAAGGATGAAGTCGGCGGTTCGAACCCGTCATCGCCCACCACGCAGTGGGCGGCAGGTTGAGCCCGGCCGGCGCTTTGACAAACGGGGGCGTAGCTCAATTGGTTAGAGTACCAGATTGTCGATCTGGTGGTTGCGGGTTCGAGCCCCGTCGCCCTCGCCATCTCCCCACCACGGCGTCAACAGCGTCAACGCCCTCGGCAGCGCCTGCGGCCATGCGAGCCCAGGACGGGCGCGGCTTTTCGCTGGAACGATACCCCCTTGGTGGCGGAGCGGACCTTTGCGGCGGCCGGGTCACTGCCGACCGCTGGGGCCTCGTCACCCCCCGTGCCCTCGCCGTCGCCAAGACCGCCACCGTCCCGACATCCCACGAGCAGGAGTGACTCCGTGAAGCCCATGGCGGCCGGCCTGCGCGGTAGCGTGGCGCTGTCGTGCTTGCGCGTGTGCTGCTGCGCGCCACTGTTCTGGTTGCGCGCGTGCCGTAGCGCCGCATTGTTGTGGTTGTGTGTGTCCGGTGTGGCGTTGGGGGCCGAGGCGGCTGCGGGCGCTGGTGCTGGCGCCGAGCCCGCCGCGCGCGCCCGCCAGCTCCTCGATGCCTCGGGGGTCAAGGGCGGCCTCGTCGTCCACATCGGCTGCGGCGATGGCGCCCTGACCGCGGCGTTGCGCGCGAGCGACCGCTACCTGGTTCACGGCCTCGACGCCGACGCGGGAAAGGTGGCCCAGGCGCGGGCTCGGCTCGCCGCAGCAGGCGTCTATGGCCCGGTGTCGGTCGAGGTCTTCGACGGCAAGCGGCTGCCCTATGTGGACAACCTGGTGAACCTGGTGGTGGCAAGTGGCGATGGGCAAGTGGCGAGTGGAGAGCTCCTGCGGGTGCTCGCTCCCGACGGCGTGGCGCTTGTGGAGAAGGGCGGCGAGTGGACTAAGACGGTCAAGCCGCGGCCGAAGGAGATTGATGAGTGGACGCACTTCCTCCACGACGCGAGCAACAACGCGGTGGCCAGGGACGCGCTGGTTGGCCCGCCGCGGTCGCTGCGGTGGCTGGCCCCCCCGCTGTGGCTGCGGAGCCACGAGACGCCGTCGGGCTTCCAGGCGATGGTGTGCGGCGGCGGTCGCGTCTTCTACATCCTTGACGAGGGGCTGATAGGCATCACCGACCAGCGGTTGCCCGAGCGCTGGGCGCTGCTGTGCCGCGACGCCTTCAACGGCACCCTCCTCTGGCGCCGCCACCTCGGCCCCTGGGGCTGGCCCCAGTGGGCAGCCGCGAGGTTCCAGGACAAGGACTGGACGACGATCACCGGCGGCCGCACCGTCGTGCCCGACGAGCTTCAGCGCCGCCTCGTGGCGGACGGCGACCGGCTCTATGCAACGTTGGCGTACCTCGCGCCGATGAGCATTCTCGACGCCGCGACGGGCGAGACGCTGGCCACTGTGGCCGCCACGGCGCCAGCGCGGCAGATCGTGGCCGCCGATGGCGTAGCCGTCGTCCTCTCGCAGGAGCAGCCCTCCGGCCAACCGCGCCCGAAGGGCAAGGCTCAGGAGCCGCCGACGGCCGCCCTCACCGCCGTCAAGGGCGCCACGGGCGACGTGCTCTGGCGCAAGGCCATCCCGCCCATCCAGGGCCTGGCGCTTGCAGTTCAGGCAGGCCGCGTGGTCTTCCAGACCGGCAGGACGCTCGAGTGCCTCGACCTCCAGACGGGCAAGGAGCTGTGGAGCGTCGAGCCGAAGGAGAAGGCGGCGAAGACCCTGGTCGCCACGGACGGCGTTGTGCTCGTGCTCGGCCGCGGCAGTCTCGAGGCGCGCGAGGCGGCCACCGGCAAGCAGATGTGGCAGCGGCAGGTCGTCCCCGGCAACAGCCTGGCGGGCGAGGACCTCTTTGTTATCAATGGCGTCATCTGGCTGGGGATGGCGTGCGCGGACGACGACCGCAAGCCGTCGCGTAAGGGCACGAGCGCCCTCGCAATCGGCTACGACCTGCGCACGGGCGAGGAACGGCGGCAGGTCTTTGCCCCCAACCTCATCAGCCCCGAGCATCATCACCGCTGCTACCGCAACAAGGCCACCAGCCGCTACGTCATCAGCTCGATGGAGGGCGCCGAGTTCCTCGACCTGGAGGGGACGAATCATGCCCAGAACAACTTCATCCGCGGCGCCTGCAAGCTGGGCATGGTGCCCGCCAACGGCATGCTCTATGTGCCGCCCGACCAGTGCTTCTGCCAGCCCGGCGCCAAGCTCCTCGGCCTGGCCGCCCTCGGCCCCGCAGACAGCGCCGAGGCGAGAGGGGCCAGGGACGACGCGGGCGCGCGGCTGGAGCGCGGCCCCGCTTACTCTGAAATCCCCACTCCCCACTCCGCAGTCCGCACTGACCAGGACTGGCCGACCTATCGCCACGACCCCGCGCGGCACGGTTCCACGCCAGCCCCCGTGCCCACCGAGCTGAAGCGGGCCTGGCGCGCCGAGCTGGGCGGGCGCCTCACCCAGCCCGTCGTCGCCGACGGGCGCCTCTTCGTCGCCGCCGTTGACGCCCACACCGTCCACGCCCTCGACGCCGCCGACGGCAAACGCCTCTGGCGCTACACCGCGGGTGGGCGGGTGGACAGCCCGCCGACCGCTCACGCTGGCCGCGTGTTGTTTGGGAGCGCCGACGGCTGGGTCTACTGCCTGCGGGCGACCGACGGGGCGCTCGCCTGGCGCTTCCGCGCCGCGCCGCGCGACCGGCGAATCGTCTGCTTCGACCGCGTAGAGTCGGTCTGGCCCGTCCACGGCAGCGTCCTGGTCGCCAACGGGGTCGCCTATGCCACCGCCGGCCGCTCGACGTATCTCGACGGCGGCATCCGCCTCTGGGGGCTCGACCCCGCCACGGGCAAGGTGCTCCACCAGGCCACGCTTGCCGGGCCGTTCCCAGACGGCGGCAAGACCGTGCCCCGCGACGTGTCGTTCTACATCCGCGGCGCAAACTCCGACGTGCTGGTGAGCGAGGGCGACGCGGTCTACCTGCGCCAGAAGCGCCTCACGCCCTCGCTCCAGGAGCAGGAGGCCAAGATTCTGTCGAGCAAGGGCGAGGCCGACGTCGGCCTCCACGTCTTCTCCACCTCCGGGCTCCTCGACGGCTCCTGGTACAACCGCACTTTTTGGATGTACGCCAAGCGCTGGCCGGGCTTCCAGCTCGCCAACCAGGCCCCCAAGAGCGGACAACTCCTCGTCGTGGACGAGGAGAACACCTACGCCGTGAAGGTCTTCTACCGCCGCAACGTCCACAGCGCGATGTTCTTCCCCGGCAGGGAGGGCTACCTGCTCTTCGCCGACAAGAACACGACAGAGCCGCAGATCGTGGGCGAGGAGGGCGCGCGCAGGCCCATCGCCTGGCTGCCCCAGTCGGAGTTCGGGCGCAAGGAAGGCCCGCGGAAGCTCGACAGCCCGGCCTTCGGCCTCGACAAGATGATCGGCTACACCCGCGCCGACCCGCCGCTGTGGACCCTGTGGCTGCCCGTCCGCATCCGCGCTATGGTCAAGGCCAGCGAGGCGCTCTTTGTGGCCGGCCCGCCCGACGAGCTGGACCCCAAAGACCCCTACGCGGCGTTCGAGGGCCGCAGGGGCGCCCGTCTCGTCGCGGTCTCGGCGCGCGACGGCAAGAAACTTGCGGAGCACCCCCTGGAGGCTCCGCCGGTCTTCGACGGCCTGAGCGCCGCTGCTGGGCGGCTCTACGTCGCGCTCGAAGACGGCACCCTCGCTTGCCTTGCTGCGCAAAGCCAGTGAGGGAGCGCCGGCCGCCCTCAACCCGCCGGGGACGGCTGCTCAGCGTTCGCCGGGCCTCCGCGTCGCCCAGCGCGGCGAGAGGCGGTGGGCGAACCGCCCGCGAGCTGCAAGCCCACGACATCAGGGTGCGCAGGCCGCTCGGCTGTAGCGGTCGAGGAGTGCAAGGGTCTGCTCGGGCGTCTCGCGGAGGAGATCGAGGCGGAAGTGTCGGATGCCGAGGCGGCGCAGGCCGGCCAAACGGTCGCCAGCAGAGGCGGCGGAGGCGTGGAAGACGGTGTTGCGGCAGGCGGCGTCGGCCTCGACCGGGTGGGCGACGCGTCGGCGGTCGCGCAGCGCGACCCGTCGGACGCACGGCCTCCCGCACTCGCCGCGCTCGCGTCCCCCTGACAGCTCGGCGGCGAAGAGGCAGTGCTGGGTGTGGAACATCGGCACGTGCTGGTGGATGACCAGCTCCACGCGGTCGGGCGGGACGCGACGGAGGAGGGCATCGAGCTGGTCCCAGCCGAGGTCGCAGCCGGGCACCAGGCGGTCCAGGCCGAGCGCCAGGAGCGCGCCGGCCGCCAGGTCGTTGGTGGCGTTGAGCGAGAAGTCGCCCACCAGGAGCGGGCGGGGCTGCCGCTCGGCGAAGAAGGCCACCGCTGCCAGGTTGCGGGCGAGAATGGCGTCGGGGCGGGCCTCGGCCAGCCGCCGCAGGGAGTCCTCGTCGCCGGGCTTGATGATGCGCAGGGAGGCGAGGCCGACGGGTCGCCCGGCGGCCCTGGCTCGCGCGACCGCGCCAGCGGTCTGGCTCGGCCCGCGCAGGTCGCAGTAGACCATCGCTGGCCCGGGCACGCCGGCCGGCGGCTCCCACCCCAGCACGGCGTCCAGTTGCTCCGGGCTCCGCACGAGGATCGAGATGCCGGCAGCCGTCCCCCCGCTCCCTTTTCCATCTTCAGCCGCTCTCCCCGTGAGCCAGGGGCTCTCGCGGCGCAGGGCGGCGAGGGCGTCGGGGTCGGCGATGGGGTGGCGCGCCGCGGCCTCGCGGGCCGCGACGAGGGCCTCGACGAGTTGGCGGCGAAGGGCGTTGAGGACGCTTCGCGGCGCCATCACCGCGTCGAGGCGGGCGGCCTCCAGGTTTCGCAGGGCGAAGGGGGTGCCGCCGAGGCGCCCAAGCTGCTCGCGGAGGGCCCCGAGCGTGAGGGGCTGCCGCTCGGCCGGCTCGAGGGGCTGCTCCCAGGCCACGCGGGCCGTGTGGCCTGCGGCGTCGCTCGCCTCGATGCTCAGCGGCCCGCCGATCTCGGCGTGGATGCGGAGGTCTAGCGGCTCGGGGTGTGCCACGCGGTCGCGGGCGTAGCTGTGCGCCAGCCGCTTGCGGACCTCGGGGTCGTCCGTCTTCCACACCCTGGCGGCGACGGGCACGGCGCCCAGGCGCACGTCGCCGCGGCGGAAGACAAGGAGGAGACAGTCGGAGCGGCCAGCGGGGTTGCGACGGCCCCTGGCGGCGTGGGCCTCCAGCCCCTTTAGAGGTGCCTCGGCAGGCTCGGCATGACATCGTGCTGGCTTGGGCGCTGGCTCGACGAGGACCACGCGGCCCCCCTGCTCGGCATCCTCGGCGCGCGGGTCCTCGAATACCACGCCGTCGCCCGGCTTCACGTCGGCGCGCGCCGCCATCTTCACGACGATGCCGCGCGGCGTCCTGGCCACCACCTCGCCCACAAGCAGGCCGCGGCCCTTGGGTGAGATGCCGACGACGAGCCGCTGGTGGTCCGCCCCGTCGAGGAAGCCGTGCGTGAAACCGCGCGAGAAGCCCTGGGCAAGCTCCGCCGCCCGCTCGGGGCCGAGCGCGAACGGCTTCCCCGCCAGAGCCGCGTCAATGGCCGCGCGATACGCCCGCACCGCGGCGGCCACGTACTCCGCCCCCTTGAGCCGCCCCTCGATCTTGAGGCCGCGAACGCCGAGTGCGACCAGGTCGGCCACTCGGTCCCAGGCCCCGAGGTCTTGAGGGCTGAGGGGGTAGCGCCGCTCCCTGGCGGCCCTCGGCCGGCTCGGGCCGCCCTGGGCTTGCCGAAGGGCCGGCACCGGCTCGCCCTCCGCAAGCACCTGATACGGGAGCCGGCAGGCCTGGGCGCACAGCCCGCGATTCCCGCTCCGCCCGCCCAGCGCCAGGCTGGCCAAGCACTGGCCGCTGAAGGAGATGCACAATGCTCCGTGGACGAAGACCTCCAGCTCCACGGCCGGCCCCCTCCCAGGCCCCCTCCCGAAGGTTCCAATACCTTCGGGTTCTGGCCCCCTCCCGAAGGTTCCAATACCTTCGGGAGGGTAACCGGAGAGTGCCTGGGCGATGCGGCGAATCTCGTCGAGCGAAAGCTCCCTGGCCAGGATGACCCGCTGGACGCCGAGGCTGCGGACCAGCTCGATGCCGCGCGGCTCGGTGAGGGTCATCTGCGTGGAGGCGTGGATGGGCAGGCTGGGCGCCAGACGGCGGATGAGCCGCACGAGGCCGAGGTCCTGCACGATGACCGCATCGGCCCCCGCCTCGGCGATGACCCGCAACCGCTCTGCCGCCCTCGGCAACTCGTTTGGGAAGACCAGCGTGTTGAGGGTCACGTAGCCCCGCGCGTTGTGGGCGTGCAGATAGGCGATGACCGTGGGCAGCTCGTCCGTGGAGAAGTTTGCAGCGCGGAGGCGGGCGTTGAAGTCCTGGAGCCCGAAGTACACCGCATCTGCGCCGTTGATGACGGCCGCGCGCAGCGCGGGCCAATCGCCCGCTGGCGCCAGGAGTTCGGGACGCAGGGGTTGCTTGCTGCCCAAGGCGGCCAGCCTCGCGGATGCACTTTCCCCCTCAATTCCAATGGATTATACCATTTGGCGCGGCGGACTTGGCACACGGTCGGCCCTCATTCCCTTGCGTCCCGACTAGGGCCGCGGGAGTCTCCCACTGGTAACGGGGTGTCGCCGGACGGCCGCTTGGCCGCCCATCGCCAGGCGCGACTGCCCGCACGGTCGTCATGGCCCGGCCCGACCCGCCCATCCGACTTGAGAGCTGCCCGTAGGACGGCCCCCTGGGCTTGCCGCGAGGCCAGGATGCGGATATGATACCTGCGACGGATGCGTCATGGGCGGCCGCACCGAGCGGCAGCCCGGCGGGTCCCCATCGTCACGACGAAAGGAGTTGTGCCGTGAAGCGTTTGGTCGCCGTGTGGGTTGTGCTTGGTGTCGTCGGCCCCCTTGCGCCGCTCGCCGGCGCAGGGGAGAACAAGAGCGTGCTGGTATTCGGGCTGACGAAGGGCTTTCGGCACGGGGACGCGATTGAGAAGGGCAGCCCCATCCTGAAGGGCATCGCCGAGGGCCTCGGCTACAAGGCCGTCGTGAGCGAGGACGTCAAGCTCCTCAGCCCAGAGAGCATCAAGCAGTGGAACCTGGTCATCTTCAACAACACGACGGGCACGCTCTTCAAGGAGCCCGAGTGGCGCAAGGCGTTCATGGACCACATCAGGGCCGGGGCAGGCTTCATGGGCTTCCATTCCTCGACCGATTGCTTCTACGACTGGCCCGAGTACGGCGAGATGCTCAACGGCTGGTTCTCGGGCCACCCCTGGAGCCAGAAGGTGCGCACCCGCATCGAGGACCCCGACCACCCGCTCATGAAGCCCTTCGGCAAAGGCCCCTTCGAGATCAGCGACGAAATCTACCAGTTCCGCAACTACACCCGCTCCGCCGTCCGCGTCCTCATGAGCATTGACCTCTCGAGCGTGGACGCCAGCCGCGGCGGGCGCAAGGACCGCGACTACGCCATCTGCTGGATCCGTCCCTGGGGCAAAGGCCGAGTCTTCTACAACGCCCACGGACACGGAGCCAACGTCTTCGAGAACAAGACCTTTCAGGAGCACGTCAAGCTCGCCATGCAGTGGGCCATCGGCGACATCGAGGTAGACACGACGCCCAGCAAGGAGATTGACCGCGCTGCCCTTGCGGCAAAGGCCGTTGAGCTGCTCAGGAACGCCAGGATCAACGACGATCGCATCGAGGCCCTCGGCATCCTCTCCTGGTGCCCGCACAAGGACGCCCTCGACCTCGCCGCAGCCCAGTTCGACGTCAACCAGCAGGTCGCCGCAGCCGCTGCCGCCGCCGTCCAAGGCATCCTCGCCGAGCCTAACGACGTGCCCAGGGACCGGCAGATCGAGCTGCTCAGGAAAGCCCTCGCGCTCACCGACAGCCGCGACGTGCGCCGCGCCATCCGCACCGAGCTCGGCAAGCTCGGCGTCACGGACCTCCCCTCCAGCGTGCCCCCAGGCTTCATCGCCAACTGGTGGGTCGCAGGCCCCATCCCGAACCCCAACAAGGAGCTGTTCGCCAAGGGCGCCCCGCCCGAAGCCGAGGTGGACACCGCCAAGGGCTTCACCTTCGGCGGCAAGGACTATGCCTGGAAGAAGGCCGTCGCCGACGACGACGGCATCGTGAACCTCAACCAGGCGCTCGGCCAGGGGAGCAACTGCATCGGCTACATGTATGCCCAGGTCACGGTCGAGAAGGAGACCGAGGCCGAGCTGCGGCTGGGCAGCGACGACGGCTTCGTCCTCTGGCTCAACGGCGCGCGGCTGGGCGGTCTGGACACCAGCCGTGGCCTGGCGCCCGGCTCCGACAAGTTCAAGGCCACCCTCAAGCCTGGCGCCAACAAGGTCCTCATCAAAGTCCTCCAGGGCGGCGGCGACTGGTCCGGCTGCCTCCAAATCGTCACGCCCAAAGGCGAGCCCCTCGCCTTCAGCGTCCCGAAGCCCTGAGCGCGATCTTCGCCGCGCTGTGCTTCGGCATCGTGAACGACAAGACACCGCGCGCGGAGAGGCGCAGGGGCATGGCCATTGTCGTGAAGACGGTGCCGGGGCGATAGCTCTCTGCCGCCAAGAGGACGCATTCGGTTGGCTCGAGGGCGGGAACGCCTTCGATGCGCACGCTCACGCCGCGGGCACGCTCCGGGTCGCGGTTGACGGCGGTGAGGGTGACGGCGCCCGTCGGAGGATCCACGGAGGCGACGAGGTCAATGTCGCCCTCGGCGGGCGAGGGCACTGCCTCGACGAGCTGCTTGCCGTGGTGGGCCTTGACCAGGGCATGGGCCTGGCCGACAGGGGTGAGCCGCGCGGAGTTGGGCTCGACGAGGATGGCGCCCTCGTTTACGGGCTCGAAGTAGCAGCCAATCGTGATCCCGAGCCGCCGGCTCTCGCGGCACAGGTGGTGGAGCATCAGGGCGGCGTAGATGCCCTCAGCCACGCCCGGCTGGCGATACCAGGCGTACCAGACGTTCCACTCGTCGAAGGCGATGCCGATGCCGCGGCCGCGTCGGGGGCTTTCCTCGATCAGGTCGCGGATGTCGAGCATGGTCAGCCGCGTCTCACCCGTGTAGCCCGCCCCGCGGGCGCGCGTGCGGAAAACGATGTCGGGGCGCGAGGCGAGCCGGCGGAACTCCTTCGCCCCGGCCTTGCCCTCGAAGCTCCGCATCAGGGTGTCGTAGGTGTGGTGGGAGATGTTGTCGTAGTAGTCCTCCTCAGCGGCAAGCAGGCCCTGATACCACTGCTCGGACCAGCCGGTGGAGGACGTGAGGATGAGGCCGGGCGATACCTTTCGCATTGCGCGCGCGCAGGCGGCGGCGAGCGCCCCGTAGTCGCCTGGCGCGTGCGGGCCTCTCATGTGCGAGTAGCCCATCTCGTTGCCAAGCGTCCAGTGCCTCACATTGTATGGCTCTGGGTGGCCGCGTTCGGCGCGGCGCCGGCCCCAGGGCGTGTCCGGGCCGCCGTTGCAGTATTCCACCCACGCGGCGGCCTCCTCTGGGCCTTCGAGGCTGAGGTTGAGGGTGATGAAGGGCTCGGCGCCCAGCTCGCGGCAGAGGGCAATGAACTCGTCGGTGCCGATCTCGTGGGTGTCGTACCAGTCGGTGTGGGGGAGGGTCTCGATGAAGGCGCTGTAGAGAGGCGCGCGGCGGTCCACCGGCAGAAGCCCGTCCTGCCAGCGGTAGTCGCCCGCGAAGTTGCCGCCCGGCCAGCGCAGGAGGGGCACCGACATTTCCTTGAGGAGGGCCACCACGTCGCGGCGCATGCCCAGGAAGTGGTCGGCGGGCAACAGCGAGGCCATGCCGACGTAGAGCACGCCCGGCCCGCGGAAGGCGATCTCCAGCGCCGCGTCGTCAGTGGTCTCGGGCGCCGTGAAGCGGAAATCGTGCTCAGTCCAGCCCTTCGGCCCCGCCCTGAAGCGGGCAGGTCTCGGGGCCTTGCCGCCGATGCTGACGCTCACCTCCAGCTCGCGGTCGGCCCGTAGCGCGAGGCGGCCGACATAGGCCCGCCCGCCAACGAGCGGGATGCCGCGCTGGCCGATCCCGCAGCGTGCGCCCGCCTTGAAGCACTCCACCCTCTGCCGCTGGCAGGCGTGGCCGTTCCTGGGATCGAAGTGGGCGGTGAACGGCTCGCCATCGGTCGCCTTGTAGCCGCCGAGCATCTCGAGCAGGAACCAGCTCTCGCCGCCCCGCCCTGAGCCTGCCGAGGGGCTGCCAACCGCCTGCCAGTGCTGCGCCAGGCCGTTGCGCTGGGGCATGCCGGCGAACTTGCGGTTCCGCACCAGTTGCGCGCTCAGCCCCTGCCAGATGCAACTGCGCGTGTGCTCGAGGTTGTGGCCGAACCACAGCGGCGAAATCTCCCCGAGCGTCTTCCGCGGGTCTATCGTGAACGTCGTCGCCATGCGCGTCCCTTTGACAAGGGGTGGTGGTCACTAAGGCTTTGTGACCCGGTGGGAAAGGGCCGCGAGGACGGTGCCATCGGGGAGGGCGTGGGGCTTGTCGCCGAAGTTGACGGTGACGACGATGCCGTTGGCGAAGCGGGTCTCCTGCACGGCGTGGTCGGGGGTGAGCCAGCGGTGCGAGAGCATCTCGCTGTAGCCCGTGGCGCGGGCGACAGGCTCAATGGTCTTGTAGCTGCGGACGAAGCGCTCGCGGCGCTCCTCCCAGAGCTTGCGGTTGAACATGAACATCGGCGGGGTGCCGTAGAGGGCGTTCCAGAGGTCGCGCCGGTCCCAGAGGGCGGGCAGCTTGTTGTTGTAGTCGCCCCAATACCATTGGGCGACAACGCAGTCGTGGTAGACGAGCTCCCAGAGGGGCAGGCGGTAGAAGTGGCCGGTCTGGAACTTTGCGACGCGCTCGGGTACTTCGTCCCATAGCTTCTGCATGGCCCGGCCAGCATCGGGCACGCGGTAGGGGCCGAGGCTGAGCATGCCCTCGAAGTAGTGGACGAATGGGACGGCGGCATCGTGGCCCGTCTCGCTGCCGCAGACGAGTCTGTTCTCCTCGCTGACGATGCGGAGGAGTTCCATCTTGAACTTGCGGCTCTCGGAGCGGGTGCATGGGTGGCGTGGGTCGTAGCACTCGCGCCAGGGGCTGGCAGTCGTAGTGTCAATGAAGCGGCAGCGGTAGGGATGGGTCTTCAGCTCGGCGGGGATGCGGCGGCGGGCGTAGGCGGGGGCCTGGCGGTCGCAGAGCACGCCGCAGGGGATCATCCCGCCATCCTTGGCCTCGACCTGCCAGCCGCGAATCCATTGGCCGCTCGCGTCGAGCATGATGTCGCCGTTCGCCCACGCCTCAGTCGTCCAGTCGCGGTGGACCCATCGGAGCCTGGGGAAGTTTGCGGGGTCCATCGTGTCCTGATAGATGTCGTAGCGGCTGGTGAGGACGCCGGGCATTTCGTTCAGGGCGACGAGTTGCTCGGGCGGGCGGCCATTGCTCCATAGGATGCGGCGGATGCCGGCGGCCTGGAGCTCGCGGACCATCCCCACCGCGTCATTGTCCCAGCACCACACGTTCACCGCGCCGATGAGTAGGTCAACATTGGGGTTCGCCTTGCGCTTCTCCTCAAGGGACTTGAACAGCCCTGTCTGCCTGGCGTATTCGCGGTAGCGTTTGGCCATGGCCACATAGCCGCCGCGGTCGAAGAAGACGTAGCGGATGACGCGCGTGGGGCCGAATTGCCCTTTCTGCGGCTGCCATTCCGGCGCAAGGCACAAGAGGCCGTCGAGGCGCGGGACGCGCACGGCTGCGTCGTCGGGCGTCTCCACAATGGCCATGACCCCGCGCTCGCCGTCGGTCTGACCATACCAGGGCATGCACAACCCGTGGCCGCCGTAGAGGTGGTAGTGCATTGGGCCGAGGGTCGTGTCGGCGGCGGGGTAGCTGATGCCTTCGTTGACGGGGAGGATGAGGAGTGTGTCTTTGCTCGTGGCAAAGGGCGGTGGGAAGGCCAGCGCCCCGGCCATCTCGCCCTTGCCTTCGAGCTCCAGGACGATTTCGGGCCGCTGAGGGTCGAGGCGGAGTCTTGCGGCAAGCTCGCGAGCACTCGCGGGCTCGACCAGACGCAACTCGAAGCCGCCTGGGACGGCTTTGGCGTCGCAGAGGGCGACGGCTGCGCTCTTGGGCCGCTGCTCCCAGCGCTGGCCCGTGCGGCGGTCGGCCGCGGAGAGGCGGGCATCGTCCGTGTGGAGCGTCACCTCAAGCGTTGGGCTTGAGGCGGCGAGGGTTTCGGGCAGGTTCTTCGCGCGCAAGTCGTCCATGGACCCCTCCAGGGTGAGTGCCGCGTCGTCGAGCCACACGGTGGCCGGGCCGTTGCCGATGAGCCGCGGCTGGATGGAGGCGGCGCCAGGTGGGATGACGAAGCGCGAGCGCAGGAGGCGCCAATCGCCCGTCGCCCGCGAGGAGCTTGCTCCGAAAGCCCAGTTCACCGCGCCCCCCTTCGCGTCGCGGAGCACCACGCAAAGCACCGCGTCCCCGAGGCCCTGCACGCGCACCCAGCCGCGCAGCTCGTAGAGCTGGCCGGGCTTCACCTGGAGCGATTGCTCCTGGGCGAGGCTCCAGTCCTGGGCGCCCGCGTGCTCAATGCGCGCGGCATGCTTGCCGCCGTGGAAGACCGCGGCGTCCACCGTCGCTTTCCCTGCTTCGGGCGCGCGGCTCCACAGCTTCACCCACCCGCGAAAGCCATCCTCAAAGTCCCCATTGACGAGCAGGTTCTCGCCCGCCAGGGAGAGCGTGGCGCCGAGCAGCAAGGTCGCACAAAGCCCGCAGCGTCTCATCGCATTGGTCCTCCTGGCGCCACGCGGCTGTTCCGGAGCAGTCCGACCGCGGAATGACCTGCGAGCGTGCCGGGCGCCTTTACTTCCTGGCCACCTCCACGGGAAGCCCTGGCCGCGCCTTCAGGCGCTCGGCGAGGGAGCCCAGGTTGATGGCGAGCTCGAGGTGGCCGAGGCTGTCAACGAGTGCCACGGCAGCGCCCCTGGGCACGTCTGCGTAGGTGGCCCCGAAGGTGGCGCCGAATGCCTCGGTGCCCACAGTCACGGCCAGCTGGTCGCCCTTCTTGAGGCCGGCCTTGGCCACAAGCTCGGCGGGGATGTTGCTCACGAGGTTGCCATAGTGGTCCACACGCAGGACGGTGCCCTTCAGGCGGGCGCCGTCGAGGGTCGCATCGGTCACGGGGAGGGTGACGAAGTCCTTGAGGCGCAGGCCCATCGTGCCGAGGGGCGTTCCGCCGGCGAGGAGAGCGCCTGCTGGGGCGAAGAGGTCGCGGCCGTGGAAGGTGCGCGACGGTGGGCGGCCGAGGGGCTGGAGGGCCGAGATGTCGCGCACGTCCACCACACCCTCGCGTCGGGCGACGAAGGTCAGCAACCCGTTGTCGGGCGCCACGTAGAGGCGCCCGGCCTCGGTGAGCATGGCGATGGCCTTGCGCGCCGTGCCTACGCCGGGGTCCACGACCGCCACGAAGACGGTGCCTGGTGGGAACTCCTTGGCGGCGAGTGCGAGGGTGAGCGCGCCCTCCCAGATGTCGAAGGGGGCGATCTCGTGGGTGATGTCCTCGATGCGCACCTGGGGGTTCACGCGGTAGGCCGCGCCCTTGATTGCGGCCACGTAGTGGTCGCGCGCGCCGAAATCGGTCAGGAGCACAAGGAGGCCCGAGCGGCTCGGCTCGCGCTCGGGCGGCGCCATGCACGAGGCCAGGCACGCAGCAATGAGGGCCAGCACCGGGCCCGGGAGCGCTCTCATGGGCTACCCCTTCGCGTGTGCGGCCAAGCTAAACCCCTTTGCCCGGCATTGTACTGCCGCATCGGGAGCGGGTCAACCGCTTGACCGGAACTGCCGGGTGACTGGGGGTGGCTTGAGCTTTTGGGGCGAAGTCGGTATTCTGGTATCGGGAGGATTCAGGGCCGAGGGCCAGCATTCCGGGGTGAACCTGATGAGAGAAGAGCTCCGCAGGCTCGGCGAGCTTCCAGCCATCGCCGACGCCGTCCTCGCCACCTACAAAGAGCAGAGCATCATCAACCACATCGGCGTCGTGCCCCTGCCGTCGAAGGGCGAAGTCATCCGCGTGCTCGACCTCCTCTTTGAGCTCCTCTATCCCGGCTACTTCGGCGAGCAGGGGATAGACGAGTCGAACGTCACCTACGTCGTCGGCCACAAGCTCAACGCCCTCTATGACCTCCTCACCGAACAGGTCTACCGCGCCATCAAGCACGAGTGCCGCCGCCTCGGCAGCGTGTGCACCCACTGCCGCGTCCGCAGCGAGGACGTCGCGATCGACTTCCTCCGCGCCCTGCCCCCCATCCGCACCCTTCTGGCCGAAGGCGTCCGGGCCGCCTACGACGGCGACCCCGCGGCCAAGAGCTTCGGGGAGGTCATCTTCAGCTACCCTGCCACCGTCGCCATCACCATCTACCGCCTGGCCCACCAGCTCCTGGAGCTCGACGTGCCGCTGCTGCCCCGCATCATGAGCGAGCACGCCCATTCGGTGACGGGGATAGACATCCACCCCGGCGCTCAGATCGGCCGCAGGTTCTTCATTGACCACGGCACCGGCGTCGTGATTGGCGAGACGACCGTCATCGGCGACGACTGCAAGCTCTACCAGGGCGTCACCCTGGGCGCCCTGAGCTTTCCCAGGGACGAGCGCGGCCAGCTCCTCCGCGGCCACAAGCGCCACCCCACCCTCGAGGACCGCGTCACCGTCTACGCCGGCGCCACCATCCTCGGCGGCGACACCGTCATCGGCCACGACTCCGTCATCGGCGGAAACGTCTGGCTCACCGAGTCGGTCCCCCCCAACTCCAAGGTCGTCATCGAGAATCCGCGCCTGGTCTACCAGGAAGCCCCCGCCGGGGCCTGAATGGCTCGCCGCTCGTCACTGGCTGTCTACCCCTCGCACCCGCATGCGGAGGGCATAGAAGCCCTTGCCGGCCGTGATGAAGAGCGTCTGCATGTCGCGCCCCCCGAAGCAGACGTTGGCCGTCCAACGCTCGGGCACGGCGATCTGCTCGATGAGCTTGCCGCTGCGGTCGAAGACGCTGACGCCTTTGCCGGTGAGATAGACGTTTCCCTCGCTGTCAATGGTCATGCCGTCGGAGCCCATCTCGCAGAAGAGGCGCTTGTTGGCAAGCGCGCCGTCGGCCTGGATGTCGTAGGCATAGGTCTTGCCCGCCCCGATGTCCGCCACATAGAGCATCTTGCCGTCGGGCGTCCCGATCAGCCCGTTCGGCTGCTTCAGGTCGTCGGCCACGCGGGTGAGCTTCTGGCGGTCGGGGGTCAGGTAGTAGACCGCCTGCTTGTCCTGCTCCATTGGCCCGCGCTTCCAGAAGGGCCGCTTGTAGAACGGGTCGGTGAAGTACAGCCCCCCGTCGGGCCTCACCCACACGTCGTTCGGGCCGTTGAGGAGCTTCCCCTGGTAGTCCTTCACCACCACGGTCACGGCGCCCGCCTTGTCAATGCACCAGAGCTCGTTCTTCTCGTCCGCGCACGCCCACAGGTTGCCCTTCAGGTCGAAGCACAGCCCGTTCGAGCGCCCGCACGGCTGCATGAACGTCGAGAGCTTCCCGTCCACGCTCCACTTCATGATGCGGTCGTTCGGCTGGTCGGTGAAGAACACGTTGCCCTCGGCGTCGGCTGCGGGGCCTTCGGTGAAGTCGAAGCCGTCGGCCATGCGCTCCACTTTCTCGCCCGGCGCGATGATGCCGCCCTCGCCGCCGAACGCCGCCACCGCGGCTGCCGCCACAAGCGCCGCCCATGTTCTCATTGTTGCTCCTCCGATGTAGCGTTTCGCCCCCCGGAGGCGAGTATACCCTCCGCCCCGCACCAGTCAAGTCGCCCCTCCCCCCCAAACCGGGCCAGAAAGTGCCTGCCCCCTCACGCTCCTTGCGCTTGCGCAGGGCAAGCGTCAGCGCAGGGCGGGCGTCAGCCGAGGGCGAGGTGGCGGACGTATTCCTGCGCGGCGCGCTCCCAGGAGAAGGTGCACCGGATGTGGTCAATGCCGCGCGCGAGCATCTGGCCGTAGAGCGCGGGGGAGTCGCGGTAGAGCCTCACGCCGTCCTCGATGCTCACACGCAACTCGTCGGCCATGGCCCGGAAGATGGCGAACTGCTTGCGGTGTGCCGTGCGGCCGCGGGTGGGGTCCGAGAGGCTGTATGCCGCGTCGTTGAGCCCGCGCAGGTCGCCGATGGCCGAGGCGATGTCGTCGCGCTCGCGCCAGAGGATGCCCGTGGGCTCGGCCGCGGGGGGATGCCAGCGGCGCGCGCGTGCGGCCGCCGCGCGGCTGAACGAGGCGGCGCCCACCAGGGGCACGATCTGCTGGATGATCCCGCCGGTCGCACGCCCGATCGCCACGGCGCCCATGAGGTAGAACTCGTTGGCCATGCCAAACGGCTCGTAGAGCGAGGGCATGAGGCCGTAGCTGGCGCCGCGCAGGGTGGCGAGGAAGCCCTCGCGCCACACGAAGGGGAGGGCGAGAACCCGCTCGGGGAAGCGCTCGGCGAGGGCCTTGAGGAAGCCGAGGCCCGCCAGCCCTTCGTCGCCGGGGATGGCGAAGAAGATGAAGCGCGCATCGCCGCCGCGGGCGAAGAATGCCTCGACTGCGGCCGCGGCCACGTCGTAGCCCTTCTGGCGCGGGTCGTCGCGGCCGGCCATGAGGAACCAGCAGGCGGCCTCGGCCCGGTCGAATCGCCCGCGGTCGCCCCACACCGGGGCCTCGGCCGATGGTGCCAGGGCATCGAGGGCCTCCAGGGCGCGCCGGCGGTTCTCCAGCTTCCATTGCGCCAGGGGCTGGGCGTCCCCACGCCGGGCGCTCGACAACAGGCCCGCCTCCACGCTCAGGGTGGCGAAGGGGCCGTTGTCCACCCCCACGAGCCGACCGCGCAGGAGCTTCTGGAGGTGGGGGGCCATGATCTGCGCCTGGAGCGGGTCCTCCAAGAGGTCGCTGGCAAACTGCTCCGAGACGGTGAAGATGGGCGGCTCGACGAGGGGGATGGCCCGCTGGAGCACGGTTTCGCCCTTGCCGCCGACGGGTCGGAGGCCAGCCGCCGCGAGCTCCTCAGCCGTGACCAGGCCGCTGTCGTAGCTGTTGTGGAGCGTCAGGAAGGCCCTGTGGCCGCTGAGGGCCAGGGCCGCCGTGGCCGCCTCCCAGTCCTGGAGCAGGAGCACCCACTCGGCCGCCGGGTCAATAGCGCGCAGCGCCTCAACCGTCGCGGCGCCGAAGACCAGCGAGTCGCGCCGCAGGAGCCGCGCGTTCTCCTCCGGCGTCTCTCCGACCCGATAGGGGTGGGGGTAGCCCGCGAAGTAGCCGTCGTTGGCCGGCCGCAGGAAGTACCACGGCAGCCCGGCGCCGTCCTGATGGAGCTTCACGCTGACCGGGAGCCGCCTCGGCCCGACGGCGACCTGTCCCCTGTCCGCCACGCTCAGTTCCGCGGTCCTCTTCATCCGGCGGTGGAACGGTGTGACTACGACGGTTTCCACGCCCGCCGCGCGACGCACCATAGCCGGGAGGCGTCCCACCACGGCGGCGATGCCACCCCCGGGCGCGAACGGCGTTTCGTATGTCACAAACGCGATCTTCACCGCCATCACCAACTCCTCATGCGACGATGCAGACGTAGCATACAGGGGGACCCTGCCCACGCCCGACTATCCTACCGGAGTTTCCGACACGCGGCAAGGCGCCGTTCCCCGGACTATGCCGTGGTCCCACCGGCTGACACGCCCCCAGTTTCCGGTGGTTCGGCCTGTGCAGCCCCGAAGGTGCGAGCTACGATAGCCCAGGGCGAAGCGAAGCCCTGGGAAGACTGGCCATTCCCTCCCGAAGGTTCCAATACCTTCGGGAGGGTAGGGGTTAGGCGCGGTGGCGGGGCGGGGCGTTACCCTCCCGAACGTATTGGAACGTTCGGGAGCGAGGTGGGGACAATCTCGCCCTTACAGGGCTGATTCCCTTACAACCGCAGACTGATTCCCTTACAAGACCCAGGGCTTCGCTCCGCCGTGGGCTATGATGGAGCGCCCTTGCAGGGCTGCAAGCCACAAGACTAAGAGCGTCTAGAACAATGACACCTACCGCGGAGCACGCGGAGCACGCAGACGGGAGCAGATACCAAACCATAGGCAGCGCTACAAGGCCGAAGCCTATGCTCTGCTCTTTGCCCACATCTTGCAGTTCACTAGCCCGCGAAGCGGGCGAGCCAGTCGTAGCCCAGGGCGACCGAAGGGAGCCCTGGGGAAAGGCGTCCCCCCATTCATCAGCCCCTGAACTCGACTTTCGCCATCAGGCGGTCAGCCGGGGAGCGAAGCCGATAGGGTTAGGCTCACTCGAAGCGGGTGCGCCGATTTCTGACTCGGCCATTCCCGCAACAGGGCGCGATGAAATTAGCTCGGTCAAGATGTCGTGCCGGGCCGCCGCGAGCATGTCGGAGAAGGTGACGCGCTTCTTCGGATACCACGGCCGGCTCCGCACCCAGGCCCCAGGGTCCCCAACGTGGCGTGCAAACCAGGCGATGATCAGCGAGTAAAGGGCCAAGAGCAGGCGGGGCGAGGGGAGCTTGGCCCCCTTGACCCGCGGGGCAGCGGGAAGGCCACCGGGCAGCGCAGAAACGGCAGGCGCATCACCACCCCCA
>Ga0101944_10002509_pt1 | contig 29330 bp, 11 predicted proteins | sample DewCreD2012metaG_FD_75245 | JGI IMG/M metagenome (GOLD analysis project Ga0101944, IMG submission 75245) | Hot spring sediment bacterial and archeal communities from British Columbia, Canada, to study Microbial Dark Matter (Phase II) - Dewar... ... | reverse complement strand
AGGAAGCGTTCGGAGATCTGACGGACGAGGAGCTGCTGGATCTGGCCGTCGAGCCTGGCGGCCCTTCCGATGCCGGCCTGGAGGAAGTTCAGGAGGAGCCTTCTGCGGAAGAAGAGGCCGAGGCCGGAGAGTCCGAAGAGGAGGAATCCGGTTCCTGAGCGGCTCCGCGCGCCGACGGCCGCTGCTATCTTGGCGGGCCTCTGGCAGTGCTTCTGCCGGGGCCCGTTGTCTTGATTGAAGGGGGCGGCTGAATGTTGCGGGTGGGGTTGACCGGCGGGATTGCCTGCGGCAAGAGCACAGTGCTCCGGATGCTGCAGGATCTCGGCGCCGCCACCATCTCGGCCGATTCCATCGTCCACGAGTTGCTCGACAGTGATACGAGCATCCGGGAGCGCATCCGGCGGGAGTTCGGGGAGGGTGTCTTCGACGAAACCGGCCGGGTGGACCGGAGAAAGCTTGCGGACATCGCTTTCCGGGACGATTCTGCCCGGATGAAGCTGGAGCATATCCTCCACCCGGAGGTGCGCCGGCGGATCCTCGTGTGGATGGATGGCGCCCGCTCCAGGGGGACGCGCGTCGCGGTGGCGGAGGTTCCTCTGCTTTTCGAGACGGGGCTGGAAGGGGACTTCGACTGCACCGTGGCCGTTACTGCGGAACACGGCGAGCAGTTGAATCGTCTTTCGAGCAGAATGCCGGTCCGGGATGCGGAGAGGCGCATCGCCGCGCAGATGCCTGCGGAGGAGAAAGCGCGGCGGGCGGACTATGCGCTGGTGAACTCCGGTTCCCTCGATGACTTGCAGGAGCGCGTCCGGGAGTTGTGGTCCACACTGCTGACGCGTGATGCCTGTTGAGACGCCTCCGGATAGCCCTTCCGGGCTGAATCCAGCTTACGGATTCCCGCCGGGGTGTGGTCTCCTGCGGTTTGTATGGCGGCGGCTGTGCATGCTAACATAACCGGGTTTTGCCGCACGGGTTCCGGCGCACGAAGGTAAGCAATTGTCCGGCTTTCCTGAAGGAGAGCGGCGGGCGTCCGGCAAACATCTAGAGATGGCAGACACTTACGAGAGGTTCCCGGTGCGGGGGCGCTCCCGGTTCCGGAGGAAGGGACATCGTTGAGTAAGGCGAGCAGACGTTTGGCACTTCGATTCGTTGCGCGGGTCCTCACCGCGATTATGGTCTTCCCTCACCTGATGACGATCGTCGCCTGTACGGCGGTCCAGGCTCAGGCGCAGGCGGCCACCTATGTGGCGGTCATAGACTTCGCGAACGTCAGCAAGTACGGGGATTCTATGATCTCCCGCCTGGCGACGGACGCGGTGGTCGTGGAGATGACCAATACCGCCAACAAGTTTACTGTGGCCACGCGCCAGCAGGTTGAGCAGGCCCGCACCGAACTGGACCTGCAGTATCCGCTGAACCTGACCGGGGTGATGCGCATCGGCGAGAGGCTCGGGGTGGATGCTGTGGTCGTGGGCGAGGTGCGGGAGGTCAAGATTACCGATCGTCCACGGCAGGCGCGGGTGGAGATCGTGGTCCGCATGCTCGACGCCTCCAGCGGCGAACCCATCAACGGCGCCATCGCCCGGGGAGCCTCCACACCGCAGCCCGCATTTACCGGCGATGACGACGTTCTGATCACTGAGGCCATCAACAACGCCGCATATGTGGCGGTGCGCCGGATGGTGGACTACATCATCCCCGAGGCCACCGTGCTGAATGCGATGGGCACAGGGCGCGTGCTCCTTAACAAGGGAGAGCAGGACGGCATCCAGCGCGGGATGGAGATGATCGTCTCGCGCAATGACGAGGTGATCGGCAAGCTGCGCGTGACGGAGGTTTCCAACAATGATGCCACAGCCGTGGTGGTGTCGGCGGTGAAGGGTGTCAAGCCGCAGGACAAGGCGCGGGCCATCTTCCGTCTCCCCGCGGTGGCCAGCGGCTCCTACGGGGAGCCGGTCACGCGGATCTCCGAAGGCATCATCGGAGCCGGCCGCAAGAAGAATAACGCCGCGCAGATCCTGGGGTTCGTGCTGGGTGTCGGTCTTCTGGTGGCCCTTGCCGGAAGCCACAGTTCGCACGGCGAGACCCCCGGGCCAGCGATGGAGGCGGCCGCAGGCGCTCCGCCGGCTCTGGCGACCCCCACGGGCCTGCCAGGGGTTCGTGTCACCCTGGATCCCAAACGCTTCGGGGTGACGAACGCCAATATCCTGCAGATCAAGGTGTACCGCAGCGATCAGTCCACGCCCATCTTCGGTGCGTCCCGGAATCTGCCGTTCTTCGTGGATTATCAGCTTGCTCCGGGGGCGGATCCGCTGGACGTCAGCTATCTGGTGGTCGGTACAGATAACACTGCGGAGCCGGAAGCCACGGATGGAACCAATCCGGGCGTGCAGCCGGGCCAGACGTATACTTACCACGCCAGCGTGGTTTACAGGCGGCAGGGTGTCGGAACGGGTGGCGATGATAACACGGCCGGGCAGCTTACCTGGATCTATGAGGAGGGTCCGGTTCAGCTCATCGGGGTGGCGACGCCTCTGGATCCGATTCTGCGCGCAGATCTCGTTCAACCGCCCTACAACTCCGCGGCGGTGAATCCGGCGGATGTGACTTTCGAGTGGCGCACGACGCTTGGCGCGGACAACTACATCGTCGAGGTATCCCGGGATCCGTCCTTCCGCACCGTCATCTACCGGAGCCCTGTGGTGACCGCCAGCCGCTTCTCGGACGGGGAGCCTCTTTCGCTGGAGAATGTGAATCTGGGCCCGGCTGCGGCTCTGGCGGATGTGACGCTCTACTGGCGGGTGGGCGCGCGCAACTCGGGCGACAGGCCCGGTCCCATTCCTGATCCGGGCAGCGGACAGCGCTACATTTTCAGCGAGGTCAGCCAGTTCCGCGTGGCGGCGGGCCCGCCGCCTCCTCCGTAAGGCGGGAAGGATGCCGTTGCGGACTGCGGCTGCGCCGCCGTCGGCAGCTTCGACTGTGGATGGATTGCTTCGAGGGAGGCCCGGATGCGTCTGGATTGCGAGGCGCTGAAGGGCATCCTCCGTACGGACGGGAAGTCTGGCTTTTTGGGGATTGACGTTATGAGATCAGTAAGGATGGCGCGGGCCAAACTGTGCGGCATGGCCCTGGCGGGGTGCCTCGTACTGGCGCTTCTGGCCGTGGGGCGGGCATGGTCTGCCGGTGAGGGTGGAAGCGTGTTTGTCCCGGGGCAGATCATGGTCAAGCTGAAGGCCAGTGTGGATCCTTCTGAAATCGAGGATGTTGCGGCGTCGCTCGGCGCCCGCGTAGCTAAAGACCTGCCCGTCCGTTACTGGTATTTGTTGGAATCCCTGACGGCCTCGGCGGATGTGGCCGGGATGGTCAGCCGGGCATTGCTGGATCCCCGCGTGGTGGCCGCCGAGCCAAACTACTACCTCAAGAAGATGGAGGCCATTCCGAACGATCCCTACTGGGATTCGCTCTGGGGGATGCGGATGATACGGATGCCCCGTGCCTGGGCCATCCAGAAGGGGTCGGCCAACATCCGGGTGGCGGTCATTGACGACGGCGTCTATGCGGACCATCCGGATCTGCAGGGCAGGGTTCTCCCGGGCTACGACTGTTCGGGGGATGACGCGGATCCAACTCCCGAGCCTGGCACAAGTCATGGAACCCATGTCGCGGGGACAATCGCCGCGCAGGGCGATAATGGCATCGGGGTGGTCGGTGTCTGCTGGAACGGGGTGCGCATCATCCCGCTGAAGATCTTCCCGCAGTCTTCCTACGACAACCTCATTGAGGCGCTGGACATTGCTCAGAACGGCCGGTTCAGTCCGCCGGTGCAGCGGGCGCACATCATCAACATGAGCATCGGCGGACCCTTCTCGCAGGCGGCCGACGACAAAATGGCGGAAGTGGCCGCTTCGGGGATTCTGATGGTCTCCGCCGCCGGGAATGATGCTGGGCCGGTTGCCTTCCCCGCTAGCTCCCAGTATTCGATGGCGGTGTCCTCGCTCAACCGCCTGGGGACCCTGGCCACGTACAGCAATTTTGGTCCGGAGGTAGATATCGCGGCGCCGGGAGGACAGACCTCTTCCGATGCCCCGAATGATCCCGGCGGCATCTTCAGCACGGTTCCCACGGACTCCTACGAGAGCTTCCAGGGCACCTCGATGGCCGCTCCGCATGTCGCCGGCGCCGCCGCCCTGCTGATGTCGGCCGGGATGTCGGCTTCGCTTGCACGTGAGGCCCTGCTGAACACCGCCACTCCTCTCGGAATCCCGCGCCCGAATAATCTCTATGGGTACGGCCTGCTGAATGTTGAGAAGGCGCTCCAGTATCCTGTCTCGGCGATTCACATCAACAATCCGCGCGAAGGTGACGTCATCTCCACACTCCGGCCGCTGTTTGAGATCCGCATGCCAGGGGTTTCTCTCGACAGCGTCTCCGCTTACGTGGACGGGCAGACGGCTATTTACCGGGGCTCTCCGGCGGACTCGCGCGTGTCGGATTTCAGCTTCAACCCGGACACGGGAGAGCTGGTGTTCTCCTGGCAGTTCACCTACACGTCCGGCTGTCCGGAGAGCCGCACGGATCTGCCGGCAAAAGAAGGACACCGCTTGCTGGTGACTGCGGGTTCCAGCGGGGGATCGGCTTCGGCAAGCCGGCAGGTGACCTTCAGCATCCAGCCGAAGGTGCTTTATCCCGGCGACCGGCTTCTGTTCTCCTTCCCGTTCGCGGCGGATTCGGCTGATCCTGCATCCGTTCTGGGGACGCAGCTGTACCGGCTGGCCCGGTCGGTTACCAGCATCATCCCGCCGGGATCTCCGTTCCTGTCTTATGCTTTCTACAACTTCCCTGGTCTGGTAAACGATCCCGAGGCTTCACTGAAACCGCAGGCGGTATACGTGGAGGAGGTCTACGGCTCGTCCGACACGCTTCCTCGCGGGTTGGGATACTGGCTGGAATACCGGGATGCTTCGCCGAAGTGCCTGCTGGCCGGTAAGGTAGTGGACCACCGCTATCTGTATGAGGTGGATCTGAAGAGCGGGTGGAACCAGATCGGCAACCCGTATCCGTTCCCGGTGCCTGGCTCGGCTCTGCGGTTCCGCTATATGGGAACCTGGCTGTCGGCGGCGCAGGCCATAGATCGCGGGTGGATCAGTTCCCTCATCTACCGCTACCAGGACGGCGAATACCGCAGCGTGGCCCTGCTGTCCGCGATGCTGGAGCCGTGGGAGGGCTACTGGATCCGGGTGCGCCGTCCTTCAGCAGGGGTGGTTTTAAGCGGTATTGATGATCCGCGCGCCACGATGACAATCATCTTCTCGCCTGTGCGCCAGGATCCTTCAAACGCTTCGGCCGTTTTCACCCTGGCGGGCTCTTCTGCTGCGGCCGGGGGAGCGGCCTTCACCGATGCGCGAGGGCGCGTGCGTTCTCCGCGGGACCGGCGCCGCATTCAGAATGTTGCGAACGGCTGGGAGTGGACTCTTTCCGTGCGTCAGGGAGACGCGCCTGCTTCCAGGGCGACGCTCGGGATGAGCGCCGCGGCAAGTGACGGTTATGACGCATTTGATGTGGAGCTTCCCCCTCCTGCGGATTATTCGGCGGTGGCCGGCTTCGCACATTCCGACTGGGGCGCGGATTCGGGCCTATACTCCCGCGACATCCGCAGCGCAGGCAATGAAGCGGTCTGGACGCTACGGATAGACACTTATCAGGCCGGTGATGTCCAGGTGGAGTGGGGGAACACGGCGGCGCTCGCCCGAGTCTTTGAGATAACCCTCACGGATCTGGCCACCGGTGAAACAATCCCGCTCGCAGGCGGCAGGTGGAGTTTCCGCGCGCCGGCGGGGCAGTCCAGCCGTGAGCTGGAGATCCGTATCACACGGAAGGGCTTCTAGAGAGAATTGCAGGGCGCTCGTCAATCCCGTTTTTCTGAACACAGGGGAGGATTCCCGTTGCCAGTCATTCGTCTCTGTGGGGTGGTGTGTGCGGCGCTTGCGGTGGTGGCCTTCGGAAGCGGTGCTGCCGTTGCGCAAACGTTCACCGGCATATCAAACAGCTACATCTCTGTGGTGGCCGGTGTTTCGGGAGATGTGGATGACGCCGGACCCAACCGCGATGACTCCGTGGCGGTCTCCGGGCGGTGGTCGGTGGGGACCATCGGCGGGGATCCGGAGAAGGTCGGAGACGAATACTCCGCGCTGGTGGCGGGCCACCCCTTGGCGTGGGGCGCTTATACGATCATCCGGATAGACGACGCGGAGGATTCTATCGTCTACGGTGACACGGAGAACGGCCGGTGGGTGGTCGCGCCCACGCGGGAGGGACAGGATCTTTCCATCTACAGCGAGTTCGAGGTGGACGAGACGCCTATCCGGGTGAAACGCCGCATCCGGATCCTGCGCGATATCGTGATGGTGCGCTATGAGATCGAGAACCGCGACACCAAAGCCCACCGGGTGGGACTTGCCACCTACGTGGACAGCGAATATGGAGTGGATGATACCGGTTTCCTGAAGGTGGGCGGCCCCTATTATGCTCCGATGCTCGGGCGCATCACGCGCGAGACGGTGGCGGAGAACCGGCAGGTGCCGGAGGTCATCTACGGATTCGACCGCCTTCCCAACTACGGTTATGTGACACAGTTCATCCTGGACGGTCAGGGCGCCACAAAGCCGGACCGGGTGGTCTTCGGGCATTCACCATCGGCGTGGGGCGATTTCTGGACGTATAACCCTACAACACAGAACGACATCCGCGACGCCTGTCTGATGATGTTCTGGAATCAGAGGCTGATCCCGGCGGCGCGCCAGCGGGATCCCATCACGTTCTACTTCGGGCTGGGGCAGGCTTCGCACAATCTGAGTCTGCCTGCAGTAGTGGCGCTGCACGGACCATTCGCGCTGGAGTACAACCGGCCTTCAGGAGAGGATACCGGGCGGATCACGCCTGACCCGTTCACGCTCTACGCGTTTGTGTACAACCAGAGCACGGACGTGCCGCTTCGCGATGTGCAGGTTCAGCTGGAACTCCCGTTCGGCATCGGCTTCGACGATGGAGAGGCGCAGTTCAAAACCATCGGTGAGATAGCTCCGGGATCTGAAGGTTGGGTCAGCTGGAATCTTTATGCCGACGGTACGGAGTTCGGAGAGCTGCCCGTTACGTTGACGGTGGTCGGGTTCCCGATGGGAACCCGGTCGGTGACTCGTTTCATCAACGTGCCGGCGACCGAGAGCATCTATCTCTACGCGAACGAGAAACGCATGCTCAGCGCTCCGTTCACGGATGGCGGGAGCGGGGCGCTTGGAAACCTGTTCGCCGGAGCCTACCGCTGGTCGCCGCTGGACAATGTCTACCGGCTTGTTCCGGACGCCAGCCCGCTGGCGCCGGGCAACGGGTTCTGGTACAGGGTGTTCGCGGATCAGGAGTTCACTCTGTCCGGTGTGACGCCGGTGCCGGGCTCCAGCACGGAGCCGTTCCTGATCTCGCTGCAGAGGGGATGGAACCAGTTCGGCAATCCATTCCTGTATGGCATCCCCCTGGCGCGCTGCCGGGTTGTGAAGGATCCCGCCGAAGGAAGCATCTCATTAGATGAGGCCATCAATAGAAACCTGATCCGCGGCGTGGTTTACCGTTGGGATCCTACTCTGGGGACAGCCGGTGAGTACGACTATGAATCCGCGTCTACGGCTGTGCTTCGTCCCTGGGAAGGTTACTGGATGCGTGCGCTGCAGCCGGTTACCCTGATCATCCCGCCGGTCGAGGCGATCGGGGCACGGGTCACATACACTGCGTCCTCCGGCGGAGGAAGTGGGGGTGGTGGTGTAGGTCCGCCCACACCTGGCTCGGTGCAGACGACAAGGGCCAGGTTGCGCCGGCCGGTGGTCGGGTTGTCGCCCGAATGGACCGTGCGGGTTTCGGCGGTCGGGCGCTATGACAGCGACACCCGGAACGTTTTTGGCCAATCCGCTGCCGCTTCAGACGGCTACGACCGCCAGGATGTGGACAAGGCCCCTCCCGGCGGAACAGTCTCCTGCGCGTTTGTCGAGACAGGGCTCGGTGAGAACAGCGGATACTATGCTGCGAGTATCCGCAGCCTGCGCGCAGGTCAGGAGTGGAAGCTGCGTGTTGCCTCTTATCAGGTGGACCAGCCGGTTACCCTGAAGTGGAGCGGTTTGGAGGCATTGCCATCAGGAGTGCGGTTGAGACTGGTGGACACGGCGACAGGGAGATCAATGGTTTTGAGACCTGGAAGCACGTATCGCTTCGATGCGAAGGCCGGTCAGCCCAGGCTGTTCCGGATCGTTTCTGAGGGTGCGCGCGGGGGGAGGATCCGATGAAGAAACTTCTCCTGTCCGTCCTCGCTGTCTCCCTTGTTCTTTGCGCTGCCGTTGGTGGCGCTCAAACGCTCTTCGATGGCAGGGTCACCCCGCTGGTGGGCCTGTCCCAGACCAACTATACCTTCTCGGTCAGGTGGGTGGGGACCAACGCCGACGACGGCCCGTCGTCCGTCTGGGTGGAGGTCTCGGACGGGCAAAATACTCGGCAGTTCACAATGTCGCGCGTGACTCCCGGGACGCCGGACTACCAGATCCCGCAGGAGTACCGTGTGATCACCCGCCTGGACACCTTTTTCGACCAGTCCCTGGCGAAGAACGGCCTGCAGATAAAATTCTATGCGCGCCGCGGTATGATGGTTCTGGAGCACATCCCGGATCCGCCAGTCGGTCCGTTCCAGAACGACCCTCCCATCTTGCTGGATGGCGGCTTTTCGCCGACTGATACCATCCCGACGACAACGGAGAACGATATACGCTTGGGTGCCCCGGTCACTTACACGGTCACCTATCGCGACATCAACAACGAGGCGCCTGCCGATGGCTATCCCATCGTCTGGGTCGGGAATGTTGGCGGGTGGCAGTTCAACGGCGGCGTCATTTCGAGCATCGAGTCTCAGGTCACGTTGATAACGGCCACCCCTGGGCCGGGAGAGACGTGGCAGCCGTCTCAGTTCCGAGGTCAGCCTTTAACCTGGGCTTCGGGCAGGCGCAACAGCATCACAGACACCATCGTAGACAACACCTCCACGATGCTGATCGTGCGAGGAAAGCTCGATTCGAATGCAGCGACTGCCCCGGTGGTGGGGGACCGGTTCGCTATTGGGACCTCGTTAGGGCAGGTTACGGCCATTGATTTCTCAGCGGCGGCTTTCGTTGACACGACGAAAAACTACGGGGTCAACTCCCTTCTGAACGGAAGGTCCAGGCTCCAGATTGTTGCCGGCAGCGGCATCGGGCGAGCGTTCGCGATAGCCGCCAACACCGCCCAGACGATTGCCATCTCCGGCGCCTTGCTCCCGGATGTCTCACCCGATCCGGAGCTGACCGGCAAGGCTCTGTTTGGAGACGTCCTGAGCGGGGATTCTTACAGCATTGATGATTATCTGGTGGGTCAGGTAACGGTCATTCCGGAAACCTCCACCCAGCTCTACGCCCTGAGGTTCAATAACAATCCGGGATGGACGCCCGATCAGTTCGCCGGCCTGGTGGCGCAGGCTCAGACGGGAACCGCCGCCGACCCGAGTAAGACGTCGTTCACCATCCTCCGCAATACCGAGGACACGCTGTATTTCGCGCAGGCCGCTCCGGTGTTCGACGCCAAAGGCGTGGTGACTGGGGACCTTTTCCGCATCGCGGGAGTTCATCTCCAGGCGAACACCAGTCCCACAACCGACTACGCGCAGTTTTCGGGAGTTACCTACAGCAATACCGTCCCGGGACTTGGCGCTGGCCGGCATACGCTGGCATTTGTGGTGGCTAACAACCCGGACGTCAACACGGTGAGGACTACCTACCAGACCTGGCTAACCTTCCTGCCCAACTCTCAGGGGCCGCTGGTGGTATCCGGCCCCGCAGGCGGGGGAATCCCGGCGGCAATCCCGGCAGGCAACTCGGCTCCGCTCCTGCGGAACTACTTCGTGACGCCTGCCATCGGGACAACCGCCAGCACGTATACGTTCTCGGTGGACTACCTGGACCCGGACGGCGATCCACCCGGTCCGCATGATGGGGTGGAGGGTTACATCAAGCTCTTCGTGGAGGGGCCTAACGGAACGCGTACGTTCCAGATGTCCACGGATCCCTTGAATCCGGGTGCGTTCTGGCCGAGGCCGATTAACGTCAACAACCCGGCAGACCCGGCCTGGCGGACCATCAACGCTTCGGTCTTCCCCGGATTCAGCTTCGCGCCGGGGACGCTGGCTCCGGGATCTTACCGGTTCCATTTCGAAGCGTCTGACGGCTGGCGCGTGGTGCGCGTGCCCGCCAACCCTGAGAATGACCCGGTGCTGGTGGTCAACAGCCGCCCTGTGCTGACCATCCCCGCCACGGGTGGGGTGGTTCCCGTTCAGGGCAACACGGGGACCAGCTTCCGCTTCCAGGTGATCTATTCGGATCTGGACAATCAGGCGCCGGCGAGCATCAACCTGCGCCTCACGAAGGATGGTGTTCCTCAGCTGTTGCCTATGACTCAGGCGGACCCGTCGGACACGAACTACGCGGATGGGGCCCTGTTTGAATATGTCACGGACACTCCTGCCAAGAAGCTTACGGCGGGAACATACTCGTTCCGGTTCGAGGCGAGCGACGGAATTCAGAGTGCCGCTCCCACCTTCGAGCAGACCGGGCCGACGGTGCGCTCTACCAACAGGGCTCCTGTGTTGTTGAACGGGGCAGTCTCGCCGGAGTCCTCGGCGCTGCAGGGGAATTCCTTCACTTTCAGTGTGCGTTACCGCGATCCGGACGGTGATGTGCCGGAGTTCGTGCGCGTGACCATCTTTGAGCCGAACGGCACGTCCATCCGCGAGACGCTCACACTCAGGCAGGCTGACCCTGCCGATACCACCTTCTCCGACAGCGACGGTGTCCTGTACGTATCGGATCCCTATACGTTCGATACAAGCGGGCAGTATTTCCACCGGTTCTCGGCGTCGGACGGCCTGGCTGCAGCCACGGGTGACACTGCGAGGAAGAGCGGCCCGCGGGTCAACACTCCGCCGCAGCTCTCCGGAGGAGTGGTGACGCCCACGGAAGGTCTCTCCTCGGAGCTGTTCACCTTCTCCGTGGTCTACACGGACGCAGATGGCGCCGCTCCCGGGGCGGGTGGATATGTGCGCGTGGTTCTAACGCGGGGCGTCACCGTTACCCGGCTGGACATGCAGCCGCAGGGAACGGATTACGTGAGCGGAGTGGAGTACCGCCTGCAGACGCAGTTACCGGCGGGCATCTACACTTATCGCTTTGAGGCAAGTGACGGCCTGGACGCGGCTGCAGACACGCCGGAGCTCTCTGGCCCGACCGTGACTGCGGCTCCGGAGGTGCGGGACGCACGGGTGACGCCGGCGGTGGGACGCTCCACCGATCACTTCACTTACAGCGCCGTGGTGGCTAACCCGGACGGGACGCCGCCGGCGGAGGTGGTGGTCATCATTGACGGCGCGCACGATGCTCCCGGCATCCCGATGCTCCGCTCCAACCCGGCGGACAACAACTTCACGGCGGGGGTCCGTTACGAGTACACCACGACCCTTTCGCCGGGGCCGCACACGTGGTACATCCGGGCGCGCGTCGGGGGAGAAACGGTGTTCCCCGCCGGCCAGACACCGGATACTCCCGGGCAGGGCCCGGTAGTCAATGAACCCCCGATGCTGACGGCGGCCAGCGTGACGCCCACCTTTGGGCGCCCGCAGGGGAGCTCGTCGCCCACCACCTTTGTGTTCGAGGTGCGTTACAGCGACGCGGACAATGTGGCTCCGGGGCCGGGAGGCTTCGTGCGCCTGCGCATCAGCGCACTTTCTGCTGAGATTCCGATGGTTCGCGTCAGCGATCCGCCGGATTGGCAGGGAGGAGTGGTCTACCGCGCCTCCACGCAACTGCCCGGTGGAAGGCATTCGTTCTACTTCGAAGCCTCCGACGGTATCGAGACTGTCCGGTTGCCCTCTACGGGAGCCTTCGATGGGCCGCGCGTGAGTTCTCCACCGGTCCTGACTCCGCTGGCTGTGCAGCCCGGGCTGACAGGCACCACGGTGACCACGTTTACTTACTCCGTGGTTTATCGCGATCCGGATAATGATCCGCCGGCGGAAGGGTCTGTCAAGGTGCTGATTGACGGGCAGCCGTACACCATGACGAAGCAGAATCCGGCGGCGGTAGACTATGTGCAGGGGGTTACCTACGTCTACAGCACCCGGCTGTCCGGCGGGACTCACAACTATCTGTTCCAGGCGAGCGACGGTGTGGATCTGGTCTCGACCGCAGTCTTCGACGGGCCGACGGTCACTGCCAGCGGAGTGACTGTGAACGCCTCTCCGAATCCGGCCGCCCTGGGCAGCCAGGTCACGATCTCCGGCCAGCTGATTCCTGCTGCGTCTGGCACTGTGGTCATCACCCTTGTGCGGCCGGGAGGTGTCAGCCGGACGGTCACCGTGGCGACAGCCTCCGATGGGCGATATTCTACGTCTGTCACAGTGGACGAGGTGGGCGAGTGGACGGTGTCGGTGGTCCAGCAGGGTGTTCCCGCGAACACGGCCACGCTGTCGCCTCCGCTCACGGTTCAGCCTGCGACACTCCGTGTTCAGGGCGGGGTGGTGGATATGATCTCCGTCCCGATCACAACCCCCACCGGGGATCCGGCAGCCATCTTTGGGTCTGAGGCGGCCGCGGCGCTGAACATCGTGCGCTGGGATCCGGCGACCTCCAGTTATAAGTTCTATGGAAGCGCCATAGACTTCCCGGTGCTCACGGGAGGCAGCGGTTTCTGGATCCGGCCGGCTTCCACCCGCACGCTGACGCTGACGGGCACGCTGCCCGACCAGACGCAGTCTGTGGCCGTGACGGTGCTTCCCGGCTGGAACCAGATCGGCTCCGGGTTCGTCGGACCGGTGGACTGGCCGTCCACGCTGGTGCAGGTTTCGGGTCAGGCTCCGGTCACTCTGGCGGAGGCCACCGCCCGCGGCTGGGTGCGCGACTACGTCTGGGGATATGACCCGGTTGCGCGTGGGTATTTCCTGGTGCGCGGGACCGGTGGAGCGACAAGGTTGCTCCAGCCGTTCCGGGGGTACTGGCTGAGGGCGTTCGTGCCGTGCACCCTTTTGATGCAGCCGCCGGCGGCGCAGTGATGATGGATCTGGGGATGATGTCAAGGCGACCTGAGGATAGAAGCGGATTGGACAGAATGAGGAAACTTATGCGGAATCTGGCACGCTGTGGCGCCCTGGCGCTGGCGGTCGCGGCGCTGTGGACCGTGGCCGCCCTGCGGCCTGCGGCTGCTCAGTCTCTGGGAGATCATCTGATCCGTCCGCCGGAGGGTACGCAGAATTCCATCTTCCACTTCTATACCATCTGGCGCTATGACCAGGATCGCTATCCGTGGGCAGCTCAGCAGTACCGTTTGCGCGGGCCGGAAGAGGTGATCGTCGGCGAGTTCCAGGAAGTGAGCGCTGCGGCGGGGTCGAACACTGTGACTGTGCCGCTTCCCGATCCGGACCCGCCGTGTCAGGCCGGTCAGGTGCCTCCGCTGCCGCCACAGCTGATTGACGTGAAGGGTGTCTGGACGAATCCGGACCGCAGGGGCACGAATTACTACTTTGACGGCGAGACTACCGGTTCGTTCGATCCCGCGACCGGGGTGATTACGCTCTTGCAGCCGCTTCCCGATCCCCTCCCTGAAGGGGATGTGGTCTACGTCCAGTATCAGACCAATAAGTCTTACGACATCCTGCGATTCAAGCTGCCGACGCAGTGGGTTGCGGTAGACACTCCTTATGAGGTGTATCAGGCGGCAGGGTACAACTACAATCCACTGCTGAATGACGACGGGTCGCTCAGACCCATCGAGGAGCAGCCTGCTTCCCGTCTGCGCAATCAGGGAAGCGGAGCCAATGCAGAGGGCTGGAGGACTCTGCGAATTCCGAATCCTCCGAACCCGAATCCGCTCGCTGACCGCCGCACCGTGGAGGTTCCCGCCAATCCGGGCGATACGCAGATCAGTTTCCTCCCCACAGACCCGGATACAGGGCAGGTGGAGACGATCGTCCGGGTGCTGGGCGTGTTCACGGAGCAGGGCGGTGGAGGGACGAACTATTTCGGCAGCTTCGACCCGTGCACCCAGAACGGAATAGACCCGGTGACCATTGAGCTGTCGGAGGCGCTACCGGATGACTTCGCCGGGTCTCTTTACGTCCAGTACGTCTACCGTCGGATATACAAGTTCGACCTCTTCCAGGAGAACGTGCTCGTCCGGGTGGGGGCGTTCCGGGTGGTGGAGCCGTTCGTGCCGGTGGATCCTTACGGGGATGGCCGCACGTTTTACACCCGCGCCTCGCCGGTGGCCGGGGTGGTTGGTGTCTTCGACGAATGGGGCAACGATTATTTCAACGCCCGCACCACCTTCCCGCCGTTCCGCAGCAGGGGCTCGTTCGATACTCTCGGGCTGAACCGGGGACGCATCACCCTTTCGCAGCCTTTGCCTCTGCACGTCCGGAACGTTAAGCTGATCTATTATGTTGGACCGGTTCTGCTGAACGGGCCGGGCGGCTCGTTCACCTACACGGAGCTCCCGATTCCCGGCGTGGATGACCAGGCCCGCTCCTACACTGTGCCAATGTGCGCCGGCTGGTATGAAGGGAGCAACAATACCCCGGCAAATGGCGGGACTCGCTACTGCGTCTCCGGGTCGGCCGGTCTGAACCTGGCCAACGATCCCCGGAGTGTGCCCGGTCTGCGTTATATGCCGAATCCGGGCGCGCACCCCATCTCGTGGGTGGCGAATCATATCGTTTACCAGGACTTCGTGGCTCAGATCAACACGGATACGGAGTCGGAGTTCTACGGGCGTTTTCAGACCGGAGAGATCCGGCTGGATGATCAGCAGGGCCTCGAAGGACGAGTCCTGTCGTCCGGGTTCGCCAATCCGTCGAAGACCGAGGCTGTCGGCGCCATCGGGCGTGACCGGGTCATCCTGAATCCCGTCTATGACCCGACGCGTCCCTCTCAGACGGCCACCTATATCACGGACGTCCTCGGCGTCTGGGACAACGAGGCGCTCCAGGGGGTCAACTACTACACAGGGGGATCCTTCGACCCGGATTCCAACACTATCTTCCTGGGAACCCAGCTTCCGCAGGCGGACATGCGTGTCTGGGTGGTCTACACGATGGATGCGCCTAGTTCCCGCTTCGGCGGTTCAGGGCTGGGTGCGGACCGGATTTTTGCATATCCTGAGATCCCGGACAACAAGGTCAACGTCGAGACCGCATCGAACATCCCGGCCGGAGCCGATCCCAATGACGATCGCTATCGCCTGACGCCAGAGAAGTACTACGATCCGCTCATCGTCGAGTCGTATCTCAAGGATCTGGGTCTGGGCTTCCTGCGCAGGACTGACTGGCGGCAGTTCGTGCCGTTCAACCAGAGCCGGCCGGACGAAGGGAACTCGTCAAACACGTTTGCGTTCCGCATGCGCTACTTCTGCGCGGGGACGGATCCGTATCCCGATGGCCAGCCGCCCAAGCCGTGGAATCCCGTGGCGGACGGGCGTCCGGGCGCAACCGGAGCTCACGTTTACATCAAGTATGACGGTGAGCCGGAGTATCGCATCTTCGGCATGGACAAAGAACTGCCGAGTGACACCACTTATTCCCGGCTCGACAGCAACTCGGACTTCGGTGTCGGTTATCTGCTGAAGTTCGAACCGAACAACGGGTTCCTGGGATGGGTGCAGCGGTCTGATAAACCGAATGCTGGTCCACGCTCCACCCTCCCGAACAACTACATCGCGATGCCCGTCGGCCAGCATCGCTATTTCTTCGCGGCTGCCGACGACTCGTTCCTGCACCGGCTGGATGATGACGACTTCGCATTCATCAACCCGATCAGCCCGGTGCCGCAGATTGACATCAATCCGAATGATCCCTATGCCAACCCGTGGTGGACGGAGCAGAACCCTCCGGCCTACCGGGAGGGAACTCCGCGGCTGCTGGAGAATGTCACGGATCCCGATCCTGAGCGGCAGGCTCCGGACAACCGCGGGCGGTATCAGAGCACAACGCGCTTTGATGCCTACAGTTACGTGGACCGCCACAGCTATCTGCCGGGCGTTGAGCCGCAGACGTGGCTGCCGGGGCAGCCGAAGCCGCCGCAGCTCTGGAATCTGTTGAACAGCATCACGGGGCGGGCGTATCCGTATCCTTCCACCCGCTATCCCGTCGTCCACGCGTTGCTGAGCGGCATCCCGTTCGGGCAGAACGCAACCGGCCACGTCGGCGGTGGGTGGTTCCTGGGCACTATCTCGCCTTACAAGCGGGCGGTGAACCCGTCATTCCGGTATCCGAGCCACAGGCCGATTCCCGAAGTGGGCAGCGGACCGGTCATCGAGCGGCTGATCGAGACCTGCGGGGGCACCACCTCCACTGTGTTCACATTCCAGGTCATCTTCCAGTCGTTCGACCCGGTCACCAAGGTGGGCCGCGCTCCGAACTACATCAAGGTGTTCATCAACAACACCGCGGACGCGAGCGGCCCCTACACGGGTTACGACATGATTCCGGCGAAGCCAGCTGGCAGCATCACGCCGGACGACTACAAGAATGGGCTGCTCTACACCCGGAGCATGACGCTGCCGGCCGGGCCGCACACCTACTACTTTGAAGCGGATGTCGGAATGGGGCCGGTGCGGTTCCCGGTCCGCCCGGACGGGCGCCTGATGGAGCCACCCGTGCTGGACCCGGCTGAGGATCAGAGCTGGAGCTGGTGGGTGGATCCGTATGTCCCTGGCGACCAGTACGCTTCCAATAACGACTACATGCCGGGGCCTTACGTGAACACCGCTCCCGTGCTCAGCAACCACAGCGTCACGCCCACCATCGGACCGCTGGGGACGGAGTTCGTCTATCGCGTGACTTACCGGGATGCGGACAATCAGCGTCCAGCCCTGACGGACCTGATCATTGACCGCGGCAACGGAAGCCAGTTGCGCGTGACGATGCGCAAGGTGGTCCAGACCGACAACAACTTCGCCGCAGGCGTGCAGTACGAGTACCGGCTCTCTTCCATCGAGGCGGCGTCTCTGGGGCTGGGTCTGAAGCGCTACCGGTTCGAGTTTGCGGATGACTGGGGACGCCCGACCGACCCGAGCGATGTCATCTTCGGGGAGCTGGTGCGGTATCCTTCGTCCACTCAGCCGGATGTGGTCAACTGGTTCTCCGGACCGACGGTCACTGCCCTGCAGCAGCCGACTCTGGAGAACGGGCGCGTGCGGTCTCCGGACGGCACAGCGAACGCTGCCACCCGGTGGGTGTACGAGGTGACCTACAAGCATCCGAACAACCGCGTCCCGAGCTATGTCAAGGTGTTCATAGGCGCCCGGTATCAGGCCGGTGATCCCAGGACCGTGCGCACGCTGGAGCGGGTGAAGCCTTCCAGCGCCACCACAGTGCGCACCCGCACCGTCCCGGTGCTGTCGGTGACGGGTGTCTGGACGAACTCGCAGGGGCAGGGGACGAACCACTATACCGGCGGTTCGTTCGATGCCAGCACGGGCGAGATCACGCTGGGAACGCCACTTACTGACGCCAGCCGGGACGTCTGGGTGACCTACGCGGCCAACCCCATCATCTGGGACGGTGGCAACAACATGAGCCAGCGTGTGCCGTCGGACACGGTCTACAGTGACGGTGCTGTGTTCGAGTATGTGACCACGCTGCCCGGGCCGGAGAACCCCGGCGACCTGCCTGTCAACTATTACTACAGCTTCCAGGCAAGCGACGGGACGTTTGTCGCTCAGTTCAACCCGTCCACATCGCCCAGCGCGATGGCCATCACACGCCAGCCTTCGGGCGAGGGTTCGGGTGAGGTTCTGAGCTTTGCGTCCAGCTCGTCCGGCAGGCTGTATGCCACCAGCCGCAGCCCCATCGTGGGGCCGCTGCCGGTGACGGCGATCGGGGACACCGGTATCCTGCTGGAGCCGCGTATCCTGAAGAACGGATCGGTGCTCCGCCGCGAGTTCACCGGTCAGCTCCTGCCGGGGGATCCTGCCATCCGGTCCGTCTCGACGGATGGTCTGACCATCACAGTAGATCCTGCCGTGGTGCACCAGGTGAGGGGTGTGTATGATAACCCGAACCGGATCGGCACGGACTACTACAATACCGGAAACAGCGGCAAGTACAATGCCGCCACGGGAGTCATCGCCCTTGGCGCGGCGCTGCCGGCGGGAGTCCGCCTGGTCTACATTGACTACTACAATGCGGGCGACTACCGTATAGACTTCGTGAACGGCAGGGTGCTGTTCAGCACGGCGAACACGGCCTCGGACAACGTGGACATCGAGTACTGGTTCGCCGCATCGGGTCCGACTGTGGGTCAGAACAATCCGCCAATGCTGACGCAGGGACGGTTCTCGCCCGATCTGCCCGGGCCCGTAGACGGCGGCAGCTCGACGCCTTTCACCTTCACCGTGGTGTATACGGACGTGGACGGTCAGACCGGAGAGCCACCGGCGTTTGTGCGGGTGGTTATTGACGGGGTGGCCTATCCGATGCAGCCGGTGGCGGGAAGCTCGCCCATCTATACCAATGGGGTGACCTTCACCTACACCACCACGCTGTCAAGTGGGAGGCATCAGTACTACTTCGAGGCGTCGGACGGAACAGGCTATGCCCTGTTCGATGCCAATGGCTCCCGGAACTCGGCCACCGTCATCACGGATGTCGTGCCGCTTGCCGGACCGGTGGTGAATGACGATCCCCGGCTGCTGAACGGTAGCGTTTCGCCGAATCCTACGGCGGGGAACCTGCCGGGCACGCCGGTGACCTATACCGTCCAGTTCACGGATCCGGACGGCGACGCGCCGGGAGTCGGTTATCCGCGGGTGTGGATTGACAACCCGCAGGAGATTGACTACTCCGGCATCATCGCCGCGATCAACGGGGCCACGTTGACCATCCAGGGGGCGAACTGGCAGCCCGGCGTGCTGGCCGGCAAGATCCTGCAGATCACCACAGGACTCGTGCTGTCACCGGATACCGGGACCCAGCAGACCGCCACGGCCGCCACGGGCAAGACCTTCCTGGTTCTGACGAACAGCGCCAACACGGTAACCATCGGAGTGACGGATCCGGCGGCGGAGGGCATCACGGTGGGCGATACGGTATCCATCGCGTCGCTGGTGATGACTCAGCCGACGCCCCCGTCCACCAACTATCGCCAGCCGGTGACCTATCAGGTGGTGACCTCGGCGCTGCCCATCGGGGCGCATACGTATCACTTCAGCGCTGTGGCTCCGCCCACCAGCACCGTGGTGCGGTTCCCCGCGAGCGGCGAGCTGAACGGCCCGACCGTGCGCAGCGCCGCGCCTGCGGGGAACGTTCCGCCGGTCCTGACGGCGGGTTCGGTGAATCCGGTCAGCGGTCTGGCTTCGGACACGTTCACATTCCGGGTGAGCTACTCCGACGCAGACAATGACCCGGCTGCTCCGCACGGCGGAGTTGTGGGATACGTGATGCTGGTGTTCACCGACGGAGCCCATGAGCCGGTGGTGATGAGCCCGCTCGCACCGCCGTCGGACTGGACAAGCCCGGTGGTCCACCAGGCGGTTATCGGCAATCTGCCGGCCGGGACGCACCGGTTCCACTTCGTCGCCTCCGACGGCTACCGGAGCGGAGCCACCCTGACCCGATTCCCGGCGGATACGACGGGCGCAAGCGATCCGACCGTGACCATCAACTCGCGGCCGGTCCTGACCATCGGGTCCGGGCAGGGGGTCTCGCCGGCCAACGGCACGACCTCCACGGTGTTCACCTGGACGGTGACCTACTCGGATGCGGACAATGACGCGCCGGCGTTTGTGCGGGTCATCATTGATGGCGGCGCGCCAATCAATATGACCAAGGTCACGCCCGGGACGAACTACCGCGCCGGTGTGGTCTACAGCTATTCCTCGACGCTCGGTCTGGGAAGCCATAACTATCGCTTCGTTGCCAACGACGGCTTCCAGGATGCGGAGACGATGGCTCTCCAGAGCGGACCACTGGTTCAGGATCTGGTGGAGCCGGAGTTGACGGAAGGGCGTGTGGATGCCGTTGCCGGCACTCCCAGCACGTTCATCTACAGCGTGAAGTATCGCGACCCGAATGGGGCGCCGGCGACTTCGGTTATGGTGTTCATAGACAGCCAGCCTGGGCGCGCCATGACGCGGGATCCGTCCTATTCGGATGCTCAGGGACGCTCGCTCTACAAGTCGCCGCCCATCCAGCTGACGGCCGGGACGCATACCTACTACTTCACGGCGAGCAACGGACAGGCGACCACCCGTCTGCCGGCCGGCAGCGCGGTGTTCACCGGGCCGACGGTCAGTGGAGCCAGCCTGATCCTGAACATCGCGCCGTCTGCGCCGAACCTGGGGGACGAGATCGTGGTCTCGGGTAGCCTGACTCCGGCCAATCTGAATCCCGCGACGCTGACCATCACAGCGACGCGCGAGGAGGATGGCTCCGTCATCTCCCGGACCGTCACCACGTCGTCGTCCGGGGAGTATTCGGTGAGCCTGGGTCCGGCGAACGTGAGCGGCCTGTGGACCATCAGTGTTGCCTGGGGAGGCGGCGGAGGGTATCCCGCTCAGTCCACCATTCAGTCGGTGACCGTGGGCGGTTACGCCATCAGCCTGGTCCGCAACAGAATAGATATGATCGGTCTGAGCGTCATTCCCACCAGCGCCGATCCTGCGGATGTGTTTGGCGACGGTGGGACGCCTGACAATACGGCAGACGATGCGGCCACGCGGATGCGGCTGGCTATGTGGAGTCCTACTCTGAACCGGTACCTGATGTATCCTACCGACCGCGCCACCATGCGGATGCAGGGCGGATCCGGGTTCTGGGTGATGCCCACCACCACGGAGACTGTCTACGCGTCGGGTCGGCTGTGGCCGCAGGATACTCCGTACGCGGTGTCTCTGAATACGGGATGGAACCAGATTGCCTCGGTGTTCGCGGTACCGGTTGCCCTGGGTAGTGCGCAGGTGCGCTACCAGGGGCAGGTCCGGACCCTGGCCTCAGCCGCGGCGGCCGGATGGATACGCGACTATGCCTGGGGCTGGAACCCGGCTGCCGGTACCCGCGGGGAGTACTTCCTGGTGCGGCCCGGCACGCAGGTGACTCAACTTGAGCCCGGCCGCGGATACTGGATCCGGGCGCTGGTGGATTGTGAACTGATTCTGCGGCCCTGAGAAGCGGGCGCATAAGCAGGAGATACGGAAAGGGAATCTACGGATAAACCGATGCAAGTCACGATGAGAGAGTATGCGCTCCGCGCGGGGAAAGTGGCGCTTGCGGCGGTGCTGGCTGCCGGTCTGGCGACCGCGGTTGCCGCTGAGGACACGGAACCTGCGGTTACGCTGCCGCCGGTCTCGGCTCCGGCGGTCCAGCCGGCTGCTTCGCCTGCTCCCGCTGCGGAATCTCCCGCGCCCGCTCCGGCCCCGGCTCAGCCGGTATACACCGGACCGCGGCTCGGCCTGCTGATCATGCCCTTCGATAGCCAGGTGGAGCAGAATGCGAATACCCTGGGGCCGAAGGTGGCTCGCGCGATGAAGGATGCTTCCATGCTCAGCCGCCGCTACAACGGCGTGCTATACAATCCCCGGCATCCGGTCATCCGCAGGGCTCAGGAGGAGAACGTTCTGCGGGAGTCCGACGTGCGCGGGCCGTTCGGCATTGAGGATGATCAGATCGAGCGCGCCCTGCGCATCGCGCAGGTCATGGAGTTCCCCAGGGTGATGGTGGGCGCCATTACGGACTTCGAGTTCAATTCGGAGAAGCGGGAAGGCCAGATCACCATCACAGCGGAGATCCTGAACGCTGAGACCGGCCGGGTCGAGGGACAGACTCTGGTGGCTACGGGCCGCTCGCCGGCGAATATGGTGGCCGGGTTGCCGGAGCAGTTCGCGCTGGCCGCGACGGAAGATGCGGTGCAGCAGATCGTGGCTCGCTTCCCGGGCATCGCCCAGCCCACAGTGGCCCAGAACGGTAGCGAGGGTCAGGCTCCGCCGGAAGAAGCGGCAGCCGGGCCGAAAAAGAAGAAGAATAACACGGGCATCCTTGCGGCCCTCGCCATCCTGGCCGGAATTCTGATCGCCGGCGGAGGCGGTGGAGGCGGAGGTGGTACCGGTATTGATGGCCCGCCGCCGCCCCCGTTCTGATCGGGCACCATCGCTGCAAAGAGCGTGTTGAATAAGAAGGCCGTCCTGATGGGCGGCCTTCGGCCTTCCCGGGCAAACAGCGCACTGGCAGACGCGGGGCTGTTCAGATATGCTGAATTCGGGAAGTCCCCGGACCCTCCCGGGAGTGTGTTCGCGAAGATGTCTCAGTTCCGGCTGACAACCGATCTCAGACCCACAGGGGACCAGCCACAGGCTATTGACAAGCTTGTACACGGCGTGCTGGACGGGATGAAGATGCAGACCCTGCTGGGGGTCACCGGCTCCGGCAAGACGTTCACGATGGCCAATGTCATTGAGCGTCTGCAGCGTCCCACGCTGGTCATTGCGCATAACAAGACGCTTGCGGCTCAGCTTTGCAGTGAGTTCCGGGAGTTCTTCGGGGAGAATGCAGTCGAGTATTTCGTCTCTTACTACGACTATTACCAGCCCGAGGCGTATGTCCCGCAGACGGACACCTACATCGAGAAAGACAGTTCCATTAACGATGAGATAGACCGGCTGAGACACTCCGCCACCCAGGCGGTGCTGGAGCGGCGCGATGTGGTGGTGGTGGCGAGCGTCTCCTGCATCTACGGCCTGGGTTCTCCCGAGGAATACCTGAAGAGCCTGATGACCTTCCGGCGCGGGGAGTGTTATTCGCGCGACGAAGTGCTGCGTCAGCTCATAACCATGCAGTTCGTCCGCAACGATTTCGGCGGAGGGCGCGGCACGTTCCGCGTGCGGGGCGATACTCTGGAGATCCAGCCGGCGGATGAGGAGATCCTGACGCGCCTGGAGTTCTTCGGAGACGAGCTGGAGAAGATCACCACAGTGGATCCCGTGACGGGTGAGGTGACTGCCGAGCTGGACCGGGTGACCATCTTTCCGGCGACACATTACGTCACGCCGGCGGACCAGTTGGAGGAGCTGCTGCGGGAGATCGAAGAGGAGATGCTAGAGCGTGTGGCGTTCTTCGAGAAGCAGGGACGCTACATCGAGGCCCAGCGCATCGAACAGCGGACCCGCTACGATATGGAGATGATCCGGGAGGTGGGCTACTGCAACGGCATTGAGAATTACTCCCGCATCTTCGATCGCCGCCCGCCCGGGTCGCCGCCTGCGACACTGCTTTCTTATTTCCCGAAGGATTATCTGCTGTTCATAGACGAGTCCCATCAGACCATCCCGCAGATCCACGGGATGTATAACGGTGACCGCTCCCGGAAGGAGACGCTTGTCGAATATGGATTCCGTCTGCCGTCCGCGCTGGACAACCGTCCACTCAAGTTCGAGGAGTTTGAGGCGCTGATGGGGCAGACCATCTTCGTGAGCGCAACGCCCGGACCCTACGAGCGGAAGCACTCGCAACAGATCGTCGAGCAGCTTATCCGGCCGACCGGGCTGGTGGATCCGGAGGTGGAGGTCCGGCCCACAAAAGGACAGATAGACAGCCTGATCGCCGAGATACGCCGCTGCGTGGAAAGCGACGAACGGGTGCTGGTGACCACCCTGACCAAGAAGATGGCCGAGGATCTCTCAGAGTATCTCCTGGAGTGCGGGTTCAAGGTGCACTATCTGCATTCGGAGATAGAGACTCTGGATCGCATCGCGATCCTGCGGGACCTCCGGTTGGGAGTCTATGACGTGGTGGTGGGGATCAACCTTCTCAGGGAGGGGCTGGATCTCCCCGAGGTGGCGCTGGTGGCGGTCCTGGATGCTGACAAGGAAGGTTTCCTGCGCTCCGACACATCGCTCATCCAGATCATCGGGCGGGCGGCCCGGAACGCCTCCGGAAAGGTGCTTCTATTCGCGGACACCATTACGGATTCCATGCGCAGAGCCATTGACGAGACCAACAGACGCCGTGAGATCCAGATGGCATACAACAGGGAGCACGGCATAGAGCCGCGCACCATCCGCAAGGCAATCCGGGACGTCCTGGAAGCTCCACGGCTCGGGGCTGCCGCGGCGCGGGACAGTGAACCGGGAGCGCTTGGCAAGTCCCGTTCCATCCGCGGAGATGCGGTGCCGCTGGATCAGTTGATGCTCACGATCAGCGACCTGGAGAAGGAGATGAAGGCGGCAGCGCGGGCGCTGGAGTTCGAGCAGGCTGCCCTGCTGCGGGATGAGATCACCCGTTTGAAAAAGCTCTTGCCGAAAGGTTCCCTGGTGGACGAGGCGGTCACTCCGGCTCAGAGGCGGGCCGCGGCCCGAGCGGGGCGTCGTTGAGGTGGGCGGGAGAGTGAATCGTGAGGTTTGCAGCCTGATATGTCACAGGACCGCATTGTAGTCCTCGGCGCGCGCCAGCACAATCTGAAGAACATCAATGTGGAGATCCCGCGGGATCGCCTGGTGGTCATCACCGGCCTGTCGGGTTCGGGGAAGTCGTCGCTTGCGTTCGATACCATTTACGCCGAGGGGCAGCGGCGGTATGTGGAGTCCCTCTCCGCTTATGCCCGCCAGTTCCTGGGGCAGATGGACAAGCCGGACGTGGACGATATTCAAGGGTTGTCCCCTGCCGTTTCCATAGATCAGAAGTCCACCACCCGCAATCCTCGCTCCACCGTCGGGACCGTCACGGAGATCTACGACTATCTCCGCCTGCTATTTGCCCGCATCGGGGTTCCCCACTGTCACCAGTGTGGGAAGCCGGTGAGCCGTCAGACTGCCGAGCAGATTGTGGACGCGGTGATGGCTTTGCCGGAAGGCAGCCGTCTGCTGATCCTGGCTCCGTTGGTGCGGGGGCGCAAAGGCATTTACCGTCAGGTGATTGATGATGCGCGTCAGCAGGGGTTCGTCAGGGTGCGCGTGGACGGCACGGTCTACGAGGTGACCGACGACATCCCGATGGAGCGCTACAAGCAGCACACCATCGAGGTGGTGGTGGACCGCATCGTCCTTCGTCCCGATGCGGCGGGCCGGGTCTCCGACTCCGTCACCACTGCACTTCGCCTGGCCGGCGGGCTGGTGACGGTGGCCATCGTGGACGGGGAGGAGATGACCTTCAGCGAGGCGTTCGGGTGTCCGGACTGCGGGGTCAGTCTGGAGGAGCTGGCACCGCGCAACTTCTCCTTCAACAGCCCTTACGGTGCCTGTCCGGATTGCCACGGCCTGGGCTCCTTCCTGCGGCTGGATGAGAATCTGGTTGTGCCGAATCCCCGTTTGTCCATAAATCGCGGGGCCATCGCTCCCCTGGCGGGGACCACCAGCGAATACTGGAACTCCATTCTGCAGGGGCTGGCGCACAATCTGGGCTTCTCACTGGATACGCCCTGGGAGCGCCTGACGCCGGAGCAGCAGCGGGCGGTTCTTTACGGGGACAGCCGCCCCGTGCAGGTGCGCTTCCGCAGCCGCTACGGGCGGCAGCGCGTCTGGGAAACTCGCTTCGAGGGAGTGATGACCTGGCTGGAGCGGCGCTACCGGGATTCCTCGTCCCAGCAGATGAAGGACGAGACCGAGAAGTTCATGACGGAATATCCCTGCGAGTCCTGCGGGGGCAAACGCCTGAAGCCGGAAAGCCTGGCGGTCCGGGTGGACGGCAAGAACATCGCCGAGGTGACCGCCCTGTCCGTCAGCGCCGCGCTGGAGTTCTTCGGCAGCCTGAAGCTCACGGAGCGCCAGGAGATGATCGCCCGGCAGGTCATCAAGGAGATCCGCACGCGTCTGGGCTTCCTGCAGGATGTGGGACTGGGCTATCTCACTCTGGACCGGGCTGCGGGCACGCTGGCGGGAGGGGAAGCGCAGCGCATCCGGCTGGCCACGCAGATCGGCTCAGGCCTGATGGGCGTGCTCTACATTCTGGATGAGCCGAGCATCGGGCTGCACCAGCGCGATAACCACCGTCTGATCGAGACCCTCCAGCGTCTGCGGGATCTGGGAAACACCATCATCGTTGTCGAGCACGACGAGGATACCATCCGCGCTGCGGATTACGTGGTGGACATCGGGCCTGGGGCGGGTGAGCATGGAGGGCAGGTGGTGGCGGCCGGAACGGTGGAGGACATCGAACGCAACCCGCAGTCCATCACGGGGCAGTATCTATCCGGCAAGGAGTGCATCCCGGTCCCGGAGAAGAGGCGTCAGCCCGACGGGCGGTCCCTGCGCATCATCGGCGCCCGGCAGCACAACCTCAAGAACATTGATGTTGAGATCCCTCTCGGGATGCTGGTGTGCGTCACGGGTGTGTCCGGCTCCGGCAAGAGTACCCTCATTCAGGAGACCCTCTACCCGCGTCTGATGCGAGAGGTTTACGGCGCATACCGGGGGTGGGGGGAACATGACGAGCTTCTGGGAGCGTCCCATATAGATCGCGTCATAGACATAGACCAGTCGCCCATTGGCCGGACGCCGCGCTCCAACCCGGCCACCTATACCGGTGTGTTCGACCTGATCCGGGCACTCTTCGCCCAGACCCCCGACGCGCGGATGCGGGGGTATCAGCCTGGACGGTTCAGCTTCAATGTGAAGGGCGGGCGCTGCGAGGCGTGCCGCGGCGACGGCATCATCAAGATCGAGATGCACTTCCTGCCCGATGTCTACATCCCGTGCGAGGTGTGCAAGGGGAAGCGCTACAACCGGGAGACGCTGGAGGTCCGCTACAAGGGTAAGAACATCGCGGATGTTCTGGATATGACGGTCTCGCAGGCGCTGGAGTTCTTCCGCAACATCCCGCCCATTGCGCGCAAGCTGGGGACCATTCACGACGTGGGGCTAGACTATATCCGCCTGGGCCAGCCAGCCACCACCCTCTCCGGAGGTGAGGCTCAGCGGGTGAAGCTGGCCACGGAACTTTCCAAGCGCGGCACCGGCCGCACGCTCTATATTCTGGACGAGCCCACCACAGGACTCCATTTCCACGATATCCGCAAACTGCTGGAGGTTCTTCGCCGCCTGACGGAGCAGGGCAACAGCGTGATCGTCATCGAGCACAATCTGGACGTGGTGAAAACGGCGGACTGGGTGATTGACCTGGGGCCGGAGGGAGGCGAGGGCGGCGGCCGGGTGGTGGCCGCGGGATCGCCGGAAGTGGTGGCGCAGTGCCCGGAGAGCCATACGGGCCGCTTCCTGAAGCCTCTGCTGGAGCGCGCCGCGCGCAGAGCGCAGTCTCTGCAGGCACCCTCGCTGGTCACCGCCGCCGGCTGACCTTTTGAGCTACTTTTTTATCCTGCCTCTCTCCTGTTCTCTACCTCCCGCTTGCGTGGGACCGGGCAGCGCGGCGGCCGGGGCTGTGTTGTGTGCGGTTTCGCGTGGGTGTGCAAACCGGTCGCAAATCGGGTAATGTATGTATGTCGTGCGACCGGTTCGCGTATCCCTCAGGGACGGACGCGGCCGCAAATCCATAACCTGCAAGGACGGTAAGACAGATGGCTTTTTCTCTGCCTGAGCTTCCCTATCCGTACGATGCGCTGGAGCCGCACATTGACGCGCGGACGATGGAGATTCACCATACCAAGCATCACGGTGCGTATGTCAACAACCTGAACGATGCCATCAAGGGCACGGAGCTGGAAGGGCTCTCCATCGAAGAGATCTTGGCGAAAGGGGTGGACGCCATCCCCACGGCCGTGCGCAACAATGGCGGCGGGCATCATAACCACACGCTGTTCTGGAACATCATGGGGCCGGACGGCGGCGGCGAGCCCGAGGGTGACCTCAGGGCGGCCATCGAAGCCGATTTCGGCAGCTTCGAGGCTTTCAAGGAGAAGTTCGAGACCGCCGGGAAGACGCGGTTCGGCTCCGGATGGGCGTGGCTTGTGCTGCTGGAGAATGGAAAGCTCGACGTTTACAGCACGGCGAACCAGGACAGTCCGCTGATGGAGGGCAAGAAGCCGATTCTGGGCCTGGATGTGTGGGAGCACGCCTACTACCTGAAATATCAGAACCGCCGCCCAGACTACATCTCGGCCTGGTGGAACGTGGTGGACTGGAAGAAGGTGGGCGAAATCTACGTGCGCGCGAAGTAATCCGGCGCGGTTCTGTCGAATCTTCCCCGGGGGCGGGCTTCGGATGGCCTGCCCCCGGTTGTCTTATCGGATGTGCCGGAGGGCGATCTGGCCCGGCCGGCGAGGGGAGGTCCGGCTTTGAAAGTCCTGCTTTTCAACGGAGGAGAGGTCCACGACCATCGCGGTTGTGGGGACGAGATTCTGCGTCACCTGGAGGGCGCGGGATGTTTCGAAGTGACTCGCGTGGAGGATGATCTGGAGGTCTTCGCGCGCCCGGAGCTGGCGGATTTCGACTGTGTGGTCTTCTACTATACGGTCGGCGAGATTTCGGACGCTCAGCTGGTGGGGTTGTCCAACTATATTGCTTCCGGCAAAGGTTTTGTCCCGGTCCACAGCGGCGCAGATTCATTCCGCGATTCGGACGATTACCGGGCGATCGTGGGCGGGTATTTCGTCACCCATCCACACTACCGCTCCTATCAGGTTAGCGTGCTGGACCGCGAGCACGAGATTACCCGGGATCTGGACGAATTCACAGTGACGGACGAGCAGTATATCACCAGCTACGACAGCCGCGTGAACGTGCTGGCGACGGCGCTTTGGCAGGGGAAGGCGTGGCCGGTGGCCTGGACGAAAAGCTGGGGGAGGGGACGCGTGTTCTATCTGGCGCTCGGTCATGATCCTGCTGCGTGCCGTGACCCCAACTTCGGACTGTTGCTGACGCGCGGTGTAAAATGGGCGGGCAGCGCCGCTGCAGGTTGAAAGGTCTGGTCCGGACCCTCAGGGGAGAGGCAAACCGATGAAAGCCATCAGATTATACGCTCCTGGCGATCTGCGCACAGGCGATGAGCCGGTTCCCGTTCCAGGTCCAGGGGAGGTTCTCCTGCGGGTTCGGGCGGTGGGGGTATGTGCCTCGGATGTACATTACTACAACGAGGGCCGCATCGGCGATCAGATCGTCACCGATCCGTTGATACTGGGCCACGAGGTCGGTGCGGAGGTCGTGGAGACCGGGCCCGGAGTGTCCGGGCTGGCGCCCGGGGACCGGGTGGCGGTGGAGCCCGGCCAGAGCTGCGGAAAGTGTGACCCCTGCCGCCGCGGGTGGCCGAATCTCTGTCCGGCGGTCCGCTTTTTCGGCACTCCACCCGTGGA
>Ga0101944_10002507_pt1 | contig 29356 bp, 20 predicted proteins | sample DewCreD2012metaG_FD_75245 | JGI IMG/M metagenome (GOLD analysis project Ga0101944, IMG submission 75245) | Hot spring sediment bacterial and archeal communities from British Columbia, Canada, to study Microbial Dark Matter (Phase II) - Dewar... ... | reverse complement strand
TCTGGCAGGGCATCGACGTTCCCGGTGAGGCCCTCTCTTGCCTGCTGATCGACAAACTGCCCTTCGAGGTCCCCGACGATCCCGTCACGGCAGCCCGGATGAAATGGGCGGCGGCACAGGGTGGAAACGCCTTCTACCAGTACCAGGTCCCCCGGGCGGTCATTCAGCTGAAGCAGGGAGTTGGGCGGCTGATCCGTTCATCCCAGGATCGCGGTGTGGCGGCCATCTTCGATATGCGGCTGCGAGCCAAGAGCTACGGCCAGTTGTTTCTTCAAAGTCTCCCCCGCTTCCGGCTGATCGACTCGACGGAGCCCATGGATATGTTCCTGGACTCGCACGTTTTCGAAAAGCCTTCCGAGTGATTATAGGATGGTTTAGAAATGCGATCGACCGCAGGCCCGGCAACAAGGTATCCAGAAAAGGGGCGGCAAGCCGTTTCCAATGAGGAGCAACGTCTGCGAGGCGTTGACTGGAGTGGAGTCATGGGTCCAACAAACCTGATTGCGAAAGGAGGAGCGCCATGGAAAAAAAGCTGCTGTTGGCAGTGGACGGTTCGGAGCGAGGCTTGGAGGCGGTTTCCGTTCTCGGAGAACTCCTGAAGCATGACAAGGAGCTCAATCTGAGCGTGCTTCATTGTGTTCAGCAGCTTTCGAGCCTTCTCCCCGGCGAGTTGTGCGGGGAGGTTGAGGAAACCTGCCGACTGCCCTACGCGCAGCAGGAAAAGGTGGGACATGCCGTTCTGGAGGAGACGCGCCGCCGGCTTGTGGAAGCCGGCTTTCCCGAAGACCGCATCCAGTTCAAAACGAGGCTCGACAGCATGGACCCCGGCCAGGACATCATCACCGAGGCGAGGGAATCGGGAATTCGGAGCATCGCCCTGGGTCGAAGGGGTCGCAACACCCTCGAGGGACTACTCATCGGAAGCGTGTCGAGCAAGGTGGCCCAATACGCCAAGGACCGTGCGGTGTGGATCGTCGATACCCCCGTCTACCGGAGCCGCAGAGCCCTGGTCGCCATGGAGGGAGGCCCCGATTCACGCACCCTGGCCCGGTATGCCGCCGAATTCATCGCTCCCATCGACGGCCTGAAATATACGTTCCTCCATCTCATGCCTCCCGTACCGCCGACATTTTGGGACGACGGCCACATCCTGGGCCCGGCAGAGCAGAAGGACCGGCAGTCTCGCATCGAGAAATGGGCCTCGGACTGGATCCGCAAGGTGGAGAGCTTCATGAGCGACGCCAAGGAGATGCTGAAGGAGCGCGGTGTCCCCGAGAAGAATATCGAAACCCGGATCGAAACGACCAAGGAGGGCGTTGCCCGGGACCTGCTCAACGACATTGCTTCGGCCCAGTATCAGATGGTCCTCATGGGAAAGAAGAGCTTCCACGAGCGCAAGCCGTTTCTGCTGGGCTCCCATGCCAACAAGGTCCTTCAGGCCGTCAAGGGATCGATCCTCTGCCTGGTGGACTCGCAGTAGCCCGGTTGCACTGAGGGAGGCGCAATGGTCATCAGCGGGGCTTCGGCGGATCAGATTCGGCGATGGGGAGAAAGGCTGCCCCGGTCTCTCCCCATCCGGCTCAGGAAAGTTCCCGATCCAAGGTCCGGGGATTTCGAACGCTTCGTTCAGGAGTTCGCGCGGTGCGCCGGCAACGTGCGGATCATCATGGATGAGGGCGGGCCGGGGGAGCTTCCCGCCATTGTCGTCTCCGACTCCCTGATCTACCAGGCCCTGCCCTATGATCGGGAACTGGCCCCGTTTCTCGAGTTCCTCACCAACAGCCTGGGTGAGATCGATCCACCCGCGTTCGATTTGAAGGAAAAGCTCGGGAGAATCGACTGGCCAGCGGACATCACGATCTTCATCGCCCCCGGATGCCCTCACTGCCCGGAGGCAGTGAAGCAAATCGGGCTTCTGGCGTTTCACCAGCCTTGGATTCGGATCACCATCGTGGATGCGGCTCTTTTTCCTGAAATTTCAGCGCCCCTGGCCATACGGGCGGTGCCGACGATCCTTCTGGATGGGCAATTCCGGTGGACGGGCTCCGTTGAACTGACCGAGTTGCTGGATACCCTCATCCATCGTGACAGTGCCCGACTCCCGGCATCTTCCCTCAAAACCCTGCTGAAGGACGGCCAGGCGGAGCGACTGGCGCAGATGATGATCGAACGTGGAGAGATCTTCCCCGCTCTCGCGGATCTCCTGACGCACCCCGAATGGTCCGTAAGACTCGGAGCCGTGGTTGTGGCCGAGGAGATCATCGAGAAGAGTCCGGAACTGGCGATCGCCCTCCCTCCTCCCCTTTGGGCAAAGTTTTACGGAGCCGATGAGACCGTCAAGGGCGACATCCTCTATCTCATCGGACTGGCGGGCTCGCCGCGGGAATGGTCGGAGCGTTTCGAGGAGATTGTGAGATCGGATTTGGCCGAGGACCTCCGGGAGACGGCCCGGGAAGCCCTGGACCGCTGGAATTCAGGCCGCGAGGCGTGAGCCCGCAGGCCTTTCCTTTGGACTGGCAAGAATCTTACGCCCCCTGGTCCGAAGGCTCGCTTGAACGACCGATGGTCAAAGGTTTTCGCCGCGCATGGAGTGGACAAATTGAGTGGAATTCTGGTTGGAGCCTGGGGCGACCGGATCGTCGACAACCGCCGGACCGGCAAACCCCCTGAGGGGCTCGGCGGCCTGGAGAATATCGGCGACTATGAGCCCGGTAATCGCATCAAGGCCGTCGTCGGCTGGAACGGTTTTTTCGTGTTCGATGAAGACGTGGACCTCATCGACATGGCCCGCGCCTATCTGGATGTGGTGCAGGGGGAGTCTTGCGGCAAGTGCGTTCCGTGCTGCCTGGGGACACGTGTCGCCGCCGATGTCTTGACCCGCATCGCCGAGGGGAAGGGAGTCGAAGAGGACATCGAGACTCTGAGACGTGTGGGAAAGGTCGCCAAGGCCGGGTCCATGTGTGAACTGGGTCACACCTCCATGAACGCCGTTCTCGCCATCCTCGACCATTTTGAAAGTGAATTCCGGCAAGCCGTGCTGGTCGGGAAACACCGTCGACGAGGGAGCTATCACACCAAGGTGACCGCCCCGTGCATTGAAGCCTGTCCCGAGCGCCTCGATATTCCAAGGTATATTGATTACATCAAATCGGCGCGCTACACCGAGTCGCTGTCCGTGATTCACGAAAAAAATCCGCTTTCGTCGGTCTGCGGGAGGGTGTGCGTGCGTTTCTGCGAGTTTGTCTGCCGTCGGGCCAAACTCGACGACCCGGTCAGCATCAAGCATCTCAAGCGTTTTGTTTCGGACGTGGAGATGGATGCCGCGGTCAAGAAGCACGACCCGGTCGCCACCCTCAGGCCCGACGCTCCGAGAATCGCCATCATCGGTGCAGGCCCCGCCGGAATGACCGCCGCCTACCACCTCCTGCTCAAAGGCTACGCGGTGGAAATTTACGAGGCCGAGAGCGAGCCCGGAGGCATGGCGGCCATGGGGATTCCCGACTATCGACTGCCTCGCGAAGTGATTCGCAAGGAGTTTGAAATCATTCAAAAAATGGGCGTAGTGGTCCATTATGGAAAAGCGCTCGGCCGCGACTTCCGCCTCGACGGACTCCTGCAGGAGGGATTCCAGGCCGTATTCCTGGCCATCGGCGCGCAGAAAGGGACCCTGCTGGGCATCGAGGGAGAGGATCAAAATCCGGAAGGTTATTACACGGGTATCGAGTTTCTCCGCCGGGTGAATCTCGGCCGGCCCATCGAGGTGGGGAAGACCGCCGTGGTCGTGGGCGGCGGCAATGTCGCCATGGACTGTGCCCGGTCGGCGCTTCGGCTTGGGGTGAGGCAAGTCCACCTGGTTTATCGGCGCACCAGGGACGAAATGCCCGCGGACGCGGAAGAGATCCACGATGCCCTCGAAGAGGGTGTGGAATTTCACTTCCTGAGCAACCCCATCAGGCTTCTGATCCAGGAGGGAAGGATCTCGGGAGTGGAGTGCATCCGCATGGGGCTCGGCGAGCCGGATGAGGATGGGAGAAGGCGCCCGGTCCCGTTGGAGCGCTCGGAATTCGTCATTCCCTGCGACACCGTCATCCCTGCCATCGGTCAGAAGGTGGATGTTTCATGCCTGCAGGCGAGGTGTTGCCCCGAGCTCACCCGATGGGGCACGGTGAAGGTGGACGCCGACACCCTTCAAACCACCCAGGACGGCATCTTCGCGGGGGGCGACTGCGTCACGGGTCCGGCCACGCTCATCGAGGCCATGGCGGCGGGATTCAGGGTCAGCAATTCGATCGATCAGTACCTGAGAGAGGGGAAAGTCACCCTCACCGAGGATGAGAAGATGAGCCGGGTGTTCCGGGCGGTCTCCGCCGTCGATGAGGACCGGGTGGACCGGCTGGGCTCGGGTCTGGGACGGATCAAGATGCCGATGCGCTCCGTGGAGGATCGCCTGGACGATTTCGAGGAGGTCGAGATGGGGCTCTCCCCCGAGGACGCGCTGCTCGAGGCGGATCGCTGCCTGCGCTGCTATCGCATTCTCCTCGTTGCCACGGAGAAGGTGGACAGGGAATGAACCCGAAAAGGACCATCGTCAAGGCTGACGGCCAGGAATCGCAGATCACGCTGAACGGCACGCCCGTACGAGCGATCGAGGGACGGACGATCCTTGAAGTCGCGCGGAGCCACGGTATCCACATCCCCACCCTGTGCTACATCCGGAAACTCAGACCGCTGGGCTCCTGCCGCCTGTGCGTGGTGGAAGTCGAAGGCACGCCGACGCCCGTGACGGCCTGCACCGCGCCGATTGTGGACGGCATGGTCATCACGACCGATTCTCCCCAACTGGAACGATTGCGTCGGGAAATCCTGAAGCTCATCCTCCAGAAACATCCGCTCAACTGCTATGCCTGCGAGATCAACGGCAGCTGCCAGCTCCAGGACCTCGTCCACGCCTACGACATTGGACACAACGATCTGCATGCCTATAACATCCGCCCCATCGAATTCGAGCCCGAGCCCTACTCGACTCCGCTCATCAAGTACCACCCGCAGCGCTGCATTCTCTGCGGACGGTGCGTTCAGGCCTGCTTGGAAATCAGTGAAGTGGGAGCGATCAGCTTCAAGGGACGAGGAGCAAGCACACGCATCGCCCCCGTGATGCCCACGGCCGAGTTCAAACCCGAGTGCATCTCCTGCGGCGAGTGCATGTCCGCTTGCCCGGTCAACGCCCTCACCGAAGCCAGGGGGCGGCCCCGGGGAAAAGCGTGGGAAACCAAACGTGTGAAGACCATCTGCACCTATTGCGGGTGCGGCTGCCAGCTGGAGCTGAACGTCACCAACAATAGGGTGACGGGCGTCACCCCCTGTGAGGGCGGACCGAACCAGGGGGCGCTCTGTTCCAAGGGTCGGTTCGGCTATGATTTCGTCAACCATCCGGACCGCCTGGGAAGGCCGAGGATTCGTCGCGGTGGAAAGCTGGAGGAGGTTCACTGGGACCAGGCCCTGGACTTCTGCGCCGAGAGGCTCGCGGAAATCCTCGCCGCGCACGGAGTCGATGCCATCGCGGGCTTGAGCTCCGCCCGCTGCACCAACGAAGAGAACTACCTCTTCCAGAAGCTCATGCGATCAGTCCTGGGAACCAACAATGTCGACCACTGCGCCCGCCTCTGCCACTCCCCGACCGTGGCCGGTCTGGCCGCTGCGTTTGGAAGCGGCGCGATGACCAACTCGATGAAAGAGGTGGAGGACACCGACTGCATCCTCATCACCGGGAGCAACACCGCCGAATGCCATCCCATCATCGGCCGGATGGTCAAACGGGCCGTGGACCGCAAGCGTGCGAAACTGATCGTCATCGATCCGCGCAGGGTCGAGCTGGTCAAGTTTGCCCACATCTGGCTCAGACCGCGCCCCGGCACCGACATCGCGTGGATCAATGCCATGGCTCACGTGATCATCGAAGAAGGGCTTTGGGACGAAGCCTATGTCAACCATCGAACGGAAGGCTTTGAAGCGTTCCGAGCCTGCGTGGCGCATTATTCGCCCGAACGTGCGGAGGGGGTCACGGGGATTCCCGCCCATGAACTGCGGCGGGCCGCTCGAAGGTATGCTCAGGGCCCCAAAGCCATGATCCTTTATGCCATGGGGATCACTCAGCACACCAAGGGGACCGACAACGTCAAGGCGCTGGCCAATCTGGCCATGCTGTGCGGAAACATAGGCGTCGAGGGTGGAGGTCTGGCGCCGCTTCGCGGGCAGAACAACGTTCAGGGCGCTTGCGACATGGGTGCCCTGCCCAATGTGTTCCCAGGATATCAACCGGTGACCGACGAGGCGGTTCTCGCCCGATTCCAGCAGCGGTGGGGCACGGGAACGCGCCTCTCGAACCGAGTGGGTCTGACGGCGACGGAGATGTTCAGCGCCGCCGTGGAGGGAAGACTGCGGGCCATGCTCATCATGGGGGAAAACCCGGTGCTCAGTGACGCCAATTGCTCCCACGTCAGGAAAGCGCTGGGCTGCCTGGACTTGTTGATCGTCCAGGACATTTTTCTCACCGAAACGGCCCAGATGGCGGACGTGGTCCTGCCCGCGGCCTCCTTCGCCGAGAAGGACGGCACCTTCACCAATACGGAGCGCCGCGTGCAGCGCGTGCGCAAGGCCCTCGACCCGCCGGGGAGGGCCATGGCGGACTGGGAGATCCTCTGTGCTCTGGCGCAGCGGGTAAGCCGGAAGATACAGGCCCGTCAGGCAGCCATGAATGAGGCCGGCAGCCCTGCCTCGCATCCAAGGCCGTTTTCTCATGGATACTGGGATTACAGATCACCGTCGGAGATATTCGACGAACTGGCCGAATTGACCCCGGCGTATGCGGGAATGAGCTACAGCCGGCTGGAACGTGGAGGGCTCCAGTGGCCATGCCCCAACAAATATCATCCGGGCACACCGGTCCTGCACAGGGACCGCTTCGTACGGGGAATGGGAAAGTTTCACGCCGTGGAGCAAACTCCCTCGGCGGAGGAGCCCGACGAGGCCTATCCTTTTCTCCTCAGCACCGGCCGCACCCGCTTTCACTACCACACGGGCACCATGACCCGTCGCTCCCAGGGGCTGAATTTCGTCGCTCCGGAAGGATTCGTCGAGATGAATCCTGGGGACGCGGCCGCACTCGACATCCGTGACGGCGATCGGGTCCGGCTGGTCTCGCGCAGGGGCGAGATCACGTCCCGCGTGCGACTGACCGACCGGTCGCCCCAGGGAATGGTTTTCGCCACGTTTCATTTCAGGGAGTCGCCGGTCAACGTGCTGACCAACGATGCCCTGGACCCGACGGCCAAAATTCCCGAGCTCAAGGTCTCCGCGGTTCGAGTTGAAAAGCTTCCCGGAGATCCCGGGTAAGGCTCGTCGGCCAGTCCTCGCCAGCCCTGCGCCGGGCAGAGATCAGACGGCGCCCTGAAATTTACCCATCATCACCTTTTGCATCTTCAGGGTGACCGCGGCCCTGTCGTGCCCTTCCCGGAGGCGGCGGCCCAGGAGCTCTCCAGCATTCGCCGCCGACCGCATCACCTCCGGTTGACTCCTCACGTCAGGGGTCGACTCGGGCGTGATCTTGACGCCCTCCCCCTGCAGGAAATAGGGAATCCCCACCTTGCAGGTTTCGCCGTATCCGCAGGAATAGCAGGATGCGGCCCCCTGCCCCGACACCTTGGCAACGGTCTCGACAAAGCTGTAGAGAAGGAATTTTTCAATTTCATCCGCCGGAAACTGTCCCAGGGTGCCGCCGACACCGACGGCAACCCCCAGCTTGCCCCACATGAGGTTGCCCTCCTGGTGTCGAAACTGGAACCACCTCTCCAGAAAAGCATGGGTGGTGGCGTTGAGACCCGAATAATAATTGGGGGCGCCGATGACAAAGGCATCGGCTTCCACCAGCTTGTCCCGAAGCGGGAGCATGTCGTCCTCGACCTTGCAGACGTTGTCCTTCACACAGCCCAGGCAGGCGATGCATCCGGAGATCGTCTTTCCCCTGAGGGAGATGATTTCGTAGTCGAATCCAGCGGCCTGTGCCACCGTCTCGACAAGCTGGTGGGTCCCTGACTGACTCTCTTTTCGAGGGCTTCCGGAAATGGCGAGTATCTTCATTTCACTGCTCCAGGTTGAGTGCAAAAGACGTTTCCTCACGCGCGGCCATGCTCATCCCGCCCATGACAAGGGACGAACGGCGCACAACAGTTCCTTTATTAACTCAACCGGCGGGGAATTTTTGTAGCGATGACTACAAGGGGAAAGCCTCATGACTCATCCCGCACCTTTTTTTACCCATGGTGCATTCCACCGGCCTTAGTACAGCGCAACGCAAGAAGGTGTCCGTTCTGGTCTCGTCATGCCGGCGGTCCTTTAGCCGGCATCCCGGGCTTTCTGTGGATTCCGGCATGAAGATTGCCTGAATGACGATTTAAGTTTTGGACACTCTAGATTGTGTTGACCAGTACTCAGACTGCCGCTGAAGAATCCACTGAAGACTCCCGATCCGCTATTGCGCAAGCGCCTTCATCCAATATAAAAGCGAAATGGCAGGGGTTGCCTTGGATGTGGGATGCATCCGGCTTTCCATTGATTTCCGATTCGAAGGGCTCAGCCGCCGTGGACACACCCGATAGCTCCAGGGAAGAGAAGAGCCTGCCGCCAGCCGAGCATGACGGAAATCCTTCGGCATGGCTGAGAACACTGGCAAACCTCCATAAACACCGCACCGTCCGCTGGACCTGCTTCAGCCTGATTGTTGGGGTCCTGAGCGGTTCCATGGCCTGCGCCGTCTTCTACCTCCTGGAATACACCACCTTTTTCAGCCTGGAGCTTCTTGCGGGATATCCCGTAACGAAGCCGGCCGGTGAACAGCTTGTGGGCCTCGTTTCTCACACCCCCTTCCGCCAGTGGGTGCTCTGCCTGCTTCCGGCCATAGGCGGTCTGCTGTCGGGGCTGATCGTCTACACCTGGGCACCCGAGGCCGAAGGACACGGGACCGATGCCTTCATCGACGCGTTTCACAATAAGAGCGGCTACATCAGGACCCGCGTGCCGTTCGTCAAGGGCCTTGCATCGGTCATCACACTGGCCTCGGGAGGCAGTGCGGGCCGGGAGGGTCCCATTGCTCAGATCGGAGCCGGAATCGGGTCCTGGGTCGGGCGAACGCTCGGCCTGAGCGTCCGTGAGCGGCGCCTGCTGCTCCTGGCCGGATGCGCGGCCGGCCTCGGAGCGATATTCCGTGCCCCCCTGGGGGGAGCCCTCACCTCCATCGAAGTCCTCTACCGCGAGGATTTTGAAGCGGAGGGCATCATCCTCTGCATCATATCTTCCGTTGCGGGCTACGCCATCTTCACGACGATATTCGGGCACGAGCCCATATTCGAGATCGCCTCGGCCCATTTCCGGAATCCCTTGGAGCTGGTTTTGTACGGCATCCTCGCCCTGGTTTGCGTTCCGTTCGGATACGCCTATGTGAAGGTCTTTTACGGCCTGAGGGACCACTTCTTTCGTCGAATTCCCCTGAAGAAGATGTTCATCCCCGCCATTGGGGGCACGCTGGTGGGGATCCTCGGGATTGGGTTCCCCCAGGTTCTCAGCGGCGGATACGGGGTAATCCAGCAGGCCTTGAGAGGTGAGCTCCCATTCCAGCTCATGTTTGTCGTTGCGGCCGTCAAGATCCTGGCGACTTCCTTCACCATTTCATCGGGGGGAAGCGGAGGGGTTTTCGGACCCTCGCTGTTCATCGGTGCCATGCTGGGAGGGGCCGTGGGGCAGTTGGGCCACGAGTGGCTCCCCTCTATCGTGAGCCACCCGGGCGCATTTGCCCTGGTGGGCATGGCGGCCTTCTTCGCGGGAGTCGCCAAGGCGCCCATAGGGGCGCTGCTCATGGTTTGCGAAATGACGGGCGGGTACGGGCTCGTGGTACCTCTCATGTTCGCATCGGTCGTTGCCATCCTCCTCTCCCAGCCATGGAGTCTCTACGAAAAACAGGTTCTAAACAAGTTCCACTCTCCCGCGCATCGATCGGACACCGTAGTCAACATCCTCCAGGACATGAGGGTCGGGGATGTCTACCGGAAAGACGCACCGGTCCTCATCCTCCCCGTAGACATGACTTTCAAGCAGTTCAGAACGCTCTTCAAGCGTACCCGGGAGTCGTTTTTTCCCGTCGTGGACGATGATTTCCGGCTGCAGGGCATCCTGTCGACCCACGAGCTCAGGGAGGTTTTCTTCGAGGAAGACGTGATGGATTTGCTGGTTCTGGGGGAGCTCGTCTCTCCACCCGTGTTTCTCGAAGTGGAGGATAACCTCCATGACGCGCTGGTTGTCTTCCTCGAGACGGGATACGATCGGGTTCCGATCATCAACTCGGACACGGGCCTCATCGGCCTGCTGCGCCTGGAGGATTTGATGGAAGCCTATCATCTCGAGATCGGCAGGCTGCGGGAAACCCACTGATTCCCGCGAATCCTCGCCTCGGTGGCCGGTCGCCCGTGCTTCTACTCCACGAAAAGGTCCGTGCTGAGGTAGCGTTCCCCGGTGCTGGGCAGGATGGCAACGATGAGCTTGCCCGCGCTCTCGGGACGCCGAGCCACCTCGAGTGCGGCCCAGACGGCGTCCCCCGAGGAGATGCCGCACAGGATTCCTTCCTGCCGGGCCACGGAACGGGCGGTCTCGAAGGCGGCGTCGTTGGATACGGTGACGATTTCGTCGATGATGGAACGATTCAAAACGGCCGGCACAAAGCCCGCTCCGATGCCCTGGATCTTGTGAGGACCGGGCTTTCCCCCCGAAAGCACCGGGGAATCCGCCGGCTCCACGGCCACGGCCCGAAAACCCGGACGCCGTCTCTTGATCACTTCGGATACGCCAGTGATGGTGCCCCCCGTTCCAACCCCGGAGACCAGGATATCCACCTTGCCGGACGTGTCCCGCCAGATTTCCTCGGCCGTGGTCCTGCGGTGTATCTCCGGGTTGGCGGGATTGCTGAACTGGTCGGGCATGTAGGCACCAGGCCTCTCGGCCAGGATCTCCCGGGCCTTCTCGATGGCTCCCCGCATGCCCTGCGCCCCGGGGGTCAGGACCAGCTCCGCCCCGAGATGTTTCAAAAGCTTGCGGCGCTCGATGCTCATGGTGTCGGGCATGGTGAGCACCAGCCGGTAGCGGCGGGCGGCACACACGAAAGCGAGAGCGATGCCCGTGTTGCCGCTCGTGGGCTCGACGATGACCGATCCTTGGTTGATCAGCCCCGCAGCCTCCGCGGCGTCGATCATGGAAACCCCGATGCGATCCTTCACGCTGCCCAGGGTATTCCTGAGCTCGAGCTTCACAAGTACCGTGGCGTGGAGCCCCTTAACCAGCCGATTGAGCTGCACCAATGGAGTTCCGCCGATGGTCCGTGTGACATCCGAAAGATAGCCGTCCATGTTGTCGCTCCCGGCGCCACGCCTCATGGGGCTGCCGCCGATGCTTGAGGCTCTGCAAAGTCCATTCAAGGGGAAGAGCCTTTACCTGTCGCGGGGAGCCTCCTTGAACACCAGCTCAGGCCGCTTGAGAAATACCTTGGTGTCCGGCGGAACCGACTCGGTGATCCAGACATTTCCGCCGATGACGGAGCGGGCTCCGATGACCGTGCCGCCGCCGAGAATCGTGGCGCCCGAATAGATGATCACGTCATCCTCGATGGTCGGATGCCTCTTCTGGTCACGCAACCGCTCCCCGGCATCCCGAGGGAGGGAGAGGGCTCCCAGGGTGACGCCCTGGTAGATCCTCACATTTCTTCCGATATCCGTGGTCTCTCCAATCACCACTCCCGTTCCATGATCGATGAAGAAGCTCTCGCCGATGTGCGCCCCGGGGTGAATGTCGATTCCGGTGAGGCTGTGAGCATATTCGCTCATGATTCGCGGGATCAAGGACACCTTCTGGTGCCAGAGCTCGTGGGCGATCCGGTAGACGGTGACGGCGAAAAGCCCCGGATAGCTGAAAATGATCTCGTCGAAGCTCCTGGCCGCCGGGTCGCCCTCATAGGCAGCCCGCACGTCGGTCGCCAGGATCAGCCTGAGCGCCGGGAGCCGCTGCATGAACTTGAATGCGGCCTGCTGGCCCAGGTCCTCGCAATGGACGCAGGCGAGGTCATGGCGTAAACACTCATGGCGGACGGCCAGCGTGACCTGCTCGGCCAGGGCGTCAAAAAACGACGTGGTTTCCTGACCGAGATAGTATTCCAGGTTGACCCGGTCCAGCCGTTTCCGGATGAAATAACCGGGATAAAGGATGCGCAGCGCCTGATGGACGATCTTGATGACCGCATCCCGGGACGGTATGGGCTCCGGACCCACGTGGTCGAAGCATCCGCCCGATTCACACGATGAGACGATCTCTCCCACGATGGCGGGGAGCTCCTCGCGGTAATCGCGCGTGACCTGGACTTCGAGCTTGCACTGGTCGACCTTCGGGGTCTCGTCCATGTTATCCTCCAATCATCCTCCAATACAGTCCAGTCGGACCGCTGACAGCTCCCTGTCTTGAAGCAGGCTCACTGCGCCGTGCAGACCTGATCGCCTGCAGTCCAGTAGGGCGAAAGTCTCCGCAGGGTCTCGATGATGGGCGGAAGCTTCTCGATCACGAAATCGATCTCCTCCCTTGTGTTGTAAATGCTGAGACTGAAGCGGATGGATCCATGCGCCATGGTGAAGGGGACTCCCATGGCCCTCAGCACGTGCGACGGCTGCAGCGAGCCCGAAGTGCAGGCGGAGCCTGACGACGCGCAGATTCCATACTCGTTGAGCATGAGCAGGATGGATTCGCCCTCGACGAACTCGAAGCTGATGTTCGAGGTGTTGGGCAGCCTGGCCACCGCGTCTCCGTTCACCCGGCTGTTGGGAATGAGCCTGAGAAGCTCCGATTCGAGATGGTCCCTGAGCTGCTTTACCCTGGTGTTCTCGTCTTCCATGTGCTGGGCCGCCAGTTCACATGCCTTTCCCAACGCGATGATGCCGGGAGTGTTCTCGGTGCCTCCGCGGCGCCCTTTCTCCTGGTGGCCCCCGATGAGGAAAGGGGAAAACCTGGTTCCCTTCCTCACGTATAGAATGCCGATCCCCTTGGGTGCGTGCAGCTTGTGGCCGGAAATGGAGAGCATGTCGATGGCGTTGGCGCGCAGATCGATCGGGATCTTGCCCACCGCCTGCACGGCATCGGTGTGGAAGAGAATGCCACGCTCCCTGGCCAGCTCCGCGGCTTTTTCCACGGGAAAGATCACCCCGGTCTCGTTGTTGGCCCACATGAGGCTCACCACCGCCGTGTCCGGGGTCAGGCTCTCCCGGTACTGGTCCATGTCGAGATGCCCCGATGCATCCACGGGCAGCTCGGTCACGCGGTATCCCCGGGTGGCCAGGTCGGCGCACAGGGCCCGCACCGCCGGATGCTCCACCCGGCTGGTGACGATGTGCCGCTTCTCGGGTTGCACCGTCAGTGCCGAACGAATGGCTGCGTTGTCGCTTTCGGTTCCGCAGCTGGTGAAGATGATCTCGTCCGGGCTGCACCCGATGAGAGCCGCACACTGCTCACGAGCTTCCCGAACCTTCGCCGCCACCTGCCCCCCGAAGGAATGCATGCTGGACGGGTTGCCAAAGAAATCACTGAGGTAGGGCATCATCGCCTCGATGACCTCGGGCGCCAGTTGGGTCGTGGCGTTGTTGTCCAGGTAGACGGTCTTCATGACGCCACCTCCTCGACCACGAGATCAGGCCACACCAGCTCCCTCAGCTTGGTCTCCACGAAAAGCTTCAGGGTACGATCCGCCGCCTGGCAGGAGGCGCACATTCCGCGCGTGGCCACCAGCACCCGATTTCCAATGACATCCACCAGTTCGATGTCCCCACCGTCCAGCTTCAGTGAGGGTCTGATCTCTCGATCGATGGTCTCCTCGATCATGCGGATCTTCTTGATGTTTGAGAGCGCCGGCCGGGGTGGGGGCTGGGATTCCATCCGGCCGCGCACTTTTCGGATGAGCTCTTCAATGGCCTCATGACAGGAGGCACAACCTCCGCCGGCCTTGGTGTAGTTCGTAACATCCTCCACAGTGGCCAGGTTGTTTTCCAAAACCGCCCGCTCGATTTCCTTGTCCGTGATGCCGAAGCAGTGGCACACGACCTCGCCCTCCTCGGCCTTGGACGGCCTTCCCCTGTAATGGTCAATGGCCTTTTCGAGGGCTTCGCGGCCCATGACGGAACAGTGCATCTTCTCCTGGGGCAGCCCTCCAAGGTATTCGGCAATGTGCTGGTTGGTGATCTTCTCAGCTTCCTCCAGGGTCAGTCCCTTGATCATCTCCGTCAATGCCGAGGCCGTGGCAATGGCGCTTGCACATCCGAAGGTCTTGAACATTGCTTCCTTGATCCGTTTGTTCTCATCGAGCTTGAAGGTGAGCTTGAGGGCGTCGCCGCAGGCGATGGACCCCACCTCGGCCACGCCGTCAGGATCCTCGACTTCTCCAACGTTTCGCGGGTTCAGGAAGTGCTCTCTGACTTTGTCCGTATATTCCCACATCTGTCATCTCCCCCGTCATCCTGGTCGATTATCGGAAAGCCTTATAATCATCATGCGATATGCACTATAATGCGTGCACAAGCAATGTAATACCAGCCCGTGCGGATGACCAGCCGAACGCAAATCAAAGAGAGGTGTCGAGCGCATGATCATCGAACAGATTGAAGTTGGAAATTTCGCGGTGTTTTCGTACCTGTTGGCCTGTCCCAGGAGCGGTGTGGGCGTGGTGGTCGATCCCGCGGCGGAGGTGAATCGGATATTGGCGGTGGCCGAGCAAAAGGGGGTCTCTCAAATAAAGTACATCATCAACACGCATTGCCACGCCGACCATGCAGGCGGGAACCGGGAGCTCAAGGAGCGATCGGGAGCCAGGATCCTGGTTCACCGCGAGGACGGAGACCGGTTGGCGAACCCCTCGGATTTCATCCTTCAGATCTTTCAATGTGAGGCTTCACCGCCGGCGGACCTGCTCCTCGAAGACGACCAGGTCATCCAGTTCGGCGAAGAGTCCCTGAAGGTAATCCACACTCCGGGCCACACCCCGGGCGGCATCTGCCTCTACACGCCGGGCTATGTCATCACCGGAGACACGCTTTTCGTTGGGGCCGTCGGGCGAACGGATCTGCCGGGTGGCTCCTACGAGCAGATGATCCACTCCATTCGCACGCGACTGCTGAGCCTGCCCAAGGAGACGATCGTCCTGCCCGGCCACAACTACGGATCGGCCCCCCAGTCCACCATAGCCAGGGAAGAGCGGTTCAATCCTTTCCTCTCGTAGGACTTCGGGACTGCGGCCCAGGGGGCTTTCCAAACTTCCGGTGGCCCCCTGCGGCTACTTGTTCTTTCTCCAATGGGGATGCACGATTTTGAATTTACGGATTTTGTAATTCAGTGCCCTCGGGGTGATCCCGAGATGCGCGGCGGCGTGCTTTTGACTCCAGAAATTGGCTTCCAGAGCCCTCAGGATCAGACTCTTCTCGTGGTCATCCAGAGACTTGGGCTCCTGCTCAGGAAGCACAGGGGGCGCGGATAGGATGGGGGGCGCGGGGGCGGCCTGAGCGGGAGCCACCTCCGGGAGGGTGACGCTGCCCCGCTGAATGATACCGCCCTCCTCGAGGAGCACAGCCAGCTCGATGACATTGGCCAACTGACGGATATTGCCGGGCCATCCGTAGCCTCTGAAGGCTTCCAGGACCTCGGGGGAAAAGCCTGAAACCGTTTTCTTCATCTGCCGGCAGCTCTTGCCCAGCAGATGAGTGGCAATGCTCTCGAGGCATTTCTGCCTTTCCCGGAGCGGAGGCAGATGCACCCGGGCCACATTGATGCGATAGTAAAGGTCTTCCCGGAATTTGCCCTCCGATATCAGCTCCTCCAGGATTCGGTTCGTTGCGGCGATGATCCGGACATCCACCCGCAGAGTCTGGTTTCCGCCAACCCTTTCGAAGGACTTGTCCTCGAGCACCCTGAGGAGCTTCGCCTGCAGGTTCGGGCTCATTTCGCCAATCTCGTCGAGGAAAACCGTGCCGCCGTTGGCCTGCTCGAAACGGCCCACCCGCGTCTTCACGGCACCCGTGAAAGCCCCTTTTTCATGGCCGAAAAGCTCGCTTTCCAGCAGGGTCTCCGATATGTTGGCGCAGTTGATCTTGATGAAGGGCTTCTTCCTGCGGCGGCTGTTGAAATGGACCGTGCCCGAAAGAAAGCTCTTCCCCGTTCCCGTCTCTCCCGTGATCAAAATCGTGGAATCCGAGCTGGAGAGCTTCTTGAGCATGCTGATCACCTGCTTCATCGATGGGGACTCGGCCACAATGGAATCGAAATCGTAGAGCACATCCTGCTGCCGCCTGAGGTAGTCCAGCTCGTTCTTTTGGCTCTGGTGCTCCAGTGCGCGATCCACCGCCAGTCGGATTTTCTGGTCGGAATACGGCTTGGGCAGGTAGTCGAAGGCGCCGCACTTGATGGTTCTCACGACCAGGTCGGCACGGTCGATATGGCTGGTCACGATCACGGGAGTGCTGGGCGAAACTTTGCAGATTTTCTCGACCAGCCGGACTCTTTCTTCGGCCATGAGGTTGAACAGAATGATGTCAAAAGCTTCGCGGGTAACCTTGGAGAGCACGCCGGCCTCGCCGTCGGGCCAGACCAGGCTCTCATGCGCCTTCCCCAGTCCGCGCAGGAGCACATGCTGCCACTTGGTGTCCTGTTCAATGATGAGGACTCTCGCCATAACCGTCATCCCCGCCGTGAGGTCTCTGCGTCGAAATCGATCATTGGACCTTCATGCAGCCAAGGCACAATTCCCTGTGCCTAGGATACAGATGATCCCCCGGAGGTTCAATCATTAACCTCCATCGCGATTTTTGGCGTTCAATGCCTGGGAGGCAGATACACTCAAGGGGGGCCGAGTTTCATGCCCTGCAGACTCTCGTGGAGCGGCCAAGCCGAATCACGTTATCCTCGGAACCACAAAGAATGAAAGGCCTCCCCTCCCGCGCCGGGAAGAGAGGCCTTGAGGGGCGCTCAACCCTCTTCCTGGACCCTGAAGGGGTTGAGTGCCATGGCATGGGACTTGTCGCGCGCTACCTCGTGGCGATGCGAAAGACCGTCTGCTGGATAGGGAGAGCAGCCAGGTTGTTGTCCCTGTCCAGTTCATGGATTGCGCCGGCCGGGTCGATTTCGGCGATAATGGTCTGGCCTGCAAGCGTTTTGTTCCGGTAGCTGAAAGACAGGTTCTTGGTGGCGCCCGCCGCCATATTTCGGATGGGAACGGTCTTGAGCAATGCTCCCTTCATCACCCCGTCGTCGGACAGGTAAAAGGTCACCACGAAGCTCCCGGATTTAAGGCTGCCATGATTGGTCAATTGTAGTGTGCTGCGGAAGCTTGATCCATCGTAGCTCGAGGCCAGCCAGTTTCCGCCCAGGTCCACTCCCGCTTTCTTATGAATCCTGACCATGCAGCGGTCTTCAGACTGAAGTCCGTTTCGATCGGTCACGGCTAAACTGAATACGAGCGCCTCACTGTTTCCGGGTATGGCTGGAGCCGTGAACTGGAGGGTCGGAGAGGTCGGATCGACCAGGTCGGCCGGCACGCCGAGGAGCTGCTTCCAGCGATAGGACACGATGCCGTCGTCATCAAAAGAGCCCATGCCGTCCATGACCACCAGGTCTCCCTCGTAGGCCGCTGAATCGGGACCGGCATCAGCGACGGGCGGCTCTTCGGCCCAGGAGACATTGACGATGCAGGCATCGGTTGCCTTGAGCCCCGCGTTGTCAGTCACCGTGAGCTCAAACACCAGCGAGGCACCGGCAGCGGTCAGCTCGGGAGCGACGAAGGTGGCTGCGGCCTGGCTCGAGCCATTGATCTGCACCGCCGGCCCCTGGGTCTGCCTCCAGGAGTAAGCCACTATCGTTCCGTCGGGATCCCTCGACTGCGAGCCATCCAAGGTCACGTTGGTCCATGCATCGACTGTTTGATGCCGCCCCGCGCTGGCAACAGGCGGAGTATTGGCCGCGCTGACGTTCACGATGCAGGTGTCGGAAGCGGTCATTTTGCTTCCGTCGGTGACTGTCAGTCGAAAAGTGAGGGACGCGGTCCTGGTGCCGACATTGGGAGCCTTGAAGGTTGGATTCGGAGCCGATGGATTGGACAACTTGACGGCCTTTCCTTCCACCTGCTGCCAGAGGTAGGTGAGAACACCATTGCCGGCGGCAGTGGAGTTGCTCCCTTGTAAAGTGACCAGGGCGCCGCCGGCCACCGTCTGATCCGGTCCCGCGTCCGCCAGCGGCTTTTCCTGTATCTGTAGAGGCTTGAAACTGACCGTTATGGCCCGGTTGCCCGTGACGGAGTTGAAAGTGTACGTGCTGCTGGGATTTACGGATTTGCCGTCCACGAGCAGACTGCCAATCTCATGGCTGGCGGCGGGTGTGATTACGAACGTCTGACTGCCGCCTGAGTTCACCTGAACCGTTCCCGAGGGCGATATGGTACCGCCGCTGCCCGACACGCTCGCCGTGATCGTGTAGGTGATGGGAGTGAAGCTTGCCGTGATCGTTCCATTCGCCTGCACGTTCTTGAGCTCGTAGCTGCCGACGGCTCCCACCGAGGCGCCGTTCACCAGCACATCGCTCACCCGGTAGCCGGAGGCGGGTGTGATGGCGAACGTCTGGCTGCCGCCGGAATTCACCTGAACCGACCCCGAAGGCGAAATGCTGCCCCCGCTGCCAGACACGCTCGCCGTGATCGTGTAGACGGTGGGGACAACGGGCGCAAAGCTCACCGAGATGGTCTTCGGCGCCGTCACGTCGCTGAAGGTATAGCTCGTGACCGCCCCGACGGACTGGCCATTCACCAGGACATGGCTCACCTGGTAGCCGGAGGCGGGAGAGATTTGGAAAGTATGGCTTCCACCTGAAGTGACAAAGACCGTGCTCGCCGGCGAAATGGTGCCGCCCGTCCCCGCCGAAGGCACAATGGTATGGCAGACCAGTTCTTCAGAGTAGTCGCTTTGATTGTTGGAGGCATCGTAGGCCGTGGCGGCGAAGTAATAGGTCTTTCCATCCGCTAGACCGGACCACGTGTAGCTTGTCTGGTTGCCGGCGTCCACGTTGCTCTGGTAATTCCTGCTGGCATGGCCGTAGTAAAGCCGATAGCCGGCAACCGGCTCCTTGTTGGCATCCCAGGCCAGGGTCACCTGGGCCGCATGCAGGAAGGCAGGCATTGATAAAATTATGGAAAAAATGGTGATTAGGGTGAGAGTGAATGGGATGAAGACTTGACTTCTTGCAGGCCGTTTCAAAAGCTTGCGCACAGACATTCCAGAACCTCCTTCGTGTGAAGCCGCGGATGATGCAGCCTCATGGTTCTGGAACGCGCCAAAAGCCGACCGAGCACCGGAGCAACGACTCCGGCCCTCAGTCGATGCTGTTCCCCCAGTGCTGTATCAGCCCGGCAACCCTGCTACCGTATCCCGCCGATGCGGGACTTAGGCCAGTGGCTTTGCGTCCTGCCCTTTCGAGCAGTTTGCCCTTGACAGACTGTCGACCGATGAGAAACCTCGATCAAAATAACCCAAGGACCAGTTCGGTGAATCCCTGGAGTTCCTTGAGCCCTTTCTGCCTGTAGGAAGATAACGTGTTCCTTTGAGCAGGTGCCCCAAGGTACATTTCCGTATAGAAAACTCCAATCCCTGGATGCACTGCTGGGGGGGCGCGATGCTTCGGAATGCTCAGGGCATCAACACCTCCTCACCTTCATCCAGCCCGGAGAGCACTTCCACCAGGTCACCACGCTCGGCGCCCACAGTGATGAACCTTTTTTCCCGACCCCGCTCCGGATGCCACACGACGACCACGGGGGACTGCTCCTCCTGGAGCGCGGCCCTGGGAATCACCATGGGCTGAACCTGGCCTTGCGGGATGCGAACCTTGCCCAACATGCCGTTCGCCAAAGCCCTGTCCGGAGGCAGGGTGATCGTGACCAGGGCCGGCCCGGCCGAGGGGTCAGCCTGCGGCTGCAGGATTTCGCGGACTCTTCCCTGCAATGACCGCCCCAGGGTTTCGATGACCACCTCCAGCTCCTGTCCTCGAAGAAGACCCGCTCTAACCGACTCCGAAACGTGGACTTGAAGCTCGGGGTGAAATGGCGTTTCCATGCAGATCAGCGGTTCTCCCGGGACGGCCAGGTCTCCGGCATCGGCGGTGACTCGGCGAATCCTCCCCGTGAAGGGGGCGCGGATCACCGTGTGCTCCAGCTTCGATCGAGCCTCGCGGACCGTCGTGTCGGCCTGTTGTGTTTGAGACAGGAATCGGCCGATTTGACTCTCCGTGGCCTGGAGCTCGCTCAGCAGGGCACGCAGCCGGGCTTCAACCATTTCCCGTTGCTCCCGGGCATGATCCAATTGCCGCCGAGTTGCGGTCCTGTTCCGATAAAGCTCCTCGTACCGACGGTATTCGGAAGCCACCTGGTCGCGGCTCGCCTTCGCCGACTCGACCTGTGCCCGAATAGCCACGAGGCGGGCCCGACCCAGTTCCACTTCATGTTCCACGCCAGCCCGCTTGGATTCGGCCTCGGCAAGCCGGTCCAGTATTTCGGAATCATCCAGCACGGCCAGAATCGTCGCCGCACCGCCCTGAGCTTCCCCGGCCGACACCAGGTCACCCTCTCGAACGCGCACCTCCCTGACCTCCGCCTTGATGCGACTGGAAATACAAACTTCGTTCATGGCCCGAACACTCCCCACCTGCTCAACCCATGAGGTGAAAATGCGGCGCTCGACTCTGACCGTTCCTGGCTGACGCTCGACCGGCGCTGGGGCTTCGGATTTCTCGGGCTCGGCTTTCCTGATGAGACTGCGCGACAGCCACACTCCAAAACCGATGAGGATGAACACCCATACAGCCATCTTGAAAGCAGCCCGCACAGAACCGCCGGTCTTCCCCCCATCGTCGAGATCAGCCATCGGACGCCTCCCCAGCACTTCAAATTCTCATGCCCGGCCACTGCGCGAGTCAACATCGTTTGAAAATACATTCAACGATATTATATTGTGCAGGAATTTTCAGCAGGCTTCACCTTGATGATTCTCTCCCGAATCGAAGGAGGACCGAGATGAACATATCGGAGTACTTTGAAAAGGCCAAAGGCCGTGGAATCCTCGCCACCGCGGATTCCGAAGGAAAAGTGGATATCGCGGTTTACGCTTCACCGCACGTCATGGATGACGAGACCGTGGCTTTCATCATGCGCGATCGGCTCACCCATAGCAATCTTCAATCCAACCCGCATGCAGCTTACCTTTTCATGGAAGATGGACCGGGGTATAAAGGAGTTCGGCTGTTTCTGAGCAAAATCCGGGAAGAGCAAGACAGTGTGCTGCTCTTTTCCATCCGCCGCAAGGATTACCAGGAAACAGAAGAGCAGAGGGGACCGCTTTTCCTTGTGATCTTCAAGGTTGAAAAGGTTCTCCCCCTGATCGGAGCCGCTAATCAGTAAGGCTCCGCCCCGCAACCTCTCACCGTCGTGAGTCCCCAGACGAGGCCCGTGCGATGCGGGCCTCGTGACTCGATTCCATCAGGAGGAAAATAATGGCGGCTTCTCAGAATGTATCGACGACCCTGGCCCGGAAAATCGAGAAAACTGCCGGCAAGCATTCCGTTTTTGAGGATGCGGCCCGCACCCTGCCAATCCCTGTGTGCTCGGAGGTGTTGGGTCAGGACGGCAAAATCAGACCCGTCGTTTTCAAGGAATCGGTCACCATCCTCACCTGCAAAGACCCGGAAGGCGCTGAAAAGACCTTTTCCAGAACGATGGCCAAGCACAGGAACGTAGTATTGGAGGCGGTGCCGTCCGAAACGCTCCATCAGGTGACGGGGAAGCGGGTGGCGGTGCTCTTTTCGGGAGGTCCAGCCGCGGGGGGACATAATGTTCTCGCCGGACTCAAGGCTGTTCTCGGAAAGAACAACACGCTTCTCGGTATCCGCAAGGGCCCCAAGGGTCTCCTCAATGGAGATGTCTTCGAGATTTCCAGGGAGGATATCAAGAAGATTTTCAACACCGGAGGATTTGATTTTCTGGGGACGGACCGGACCAAGATCAAGACTCCCGAGCAGTTCCGAAAGGTCAAGGACACGGTGCTGAAAAACAAGCTGGACGGCCTCATCATCGTGGGCGGCGATGATTCCAACACCAATGCGGCTTTCATTGCCGAATACCTCGAACGCGAGGGAGTCAAGTGCAGCGTCATCGGCATCCCCAAGACCATCGATGGAGACATGGCCGTCGGCGATCTCCTGCCCATCTCGTTCGGCTACGACACGGCGACCAAGGTTTTCTCGGAGCTCGTGGGCAACCTGAACCAGGATGCCGCCTCGGCGGTGAAATATTACCATTTCGTGAAGCTCATGGGGCGAACGGCCAGCAAGATCACCCTCGAGGTGGCTTTGCAAACAAAGCCCGCCATAGCCCTCATCTCCGAGGAGATCGCCGAGAAAAACCTGTCCATCGATCAACTGGTGGACCACATCGTTCGCATCATCGCCGAGCGGAGGCTCAAGGGGATCAACCACGGCGTAGTGCTGGTGCCGGAAGGCCTCATCGAGTTCATTCCCGAGATGGGAAGACTGATCAAGGAGCTCAACAAGGTTCTGGCCGAGTACGAGGCGGACATCAAGGACCTCCCGACCCTCAAAAACAAGCAGGAGTTCATTTACCCGCGACTCTCGCCCCAATCCGCCCAGCTCATGGCCTCACTACCCGAAGAGATCGAGGAGACGCTCATTCTGGACCGGGACGACCACGGAAATGTCAAAGTCTCCCAAATTGAAACGGAGAAGCTCCTCATCGAGAAGATACGCTACAAAGCCTCAGAGATGAAGCGGCACACGGATCGATATTTCGGTGCAGGGGAAGGCAAGATCCCGGCGACACCGGACCAGATCGAGAAGTTCAAGTCCTACACGCTCTCAACCCAGTCGCATTTTCTGGGCTATGAGGGCAGGAGTGGAAAGCCCACGGCATTTGATGCGGCATTCGCATTTCTGCTCGGCCTTACGGCGGGTTCCCTGGTCCTGGACGAGCGTACCGGCTACATGGCGGCGGTCACCGATTTCGACAAGGGTGGGAGAATACTCGGCATTCCCCTTGCCGGCCTCATCCAGTGCGAAGAGCGGAAAGGCAAGGAGGAACTGGTCATCGAAAAGTCGCTGGTCCGAACGGACTCGCCGGCCTTCCAGTTCTATGCCCAGCATCGGGACCAGTGGGCCAGGGAAGACCTGTTCAGCAGTCCCGGGCCCATCCAGCACTGGGGCCCCACCGCCAAGCAACTGCCCATTCTCGTCAGCCTGGATCAGGGATACGATGATTACACCACGTTCAACCTGGGAAAAGACTGTCATGTGGAGTTCGAGTGAGGCGCGGAGACCACATTGCCCTTCGTTTATCGGATACGATAGCTGGTCCAAGGCCGCTGCCGATGGGGTGGACCGAAGGCGCCGGGAGACTCAGCGCCTCAGCTTCTGCATGACCATGCGAGACACACCCGTCGCAGGACCACCGGCCTCGGCCGGAGTACGCTCACCGAAGGCCACGCCTTTATAGTTCTCACGGAGAGTCACCGATGCGAACGGGCCCTTGATGGCGGTCCCGGCGAAGATATTCCCATGTACTTTCACGGTTGGCTTTTTTGTATCGCCGGCCGCCCAGTCGGTGATGACGGAAAGCTCGTTGCTCAGGTGAGAGATACGCTCCTCGATTTCGCGGATCCGCTCCTTGTGCTCGGATATGACGGACTTGAGCCGATCTTCCTCCTCCAGAAGGGCGTCCAATCTTCGAGCAACCTCCTGGAACTCGGCCTCCATAGAGTTCAATTCACTTTTGAGAGCAGCAGCCTCCTCGGCAAACCCCGCCTCCTCGGCATCCGCGATCCGTCCCTGGAGATCGCGCTGCCGTCTTAGAGCGCGATCCTGCTCCTGGGCCAGCTCACCAATCTGTCTTTCCACTTTCCCAAGCTCCTGCCTGAGGGTGGTCATCTTGGCCAGCTCCCTTTCGGACTCCTCGCGCTCCGCCGCCAGCATCACTCGGCAGGCTTCGGCCTGCCTTTCCGCAATGGGATCGAAACCGATTCCCAGGGCGCAAGGCTTCGAACGTTCCGAGCCGATGTGCTGTGCCTCGATTCCACGGCGAGCAACAATGGACGAGGAGAGAATCGTTCCGCGCCGAGCGATGCATCTGCCCGACGTGCTGATGCGCGAGTCCACGATGCCCCTTTCCACGATGACATCGCCCATGGCCTGAATATGGGAGGCATGAATGTGCGTGCCCTTTACGGAAGCCTGGGTGCGAATCCTGGCTCCCAGAATACCCCCGAACACCATGACGTCGCCTTCGACGTCGATTTCGGCCTTGCCGATCTCCCTGGCGATCAGACTCCCGCCCCTGACCTTGAAGCCGTCCTGGACCACACCGCCAACCAGGATGCTTCCCGCAAAATCAATGTTTCCCGTCTCGAAGCTGACGTCACCCATGATGACCAGCTCAGGGAGCACCGATAGTCTGCCATAGGCCGAAATCTGTGGACGCCCATCGACCCTCGCCACCGCCTGCAATTTGTCCTGAGAGAGCATGACCCCGGAACCCACCAGAATGGGCGGATCCTTGGCCTCCTTCACGGGAATTTCAATTCCATAGACATCCATGCCCTCGATGCCCTGAGTCATCGGTGTTTTCACCGCAAGGACATCACCCTTGCGGACTTGGGGAATCATGCCCCGGTCCTTCAAATCGACAACATCGACGATATCATCCCGAGCCTCGTCTTCCCGGAGCTTGGGATCGATGAGGACCTGGATTTCCGCGGAGCGCGGCTGCTCAGGCGGGATCCCGCGAGCCACCTCGAAGACGCCCCCCTCAAATCCCTCACTCTGGAGGACCTTCAGAAGAGCCTCATCGTCGACCATTCCAAAAACGATCCCCTTCGAGCTCAAAAATGCTCGCAAGTCCTGGGGATTGAGCCCGGGGGGGAGCTTCCGGTTCAAACGGACTGAAGCACTGAGGCGGTCGGGAGCGACCTGCAGACCGATGAGGGATTCGTCGATCCAAGGTGTGATCCGAAGCCCCTCCGAATCGGAAGGAAGCTCCCCGACCTCAATGCTCACCTCCGTCGACACGCCGTACTTCGGCTGCTCCGGCTCCGCAGCCGGCATCTCGGAACATGTTTGCGAGGGCGATTGCCCGCAGCGGACTATGGCCGCATTGATGGCCTTGAGCTGCCTGGAGCCGATGAGGCCCCTCTGGAAGAGAAGCTCGCCGAGGGGAGTGAAATGGCCCTCTTCTCTGTAAAGCTTCGACTGGTGCCGCATGGTCTCGTCCATGTCCCCCTGAGCGACGATGCCGTTTCGGAGGGCGATTCTGGCAAAAAGCCGGTCGGGTTTTCGGAGAATGGCGAGGGTCTGGGCGCGTCGCAGGAGCTTCAGCTGCCTGCTGGTGATCGATTTCAGACTCAGCAACAAGTCACCCAGGGCGGCAAATTCGCCCGTGGCTCTTCGCTCTGCCTGGAGAGCAAAAGCCTCTTCGATTTGATCCTCGGTCACCATCCGGTGCTTCAGCGCCAATCGGGCGAGAATCCGGTCGTCCTCGGCGTCCGTCCGCGAATCAACCCGCTGCCTGGAATCATTTTCTTCTGAAACCATGGGACCAGCTCCTCACCCGTCGTAAACAGGATCATGCCGGTATTCTCCTCTGTCTGCCTATGGAAAGATCATGAATCGGTATCAAGATATCGGCCATTTGACGGATTTTCTTGGCACTTTCAAAGGCGGCAATAGCGTCGAGGTGAACTCCTGAGGGTACTGCCGGTGCATTGGGCGGAAAATTCATCCCGTTGCAGCAGAAACCCGTGATCACGGCACGACCCGCCGCCGTCTGGATCGACACCGACTGTCCCCCTGGAGTGTGGCCGGGCGAAAAGATGAGATCAAGGCCATCCCGAAAATTCACATCCCCCTCGACACATTCGACATCAAGTCCATCCAGAAGATCTGGATAATAGCGGTGATCGAGCGGATGTGGGTTCTTGAAAAAATCGTATTCAGCCTGCTGCACGATGATCCGGGCGTTGGGGCACTTGTAATCGTTTTCGCAGTGGTCGTTGTGAAGATGAGTATGAATAATGATATCGATATCTTCGGGTTTCAGTCCCACGGTGTCGAGAGCATCTTCGAATTCCCTGATGTCGAGGCCGTACTCCAGACCTACCGATTCGGGGACCACGAACTGCTCGAGGCCGGTATCCACCAGGATCCGCTCCTGACCACCCTCGATCACAAAAGCATAGATCGGGATCCAGATGCGCTTTCCATAGCCGCGAAGATAGGTCATGATCCCTTGATCTGTCTCGTTGGCGCCAATCACCAGCGGTCGAATCACGTATTCCATTGAAGCCTCCCCTTGCTCATCTCCCGAGCCGAAATCATGATGCATCGATGTTGCACCATTCTGGCGTATCGCGGGACCGATCTGCGCCATCGGAGTGTTTCCGAGGCGTCACGCCCTTGAGTCCATGAAACGCCGCAAAAACACGAGCATTGCTCACCGAAGTTGCCAATTTTATATTCCGGTTTGTGAAACACTGTTTTATACCATGAACAGCGCGGCCTTTTCCAGCCCACAACGCACAGCGCAACGACCCCATGGGAGAGTCCCGCCGCGATCCGAGGGTTCCCAGCAGGGATAAAATGTAACCATATTTTCACACCATTTTCACCAGATCTTCACGGGACCGCTTCATGATCTCTCTCACCGGCTCGGTGGCTCCATATATTCGGTCCCAACCTCCAACCCGAGGAAGAGGTAATCATCATGCGGTGGCTATTGGTCTCGGCAGCCCTCGTCTTCAGCATCAGGCAGTTGATCTCCATAGCCCTCCAGCTGCGCTCCGCCAGGCACTATGACGATCATATGCCAGACCTCGAAGGCATCATCTCCAGGGACGGCCCATAACGACCCCCAAACCCCTCCCTCCGGCATCGACCTCTCAGTCCGCGGATTATTCTCATTTATGGCTCGGGACCGTTGCATCGACGCGATGCTTCTGCTGGGAATGGCGTCGTCTCACGCGCTCAAAGCACCAAAAGGGACTTGCATTTCCGACGGCGGTGAGTCAAATTTCTTTTTGTGTAGGTATCCACACATCTTTCCTTTTGCCCGGAACTGAGGGACATGGCTGCCAAGGTCAATCTCCTCGATGTCTTTCACGGCAGGAAGAGCATGCTGATGGCATTGGGCCTCAGCGTGATCATATTCCTGTTGATTGAGCTGATCATTTTCACGGTGTTTGCCACAACCTCCGGTGAACAATCGCGCATAGAAGTGCGCGACAAAGCGGGCAGAAAGATCTACGACGTCCCCGGAACAACCCTCTCCCAAATCAATTTCTCGTACTTCGAAAGAAAATATGGTGACCTCGCCAACTACGACGTGGAGGTCAAGACCATTCATAACCCTTTTCCGGTCCGCGCCTGGGTTTCCGCCTCAATTGGCGTACCCATGGTCCTCATTCTTCTCATTTCTTACCTGGTCAAGGTTTACCTGACCCTCCTCCAGGGCGGCGAGCAACCCGGCACGGAAAACATCCCCGTTCCTTATGAACGGGTGCACCCTTTCCTCACCTGGTCTCTTTTCTTCAGCAGCTCATCCATTTTCCTGATGGGGACTGTCATCGCCTCGCTGGCTCTGGTTTTCTGGATGGTTCCGAGCTTTCTCGGAGAGGTGGTCGTTTTAGGCGCATCCGCCGTCAAGGAAGGCGGCCGGTTCATTCAAGGGGCCGCCGTCTTCTTCGCGTGTCTCATTGCCTGGGTCGTTTACCTGCGGTACCGTCTTTCAAGACGGATGATGGATTATCATTACCGCCTCGAACAGCAGCGGTTGGAGCAGCAGGGCCATCGAACCGGAGAACTGCCGCCCGACACCATGCAGACCGTCCCCCAGACTCGCAAGGAAGCATGATCGAGCCATGAGTTGAAACCCTCGGCGACCGTGTGAAAACGAGTCGGCGCAATAAGGCTCTCGTGCGATTCAAGATTCTCATGACCCGCGCTATTCGGTACCATCCTTGACGGTCCTCGCTTCATCGGAATCACCGCTCTCCGGAAACCTCGGCCTCTCCGATTGGAATATATTAAAATTATTGCAATATTACGGTTATTATTGCGATTACCACCTCGGAACGTGTAAAACAGCCTCTAATGGTCGCCTGGCGCTGTTCCGGCGAAGCTCGGAATCCAGGATGTTTGTTGGCCTATGGACTCCGAAAGTCGGGGCGGGAGCACGCCGGGGTTTTCGAGACACCCTCTCAGCAGCGGTGCATTTGCACCAATTCCCCCGGTGATACAATCGGTTTTCGTTGACTGGGAGAAGCCTTCGGCACCGCAGAAAGGGTGCTGATGGCAGGCTGTACGAGCTGGTTTGACGTCAACACCCAAGAGCATTCCCTCAACAGGGGATTTAAGGAGAGAGGATGGATCAGTACAGATGGCCGCAACCTGGAGGAGAGAAACCCGCGTGGGTCGATAAGGCAAGCTCAATCATCGAGCGTTACGGCAACTATGCCTATCTGGCCGCTGCCGTGGTGGCCCTGCTGCTTTGGCTCGCCACCGGCTTTTACGTCGTCAGCCCCGGAGAGCAGGGCGTGGTGCGCACGTTTGGACGCCACTCCGCAACCACCGACCCGGGCCTCAACTACCGTATTCCCTGGCCCATCCAGACGGTGGACGTGGTGAACGTCGCCAGCATCCGGCGGACGGAGATCGGCTTCCGCACCACCACGGGGCGGCCCGTGGCGATGCTGGAGGAGTCCCTCATGCTCACCAAGGATGAAAACATCGTGGACGTGCAGGTCCTCATCCAATATCGCGTCAAGGATCCTGCCGCGTATCTCTTCAAGGTGCAATACCCCGAGGAGGTTCTCGCGAGCGCGGCGGAAGTGGCGCTGCGCAGCAGTGTGGGCCGCATGCGCATCGATGATGTCATCACCGAGCGGCGAGCCGAGGTTCAGTCGGAAACTCAATTGTTTCTCGAGCGGCTTCTGGACAGTTACGGGACCGGCATCCTGGTGACCGACGTTCGTCTGCAGGTGGCGGACGCCCCCCAGCAGGTGCGTGACGCCTTCCACGAGGTCGTGCGCGCGAGGGAGGACAGGGAGCGACTCGTGAACGAAGCCCAGGCTTACATGGAAGACATTCTGCCCCGTGCACGGGGCGTCGCGCGCCAGATCCAGGAAGAATCCATCGCGTATCGAGA